>Ga0153924_1000230_pt1 | contig 37313 bp, 36 predicted proteins | sample TSNJ008MetaG_FD_104709 | JGI IMG/M metagenome (GOLD analysis project Ga0153924, IMG submission 104709) | Attine ant fungus gardens microbial communities from New Jersey, USA - TSNJ008 MetaG | ecosystem: Host-associated > Fungi > Mycelium > Unclassified | place: USA: New Jersey, Wharton State...
CCGAAGCCGTCGCCGCCGGACCCGTTCGACGAGATGCCGTAGACCTCGACGTTCTCCTTGTCGAACCCGGGCTCGTCACCCCGCCGGCCCTTGGCGTCGATGGTCAGGTGCGCGAGCATCCGTTCGAACGAGCCGCCGTCGTCGGGGTTCCACTCGAGCGTGGCGAGCTCGTCGTCGGAGACGCCGGCCTGCTGCATCGCCTTCCGGTCGTAGAACATCCCCACGGTGTCCCAGTCCTTCGGCGAGCCGTAGCGGTGTCCGTCCTGGCCCTTCCACAGCTCGGCGAGGCCGGACTGGTAGTCGTCGTCGCGGATCGACTTCGTCGCCTCGAGCTCGTCGAGCTTGTACAGCACGTCGAGGTCCGAGTACTGCGGGAACTTCGTCAGGTGGTCGGTGAAGACGTCCGGGGCGGTGCCGGCGATGAACCCGGCCGTCAGCTTGGTCCAGTAGTCGGCCCACCCGAGCTGGGTGATCTGCACCGTGATGTCGGGGTTCTCGCGGTGGAACGCCTTCGCGACCTGCTGGTACGCGGGCAGCTGGTTGGAGTCCCAGAGCCAGTAGCTCACGGTGCGGGGGCCGCGCTTCGACGCGGTCCCCCCGCTCGGTGACGAGCAGGCGGCGAGTGCACCGAGGGCGAGGGCTGAGGCGCCACCGGCGAAGAGTGCACGGCGGGAGAGGGTGTTCGTCATGGTGTGGTGGTCCTGTCCGAGCCGGGGCTACTTGATCCCGGAGAAGCCGATGGAGTTGACGATCCGCTTGGCGAAGACGCCGAACAGCACGATCATCGGGAGGGCCGCGACGAGGGTCGCGGACATGAGCCCGGCCCAGTCGGTGCCGGACTGCGGGGACTGCGACTTGAAGACGCCGAGCGCCACGGTGAGCACCCGCGAGCTGTCGGTGTACGACACCATGAGCGGCCAGAAGTAGTCGTTCCAGCTCGTGATGTACGTCAGCACGGCGAGCGTGGCGATCGGTGCGGCGGCCATCGGGATGACGAGTCGGAAGAACACCCGGACCTTGCCCGCACCGTCGATGAGTGCGGCCTCCTCGACCTCCTTCGAGATGCCGAGGAAGAACTGCCGCAGGAAGAACACCGCGAACGGGGTCATGAACATCGTCGGCAGCGCGATGCCGAGCAGGTTGTCGACCAGCCCGAGCTGCTTGATGAGCGTGAAGTTCGGCAGCAGCGTGAAGATCGCGGGCACCATCAGGCCGGCGAGGAACACCCCGAAGACCTTGTCGCGTCCGGGCCAGCGCAGTCGGGCGAAGGCGTACGCTGCGGCTGCCGAGAAGAACACCTGGCCGACCGTGACGAGCGTCGACACGATCACGGAGTTGAGCAGGTACCGCCAGAAGTTCAGAGCAGCGCCGGAGCCGCCCTGGGCCAGGGCCTCCTCGGTGGACTGCAGGCCGAGGACCCGCTCGAAGCCGCCCAGGCTGAAGCCGACCGGCAGCAGGGACGTCGGGTCGGAGTTGATCGCACCGTTCGACGACAGGGCGGTGCGCAGGATCCAGTAGAACGGGAACAGGGTGACGACGATGACGAGGATCATCGCGACCCAGGCGAGGACGCGGCCGACCGACGGACGGCGACGGTGGCCGGCTCCGGGACGGGGCGGACGCTTCGTGGTGACGGAACGGGTGAGGGTCGTGGTCATGGTGCGGCGCTCCGTTCAGTCCAGGTCCGACTCACCCGAGCGGGTGAGGCGGTACTGGATGATCGTGATGATGCTGAGGACGATGAGGAGCGCGACCGAGACCGCGGACGCGTAGCCGAACTGGAACCGGCCGAACGCCAGGTTGTAGATGTAGTTCTGCACGACGTTCGTGGCGTTCGCGGGGCCGCCCTGCGTGGTGACGGCGACGGTGTCGAACACCTGGAACGAGCCGATCACGGTGATGATGAGCACCAGGGACAGGATCGGGCGGAGCAGCGGCACCGTGATGCGCCAGAACATCTTCCACTCGCTCGCCCCGTCGATGCGGCCGGCTTCGTAGACGGTCTCGGGCAGCGACTGCAGGCCCGCGAAGATCAGGAGCGCCGTGTACCCGACGTGCCGCCACACGTTGATGAGCGCGATCGACGGGATGCCCCAGACGTCGCTCTGCAGGAACGGGATGCGGTCGAGGCCGAGGGCCGCGAGCATCTCGTTGCCGATGCCGAGCTGGGTGTCGAGGATCCACAGCCAGACGAGCGCCGCGACCACGTTCGACACCAGGTACGGCGCCAGGACGATGCCGCGGACGAAGGTCGACTTCGTCAGGCGGTGCATCATCACCGCGATGAACAGCGCGACGACCGTCTGGATGACGATGTTGATGAGCACGTACTCGACGGTGACCACCATCGAGTGCCAGAAGATCGAGTCCTGCACGAGCCGCGCGTAGTTCTGCAGCCCGGTGAACTCCGGTTCGGTGAGCAGGTTGTACGACGTGAAGCTCAGGTAGATGCCCCGTACGGTCGGCCAGGCGAGGAACACCACGAAGCCGATCGCGGCCGGCGCGATGAAGACGAGCGCGAGCCACAGGTCGTTCCGGGGACGGCGGCGGCGGGGGACGGTGGTGCTGGCGAGCGGGAGGTCGGCTGCCCGACTCCTCCGTCTCGTGCTGGCGGTCGTCAAGGGTGACGACACAGGGCTCTCGGTGGCCATCGCGACTCCTTCGTCTGCGGTGGACTGACGTGCAGCAGTCCGTGAGCCGGGAATCTACACGTGGGGACACGGGGTGGCAAGGGGCTTTTTCCCGTTCCCAATCGGGGGTTGTCACGTGTAGACGATCGTGTCAGGATGGCGGTCGATCGCATCGGCGCGACCTGCCGGCGACGCACCCCTCACCCCTGGAAAGGTCACTGATGATCTCTGTCGGAATGGTCGGCGCGGGCCAGTTCGCCCCCCAGTTCGCCAAGCTGTTCAAGCTCCACCCGGACGTCGACCGCGTCTTCGTGACCGACCTCGTCGACGACCGCGCGTCGGAACTCGTCGAGTCGCAGCACCTCGACGGCACGTTCGCCGACTTCGACGCCGTGCTCGCCTCGGACGTCGACGCGGTCGCGATCTTCACCCAGCGCTGGACGCACGGGCCGCTCGTCGTCAAGGCGCTCCGCGCCGGCAAGCACGTGTACTCGGCGGTGCCGATGGCGATCTCGGTCGACGAGATCCGCGACATCATCGAGGCCGTCCGCGAGACCGGGCTCACCTACATGATGGGCGAGACGAGCTACTACAACCCCGCGACGGTGTTCGCCCGCAAGCAGGTCGCCGAGGGCGCCTTCGGCCGGGTCTTCTACTCCGAGGGCGACTACGTGCACGACATGGACCTCGGGTTCTACGCCGCGTACCAGTTCAGCGGCGGCGAGGACTGGAAGCGCACCGCCAGCTACCCGCCCATGCTCTACCCGACCCACTCGGTCGGTGGCGTCCTCGGCGCCATCCCCGGACACGCGGTCAGCGTCAGCTGCATCGGCGTCAAGGACGACCGCGGCGACGGCGTCTTCGACAAGGACGTCAGCCAGTTCGACAACGACTTCTCGAACGCCACCGCCCTGTTCGAACTCGACAACGGCGGCGTCATGCGCATCAACGAGATGCGCCGCGTCGGCTACCCGTCGCACATCCGCGAGTCCCGCTTCCGCTACTTCGGCACCGAGGCCAGCTTCGAGCAGCTCGCCAAGGTCAGCGTCTGGCAGGACAAGGAGGACTCGCACGACATCAGCGACCGGATCAACACCAAGGCGACGATGGACCTCGACGACCCGCGCCTGGCCGGGGTCGACCCCTCGCTGCGCGACGCGTTCGTCTCCGGGTACGCCGAGGTGCACGACACCGACCGCCTGCCGGCCGAGTACGCCGGGGTCCCGACCGGACACGAGGGCAGCCACCAGTTCCTCGCCGACGACTTCGTCCGCGCCGTCGTCGACCGGACCCTGCCGCCGGTGAACGCCTGGACCGCCGCACGGTTCACGCTGCCCGGGATCATCGCCCACCAGTCCGCGCTGCAGGGCGGCGTCCGCCTCGAGGTGCCGGACTTCGGCGACGCCCCCGCGACGGCCGATGCCGCGTCCGCCAGCGGTGCGAGCGCCGTCTAGGATCACAACAACCGTCGTTCGGGTGCCGATCCGCACGGATCGGCACCCGAACTCGATCCAGGAGGCGTCCGTGACCAGCCCGACGACCCCGAGGGCGGTCACCCGCGCCGACGTCGCCCGGTACGCGGGCGTCAGCACCTCCGTCGTCAGCTACGTCGTGCACGACGGCCCCCGCCCGGTCGCCGCCGAGACGGCAGCCCGGGTCCGCGACGCCATCCGGGTCCTCGGGTACCGCCCGAACGCGAGCGCGCAGGCCCTCCGCACCGGGTCGTCGAAGATGCTCGGGCTCATCGTCCCCGAGCTCGACAACCCGCTCTGGTCCGAGGTCGCGATCGCCGTCGAGCAAGCCGCCGCGGCACGGGGCTACGACGTCCTCATCTCGAGCAGCGACGGCAACGTCGCCCTCGAGCGCGACCGCATGCGCAGCCTGTCCGCCCGCCAGGTCGACGGCCTCATCGTCACGAGCATCATGACCCGCCCCGACCTCTCCACCGTCGTCGATCCGGGGCTGCCGATGGTCCTGCTCAACACCTTCTTCGAGGTCCCCGACTTCGCCAGCACTGGCGTGGACGCCCGCCGCGGCGCGTTCGACGGGACCGCGCACCTCGCCGGGCACGGGTACCCGTCGATCGGGCTCGTCATCGGGCACGCGGGTTCCGACACGGACCTCCGCGAACAGGGCTGGCAGGACGCGCTCCGCGAGCACGGCGTGCAGGACGGCCCCATCGTCCGCACCGAGTTCTCCCGCGCGGGCGGCTACACCGCCGGCCTCCGCATGTTCGGGTCCGCCAACCGACCGCGCGCCGTGTTCGTCAGCTCCGACATGCAGGCCGTCGGGGTGCTCCGCGCCCTGTACGAGCTCGGGCTCTCCGCTCCGACGGACGTCGCGATCGTGTCGTTCGACGGCACCGCCGAGGCCGACTTCACGAACCCGCAGCTCACCGCGGTGCGACAGCCGATCGACGCGATGGCGGCCGGCGCGGTCGACCGGGTCCTCGGGCGCGTGGCGGGCGAGCAGTGGCACCGCGACCTCGTCCCCGCCGAGTTGGTGCTCGGCGCGAGTTGCGGGTGCGACGTGCGTCGCTGACGCACCCACCTGTCGGCCTGGAGGCACGGTGCGGGCCCGACCCGCGCCTCCCGGCCGTCACCTGGTCACGTTCCGGACGTGTGCCCCAGCACCGCCTTGAGGTCGCCGAGCGGGACGCGGCGCTGCGCGACGCGCGTCACGGCGGCAGCCTCGACCGGCTCGCCGGTCTCGGCGTCGACGAACCGGAGGTCCGACTTCAGGTCGGTGCGGCGGTGCCGGTCCGCCCACCCGCCGAGCGCGAGGAGCACGAGCGAGAGGTCACGGCCCGCGTCGGTGAGGACGTACTCCTCACGGACGCGACCGCCCTCCGGCTTGTAGGCGGTGCGTTCGAGCACGCCGCCCTCGACGAGGGAGCCGAGACGGGCGGTGAGGACCTCGCGCGGAATGCCGAGGCTCTGCTGGAACTGGCTGAAGCGGGTCGAGCCGGCGAGGGCGTCGCGGACGATCATGAGCGTCCACTTCTCGCCGAGGACGTCGAGGGAACGCGCGATGGGGCAGCGCTCGTCGCCGCCGAGGATGCCGAGCATGCCGTCATCCTAACTGGGTTCGAAAATCAGACACAACGTGCTAGGTTCGGTTTCCGTACTCAACCTCTCTCGACTGGAGCACCCATGACCGACCTCACCGACGCGATCGTCCTCGTCACCGGAGCGAACGGCGGCCTCGGCGCCGAGTTCGTGCAGCAGGCCCTCGACCGCGGCGCCGCCAAGGTCTACGCGACCGCACGGAACCCCCGCACCTGGGACGACGAGCGCATCGTCCCCCTCCCCCTCGACGTGACCAGCCAGGCGAGCGTCGACGCCGCCGCCCGCACCGCGGCGGACGCCACCATCGTCGTGAACAACGCCGGCGTCGGCGGATCGACCCCGCTGCTCGAGACCTCCGTCGAGGACGTCGAACGCGTCTTCGCCACGAACGTCTTCGGTGCGCTGCGGGTCGCCAAGGCCTTCGCACCGACCCTGGCCGGCGGCGCGCTCGTCGACGTGCACTCCGTGCTGAGCTGGATCGCGCTCGGCAACGGGTACTCCGCGTCGAAGGCGGCGTTCTGGTCGCTGACGAACTCGCTGCGCCTCGAACTCGCACCGCAGGGCACCCAGGTCGTCGGCGCGCACCTCGGGTACACCGACACCGGCATGACGGCGGACCTCGACGTCGAGAAGGCCGACCCCGCGGTGATCGTCGCCGCGATCTGGGACGCGGTCGAGGCCGGGGAGCACGAGGTGCTGGCCGACCAGATCAGCCGGGACGTCCGCGCCGGGCTGAGCGCTCCCCTGGTGGCGCTGTACCCGGGGCTCGCCGCGGCGGTCTGACCTCGGCGACCGCCGCCCCCGCCGCTACCATGACCGCATGGTGACGACGGGGGCGGTCGCGGAGCGACGGACGGGATGGACGTCAGCGGGGTGGGCGGCGCTGTACTCGGTGACGGTCGCGCTCGGGGTGGTCGGCGGGGGCGGGTCGTGGCTCTGGCTGTACCTGGCCTCCGAGGAGGCCACGCGCGGCGCGACACCGGACCGAACGGGCGCGAACCCCGGCATCCCCATGGGGGTGACCGGGCTCGTGCTCGGCCATCTGGTGGGGGCGGTCCTGCTGCTCATCACAGCGCGGCTCGCTCGACGCCGGGGTCGTTCGGTCGTGGTGTTCGCGGTCGCCGGGCTCGTCATCGGATCCGGCATCGGGTTGGTGCTGTCCCTCCAGCTGACCGGCGGACGGGTGGCCGTGCCATGGCCGCACACGCCGTTCGTGCCCTGAGACACCGCTGGCCGACCGGTGTCAGCCGTGAGCTCCTCGACCGGTGATGCCGCGGGTATCCGCGGCGATCGATGCGCGTTCGTCATCGGTGAGCCCGGCCGCGCGGAGGATGCGGCCGAGGACTTCGCTCTTCTGCTCGAGGTAGTCGTCGATGTCCGTCGCAGCTGCGGCAGCCTGACGTTTGACCGAGGCGTAGTCCTCGCGCAGGACGCCGTCCGCACGCAGAACGTCGCGCACGGCGAGGTGGTTCCGCAGCGCGAGCGACCCCTCTGAGACGACGTACGTGTTGCTCGGCGCGAAGCGGTTCGGGGTACGGAACGCCTGACGCCCCGGGATGCCGAGGTCACCGCGGGGCTCGAAGCCGATCGTCTCGAGGGCTGCGACGGCCGCCGGGACCTCGGCGGCGGTCACGATGACGTCGACGTCGATCACCGGTTTCGCCGCGAGGCCGGGGACGGCGGTGCTGCCCACGTGCTCGATGCGGTGCGAGACGCCGGCGGCGCGAAGCGCGTCGTCGTACGCCTTCCTGAGCACCTCGAAGCGCCGCGGCCACTCCGCTCGGTACTCGACGACCTCGACCACACCGGCTCCCCTGGATGTCCTCGCGCACGGTGCACGGTACGCGCCCCGGTGTCCCGACGATCGGCGGCGCGTGCGAAGATCGGGCAGTGCAACTCCCTCCACCGATCGCGGTCGTCATCGCTGCCATGAGCGAAGAGGTGTCCGCGTTCTCGGCGCTCTTCGACGGCGTCCCGATCCTCGACGGGCCCGTCGGCGGGCACGACGAACACCACCTGCTCGACATCGACGGAGCGACGGTCGCGGTGCGCCGCAGCGGTATCGGGTTCGCGAACGCCACGGCCGCCGTCGCGCACGCCTTCCACGACTTCGGATCGGGCGTGCCGGTGATCAGCGTCGGCACGGCCGGCGGACTGATGCACGGCGTCGAGATCGGCGACGTCGTCGTCGGGGACCACTACGTCAACCTCAACGCGGACGCCACCGCCTTCGGGTACGCACTCGGCCAGGTCCCGGGCATGCCGACCGGGTACGAACCCGACGACCGGCTCGTCGGACTTGCGCTCGCCTCCGACGCCGGGTACCGCATCCGGGCGTCGACGATCGGCTCGAGCGAGATCTTCGTGACCGAGAGTCGAGCGCGCACCCTCCGCGCAGCCTTCCCCGCGGTCGCGGCCGTCGACATGGAGTCCGCCGCGACCGCGCAGTTCGCGCACGTCCACGACATGCCGTTCGTCTCGGTCCGGTGCATCAGCGACCTGTGCGCGCCGGACGGCGACGAGTTCAAGGAACACCTCGACGGAGCGGCCGCGCGGGCTGCTCGCGTGGTGCACGACGTGGTGGCGGGTCTCGTCAGCTGACCGCGGGACGCGACCGCGTCCCCATGGCGGGCCCTTTCGTAATCCCCTTCCGCCTACGGGGCACTGGGCTCTGGCTGCGCGATCCGCGTGGGTTGCATACGCCGGAGGGGTGCTTTTGCATACGGTTGAGGGTAGCGAGCGCGTATTCCGCGAGACTGGCGTCCTTCGCAAGCCCCTCGGTCGCTCTCAATCTCGATGCTTCCGAGTCCTCACGCAGCCGCACGGGTTTGAGTGCAAGAACAATGCCAGACTTGGTGGCAGGATCAGCGTGTGAATCCGTCTCCCACTCCTCCGGAGTTGTTCGACGTGCGGATCGCTTCGTGGGCGCTGCTTGTCTCGCTGCTCAGCTTCGGCATCGCGATGGTCGCGTTGGGCTGGCAGGTGACAAAGCACTTGTTGGATGGTGGCCGCGTCAAGGTGTATCTGAACACGGCGGCACTCGAGCCGGAGATCATGGTCGCGACGATGCGCAGCGGCCGCTTCTCCCTGACAGACAAGGGCCTTGTTGCGAGTGTCACTCGGGGCCGCGCGCTGGAGGTGGCTCAGCTCGTCGTCGAGAACCCGGGCCGTATCCCGGTGACCATCTATTCGCCAGGTCTCGCGATCAGTGGACACGGCAAGCGCCGCCACACCCTAACGCCGCGGATGTTCACGACGAGCGACAGGTTCGGCGCCGATCATTCGATCAGTGACACCGTTGTGCGGCTTGAGTCGTACGGGCGCGTGACGTTTCTTCTCGACTACAGGAGTGTGGTGACCCATCTCCTCGAGCAGGTATCTCGGCAGCGGCTGGCGATTCGTGGATTCGTGGATGTCGCGGGACGGACGAGGCGGCCGCAGAAGTCGAGTTGGAGATTGCGGTGGCGTCTCCAGCGGGGCGACTACACCGCCATCCCCGGCTCCCCGAAGTTTTCGCCATTCGCGGTGCTTTGGCGTGAGCTGTACGTCCACCTTCCAGAGCAGGAGGACTTGTCCCTACCTGCGACCTCGGGCCGGTCACTCACGCGGTCGATGGCCGGTCCTCTTCTGTTGGAGGCGATGTCGAAGTTCAGCGTACGCCCGAGCAGGGAACTGCTGCAGAAAGCGGTGGAGGACGAAGCGAGAGAGTACGGCGTGAGGTACCCGGCGATCGGGTTCGCGCTGTTGGAGGGCTATCTGGCGCTCGACCGGATGGAGGGCCACCTGACAGCTTGGGATGATGGCCTGATGCGTCCTGCTCAGCAGGATGAAGATGTCGATGTCCCAGATGTGCCAGATGTGCCAGATGTGCCAGATGTGCCAGATGTGCCACCCTCCACCACCAATCCAGTTGCCGAAGTCGAGGACTAAGGGGGCCAATGCGGTGCACGAGCGTTGCGGTGGCAGGGATTGTCGGTCTCCGGCGATCCGACCTTGATCGCGCCCGCGTGGTTGCCTATTTGCGCGGCGCCCGTTAGAAGATAGTGAGCGTGGCAACGGCTTCGCTTCCCGCTGCCGGGTCGCCGACCAGAGGGATCCGAATCTGTCCGCTTGACTGCCCGGACCTGCGAGCGGTGACGAAGTCGAAGTCGGCTGTTGGTGCTGAGAGCACCTGGACGTCACCCAATCGGAGCAGGTCTGCTGTCGTCACATTCGCGTGAGCGATGAGCACTTTGAGTCGCGCCGCTTCGATTTCGTCGGCAAGCGAGTCCCTCACGGTCGCCACGAGCAGCAGCATGTCGATTACGAGGCTGCGCTGGATCAGCGCGCGGAAGGCGAGGCCGCGGATGCTGGCCGGCTCCGGCCAGTTGTCTGCCTGCCCGGTTACGACTGCCTGGCTCATCGCGTTGACGGAGTGTCCGGTGTATTTGTCCCGTAGCGCCAGCACTATTCGGTGAACGGCCCTTGCTCCTCGGGCACTACTCGTTCGGTGAGGTGGGATCGTCGGCCTTTGTTGAAGCATCGGGCGTAACTCATGACTGCCGCTTCGCCGAGGCCCGACATGATTGTCGCCGCGTCGTCAGCTTCTGGGTTGACGTCGCGTGCTCCGTTCAGGAGCGCTGCTGCGAGCCGGAGGTCAGCCCAGCATCCGACCAGGTCCGCGAACTTGTGGGTTTCGGGTCCGGAGCGGAGAGCTTTCGTACTCATGCTAGAAACAGTGGCATGCGCACCATCCCGCTGACGGCCTGACAGCGCGCGACGATCAGTTCCCTCGTTCGTCCGAGGCACGTTCGAAGAGCGTGGCCCGCGGATCCGCGAGCACCCGCTAGCGCAGGTCGGCGGCGCAGGAGCGCGATGCTGCTTGAGTTTGCGGCAGCTGGACAGGCCCCCTGCGGCTTGCGTAGGCGTAGCGGTTGCCGTTGGTGGGGTCGAGGGGGCTGTCGAGGGTGTCTTGTTGCGTCCAGGCGACCCAGTACGGGTCGTACCAGCATCGTCCGAATTTCACGATGCCGGTGTGGGTGCCGTTGATACCGGCTTTGAAGCCGAAGGGGTCGGCGTCGAGTCCGCCGTTGTGGGCAACGGTGTTGGTGCCGTAGGGGGCGTAGTCGACATCGAACGCTGCGGCGCCGTCGTCGAGGGTCCCCAGATGCCCCCGGACCCGTCGTATGAGTGTCGGCCGAGGACGTTCGACGGGGTGGACAGGTCGATCGGTTGCCCGGTTTTGGCGTCGTCGACGATGTTCGAGCGGTCGCCGTTGGTGGTGGAGCTGGTCAGAGTCGGGTTGCCATTCTGGTCGGCGTGCCCGTACCGGAAGGGGCGGTTGTCGCCGCCCGGGGTGGCGATGGACAGAATGGACTTCTGATCGGCGCCGGCATAGGTGTAGTTCGTCGGGGCGGACCCGTTGTAGACGGCCTTCGTCATCTGCTCGGCGCCGTCCGCGGAAAGGCCGGGATGAGACGGCGAACGCTCGAACACATAGACATCAATGAGATGGCTACCTCCACCCATGACGGATAACTCCAGACAAAAAAGCGGATTTCCCCTATTGCAACACTTCACCGCTTCTGTGAGACTTCTCAGACGCGCTCACCTGGGCGCTACACCGAATCTGAGGGGAACCATAATGGAATGGATCACAAAAGGGCGCGCGTCCCTCGCAACAGGGGCAATCGCTGCAGCAGTCGCTTTGGGGGCGATCGTTGCGACACCGGCGATCGCGGCAACCGCTTCAATGTCGCCTGGTAACGCGACACTGCAGTCTGGTCAATCTCGAGGAATCGGAGTGGCCTGGGGCGACAAAGGGCCGTACAATGTAACCTTCAAATGCAATGTCGCTGGCTGCTCGAATTACACGTCGGCGAGCACCTCAACCGGCTCGCTCGGGCGGACAGTGCAGACCACTACCTGCACAGGCCTGACGGCGACTCACACCGTGAGCGTGAAGGATGCTTCCGGCGGCTCGGCCTCGGCCAAGATGAGTACGACCTGGACTCGCGGCACGGTCTGCTGATCGCGACACCCTTGCGGCTGCCCGGCATGAAGGTCGGGCAGCCGCTCATTTCTTGATGATTCAGTCAGCGCGGCTGAGAGCCGATGCGATGCTTCAACTGGTGAGTATGCCCACGTCCGGACGCCGAGAGTCGAGATCAAGCGACCTACCTGCTGCCGCACGAACGGCAGGATCGTGACTGGCCACAAGGATGGCAGTGCCGCCCATTCTCACTGATTCGAGCGTCGAGATCACTCGGTCCGCCCAGTGCCGGTCGAGGCTCGCGGTCGGTTCGTCAATTATGAGGATTTCAGGCTTCTTGACCAGCGCTCGGGCCAACGCCACGCGTTGACGTTCTCCTCCGGAGAGATTCTCCGGGTAATTACCCCGGAGCGTGGCGACGCCGAGTGTGGAGAGCAGGTCGACGGCAAAGTTGCGCGACGCCTTCACGGCGGACCTGCCTTCCGGCAGCACGGGGAGGAGGACGTTCTCTAGGACCGTCAGGTCCTCGACGAGCTGCGACCCCTGGTCCATGTAACCAACGTGCCGGAGCCGGAGCGCGACAATTTCACGCTCGGGAAGCCCGGATATATCCTTCCCTTGCCAGCGCACCGTCCCTTTTTGAGGCCTCACTAGTCCTGCTGCTACTTTCAGGAGGCTAGTCTTTCCGGACCCGCTTCTGCCCGCAAGGCAGTGCATTTCCGCTGGGGCGACGGACAGGTCCAGGTGCTCGACGATCGAGATGTCTGTTCCACGCGACGTGTCGTGGTAGCCGATGGCGATATCGCTCATCGTCAAGTTGGCTGTCATACCAGGGCCCCCTTCGGGCTGACGATCATAGTGGTGATGCAGACCAGGGCGATCGCAACTAGTCCCGCGAGGGTTGCACCCGGGGAGATTAGCCCCGTGAAGGTAGCAGCCGCGGCAAGCGCAACCGCCACTATTAGACAAGTACCGCTTCGGACGAACGCCTGACCGCGTGTCACTCGGGCACGTTCGCATTCTGAAAAACCGCTTCGGTGAAGAATGCGGAGAGTCTTGCGCTGCTGACGGACGTTGTCTCGTTGCCCAACACCGGCGAGAACCAGACCGGCGACGACGCCCACCGCGGTGATAAGTGCAAGCGCAACCGTGCTCGCGTTCATAACCGCCTCAGCAAGCCGCGTGGAGCCTGCGGCGGCGCGTCCGACTGTTGAGACCGCTACCGCAAGCGCAGTCGTTACGCCAATAATCAGCGGACCGAGGATCTGCAGCGTTGCCGCGTACGGCGACGAGAAGGCTTGACGAAATGAAAGCCGGTTGATCGATGTCACCGGGCGAAGGGGAGACCTCCGCGAGCGTCGTCGGGGAGTCCGGAGGCTCAGCACGACTCCCAGTACAGCGGCGGAGCACGCGATTGCGACCAGCGCAGCCACTGCTACGCGGCTCGCGAGTCCCGTGCCGCTTGTTACCGGGACGAGTGCGATAGTTCCGACGCCCGCGCCAGCGATCAGGACGAGCCCGGGCAGGTAGTCGGCGAGGATTCTTCGCGCAATGCTGCTTCTCTTCCACCCCATGTCCGCGAGTAGTCGGCTTGTTTGCCGGTGTCGGCGGATGGACATGAGTTGAGCTGCTGTGAACAGGAACGCGACGGATGTTGCGCTCAGGATTGCTAATGCCCGTCCGATTCCGCTAAACGCGGCGTTTACGGTCACGGAGGCGCCGAGAGTTGTCCATTCTTGTCGAACCCAACCCAGATCTGCTTGCGTCCCGTCGACGCCGTTGAAGTAGTCGGGGACGTACACCTTCACGGGCTGGAGCGATGAGCCGGCGACGACCGTAGCTCGGAGACCCAGCTGCGTGACACGAGCTGCAACGGTGGCCACCTTTTGCTGCGCAGCGTCGTCGTAGGTGGTGATGCCAGCCACGCGCAGCCTAACCGCGTCGATGGCTGTCGCTCCTCGCAGCGCTTCACCTCCTTTGAGGTCGGTGAAGGCGCCCGGCGTCGCATCGAAGAAACCACGCCCCGCCAGAGTCGGCCGAACGCTTTCGCGTTCCTCCGCCCCCTGGTTTGAAGGGTTCTGAACCTGAGGGTCAGATCCGCTATAGATACCGGACGGCACGTACGACACGGCGGCGGTGTCGCCATCGCTGCTTTCGTCAGCGGAGAATGTGACGATCGGGGCCGGAAGTGCTCCTGCAAAGCCGGAACCGTGCGTCGGCTCTGCAGAGCGGTAACTCGTTGTCGTTCCTACGGAAGTGTCGTTTCCTGACGTTTCTGCGAACTCACCTCCTGGGGCACCGCCGTCAGCGCCGGTGACCCCTTGCGCCTGAACGGTGAAGGCGTTGCCCCCATCCCCCGTCTTTGATGCGTAGGCGGGACGTCCCATTAGTAGTGGCTCCAGATCTGTCGCTGAAGAGTAAAACACCCCGCTCTCGGCTTCGACGTTGCTCTGGCCGGGCCACGGCGCGGACAGCCCCAAACTTGAGAAGGGTCTTGTGGCGTCGGAGGCGTCCAGCGCCACATCACCTACTGGCTTGAAGGTGGCGTCGGCGGCGAGTTCGGTCAGCTGAGCGCCCTGATCGGGAAGGTCTCGGGCTCCGAGGGGCGCTTGCTCAACGTGCACGGTGAGCTTGAGCCTGGCCGGCGCGGTACTGTTCAACGCCAACGGCACAACGGCCCTCCCGGAAAGCTCCGAATCTTCAGCCGCGGTCTCGAGCTGGGACCGCTGGACAAGATAGTCCTTTTCATCCACGCGGTCTGCCCAGGCAGCACCCTCAGTTGCGGCGGAGCGTTCTCGTGGCACGTCGCGAAGGTCGTCAAGGTAACTTGCACGGTTCGGCCAGAGCTGAGCCTCCGCGGCTGGGTCAACCGCGATGACGGTGCTCGGGAACGCAGGAAGTTGGCCGAGCGGAATTTGGAAGCCGCGATCGTCGGTCTGCGGACCGAAGCCGCTCGGCTCCGAAACCGCGGTCAGGAGCCCGCTCGTCGGATCAGCCGCGGGGCTCCCCGCCCGTGCTGTGAGGGCGACTAAGCCGGACGTCTTCGCGAGCAAGGCGGGCGTCCCGCCGTCTGTTCGCTCCAACGACGTCGTCACCCGAAGCAACTCCGGTTCGCTGCTGAGCACGGTATCGCCCGAGAGCAAGTCGTCGGGCACGAAAAGCGACGGCGTCAGCGTGGTGTCACGAAGGGTGCCGACCAGCCCGACTGGCGCCGCAACTTCGACGTCGGGGATGTCTCGGACCTGAGCAAGCTTGCGCGTGGAGATACCTCCACCGCCAGCCGTGGACACGAAGTTCGCGTCAACCAGGCCCGCCGTCTCGCTCCCTCCGAAGTCCTGCCCTGGCGGCGTGATCAGGATGTCGTAGGCGCCCCGCCAATTCTTATCCAGACTCCCGTTGATCTCTGCGTCGGCCTGAGTCCCGGTGAGCGCCAAAGCGGCGATCGCTATTGCGACAAGGGCTGCCGCGGTCATATCTAGCCGGTTCCGCCACCATCGGACGATCGGATTCTGGGGCAAGGCGGGTTGTCCTATCTGACAAAAATGGGTACCGAAGAGCGGGCTCCGTTCCTGGCCCGCTCTTCGGCCGGTTTAGCAGGTGGTCGTGCGTCGAACGGTCGTGGTCGAATTCGCGCTTGCGCCCCCGCCACGAGCGTCGGTAACGGACAGCGTGTGCTTGAAGGAAGTTGTGGTGCAGACTGCCGCAGAAACCGTCCTCCCCAACGAAGTCGACGATGTGCTGGACGACACGAAGTTGGCACACCCGCTCACGCCGCACTTGAAGTTGACCTTGTAAGGTCCGACATCACCCCACGCGGCTCCGAGCGCACGGCTTCCACCAGAATTGATCGTCGCGCTTCCCGTCATCGACGCCGTGGCGGCCTGCGCGGGAGTCACGCTCAACGCGCCCAGTATGGCCAACGCTGCAGCCGCACTAACCCCGACGACGGTTCTTTTCTTCCACGTTTGCATTCTCAATGCTACCCCTCCAGATTCGACGAGCACGTCCGCCCGCTTGCACCCAAGGTTTGCACGGTTCCGGGAAAATGAAAGTAACATTTTTGTTACTTTCACGACGCCCGGGCAGCGAAACACCCCGAATTACCGCGCGCCCTTACTCCCCAGCAGATGGATTCGCCTGGGGGAATGGGCTTAATGCGGCATATTGAAGATGTGGCTGATTCTTGGCAGCCAAGATAACAGCCGAATACAATCGGCTAATAAGCCCCGGCGATTCACGCTTCTGCATTGTGGGCGATCTTGCCCGCCAATGGCCAGGGACCCCTCCCCCGCTGCTCCAGCCTGGCGGGAAGCTGTGGATATGTCAAGGTTTGTTTGGCTGGTCACGACCTAGTGGGCCGACGGCCCGCCGAACCCATGGGAGGGCAGATGAAGAGCCACCCGCCGTGACCAGACGTCACATACGGAGCCACTTCCGCCCGGGGGCCCCACAGCCGAACGGCGTGAAGCGCGCCGAAGGTGAGGGAGTCGCGTTGAACCGTTCGCTGTCGGGCCCCGGCCCGCGCCGCCGGCAAGCACGGAACGCGCCGCGCGCGTCATGGGAAGAACGAGCACTTGAGCACCCGAACCAATCAGCCTTGGGTGCTGCGACCCGAGTCCGAGCGCGGCGAGACCCGAACGACCCACCAGCGACCCCAGACCGATCCCATAGGCGGGCACACGCTCTGGCGCATCACGGAGCCGCGATCGCGCCGCATCGAGCAGTAGCTCCGCACACTCCCCCCACACCCGCCAATCGTGATCTGGTCCGAAGCCCAACCGAACCGCGGGGCCAGCTGGCACCTCGAGATCCATGAACGTTCGGCGCCCCAGCTCTTCTCGCACCACCATCGCGGCCACATCAGAACCGGCCTCTTCACGGATCACCCGATGGAACTCTGCGCTCGTCGCGAGAGCAGCGAGAAGCTTGCGACCATGCGTGCTGCGATACGGCCCAACCGCCTCGAATGCATGCAACAACCAAGCACGGTCCGAACCCGTCGCACCAACGTCAGCCCCGCACCAAGCGTGCAGCAGCGGCAGCCGTTCAGACGCCTCGCTGACGCCGAGGACACCAATCAACCGACCACCGTGCCCTTCGTCGACGACCAGCACACGAATCCTGCGGTGTGTCCCTCTTCGCACCGGCCACCCTGCGTTCAACACGACCCACCGCCACAACGCGGCATCGGCAGACTCCACGTCAGAAACGACCACGAATCGGGGCCGAACCTTTGCGGGATTGATCACAGGCAGCTGACCCCACAGGCGAAGATCCAGCGGGGCGTCCCACGCTTCGAGAGCGTCACGCTCCCGGCTCCTCCACGCCGCGTGCTGTCGCTTCCACTGCCGGGCAAGAGCGGAACCCACATCGCCGTCAATTGGAACGACACCTTGACCTGACAGACGAACGCCGTCCCTCAAGAGCGCCCGTACAAGTACCCGACCCCCATCGCGCACATCAGCGTCAGCGGCACCTCCCATTCGCGCACCCGGCGACCAGGCGCGACCTCGCGCCGGCAGGAACCCAGCGACCCGCGCCGCTGAAACCTCCATCACCACAACACCGCAGGCCCGATCGAAGGGCACCTCCCGGAGCACCACACCGACCACCTCTGAAGCGGCCGAACGAAGGTGCTCCGCAGCATCCTCACCCTGGCTACGAAGCCAAACAAGCCGTGGCGAGACCGCCCAAACGGCGCACTCCAACCCGCCCGCGATGTCGAATTTGCATACGACCGCCCACCACCTGCGATGAGCCAAGAAACCCCAGGTCAGACCACGTAACGATGATCGCAACCAGATCCGGACGCGCTACGCAGCGTAAGAAAAGCTCTCCGAGCCACTGCCCCTCAGCCGTGAAAAGTCGCCGCCAGTCTGCAGCGAACAGGCGGGCAACGGGAGGAACTCCGAAAATGGGGCCTTTCGAACTCCGAAAGGCCCCATGGCGGAGGGTGTGGGATTCGAACCCACGAGACATCTCTGCCCACCTGTTTTCAAGACAGGCTCCATCGGCCGCTCGGACAACCCTCCGTGACGCGACCACGTGGCGAGACGTGACCGCGTCCCGAGAAGTCTAGCCGAGCCTCCAGGCTGCGCAGCGGGACCGACGCAACGTGCGCTGTCCCGCGCAGTGTGCGAGGCGAACTCCCTGGCACGGTGCGCGGAACCTCGCACCGTACGAACCAGCGCCGACGCGAACCGTCGGCCCCGCGCGCGTCAGCGCGGCAGCGAGTCGAGCGCGGCCGCCAGGCCGTCGTCGGTGACCCCGCCGGTGAGTTCGTTGCCCGCGTCCACGACGTCGTCGGGCGCCTGGCCCATGACGACCCCGCGGCCCGAGGTCGACGCCCACCGGAGCATGTCGATGTCGTTCCGCCCGTCACCAGCGGCGAACACCCGGGAGCGCGGGATGTCGAGCCACTCGCGGACCCGCTCCATCGCGGTGGCCTTCGTCACGCCCTCGGGAGCGATGTCGAGCCACGACGTCCAGCCGACCGAGTACGAGACCTTGTGCAGCCCCATCTGCTCGACGACCTGCAGGAAGTCCTCGGTGTCGTGCCCGGGCGAGATGACGACGACCCGGGTGGCCTCGACGCCGAGCAGCCGCTCGAACGAGACGTGCTCGCCGGCGACGGTCATGGCGTCGTCCGGGAAGTTGCCGGAGAGCAGGAACTGCCCGGCCTCGTCCTCGACGCCGAACGCCGCGTTGGCGAGCGCGCCGTGCACGGTCTGCAGGACCTCGGACGGGTCGAACTTCTCGACGTGCACCCGCTCGTAGGAGCCGTCCGGCCGACGGGCGAGGGTCAGCGCACCGTTGGCGCAGACGAGGTACTTCGGCTCGATGCCGAGCGTGTCGAGCAGGGGCACCGTCATGCCCTCGCTGCGGCCGGTGGCGAGCATGACCTCGTGCCCGGCGGCCTCGACGTCACGCAGGGCGGCGATCACGGCCTCGGTGACGACACCGTCCTCGCGCATGGTGGTGCCGTCGATGTCGAGCGCGACCAGCCAGCGCTTGGTGCGCACGGAACCGCCGGAGCCCGAACCGCCGTCGACGAACCGCCCCTGCGTGCTCATCGGGGTTCGATCACCTCGACGCCGCCGAGGTACGGACGGAGGACCTCCGGCACCACGACCGAACCGTCGGCCTGCTGGTGGGTCTCGAGGATCGCGACGATCCACCGGGTGGTCGCGAGCGTGCCGTTGAGGGTGGCGACGGGGGCGGTCTTGCCGCTCTCGGTCCGGTAGCGGATGTCGAGGCGACGGGCCTGGAACGTGGTGCAGTTCGACGTCGAGGTGAGCTCGCGGAAGGTGCCCTGCGTCGGCACCCAGGCCTCGATGTCGTACTTCTTCGCCGCGCTCGTGCCGAGGTCGCCGGCAGCGGTCTCGATGACGCGGTAGTGCAGCCCGAGGTCCTGCAGCATCTGCTCCTGGTACGACACGAGGCGCTCGTGCTCCGCCTCGGCCTGGTCCGGGTGCACGTACGAGAACATCTCCAGCTTGTTGAACTGGTGCACGCGGAGGATGCCGCGGTTGTCCTTGCCCGCCGAGCCGGCCTCGCGCCGGTAGCAGGTCGACCAGCCGGCGTAGCGGTGCCCCTCGCCCGACTCGTCGAGCGACAGGATCTCGTCCGAGTGGAACCCGGCGAGGGCGACCTCGCTCGTGCCGGTCAGGTAGAGGTCGTCGGCCTCGAGCCGGTAGACCTCCGCGGCGTGCTCGCCGAGGAAGCCGGTGCCCGCCATCGTCTCGGGGCGCACGAGCGTCGGGGTGATCAGCGGTTCGAAGCCGGCGGCGATCGCACGGTCGAGGCCGAGCGACATGAGGGCGATCTCGAGCCGGGCACCGAGGCCGCGCAGGAAGTAGAACCGCGAGCCGGAGACCTTCACGCCGCGCGGGATGTCGATGATGCCGAGGTGCTCGCCGAGGTCCGCGTGGTCCTTCGGTTCGAAGTCGAACTCCGGCTTGGTGCCGACGGTGCGGAGCGTGACGAAGTCGTCCTCGCCACCGGCGGGAACGCCGGGCAGGACGACGTTCGGGATGGACCGGACGACGCTGTTGAACGTGTCCTCGGCGGCCGTGACGGTGGCCTGCGCCTCCTTCACCTTGGCGGCGAGCGCCTGGGCCTGCTGCACGAGCGCGGCCTTCTCGTCCTTCGGGGCCTTCGCGACGGTCTTGCCGAAGGCGTTCTGCTCGGCGCGGAGGGACTCGAACGAGGTGATCGCGCTCCGCCGCGCCGCGTCCGCGGCGACGGCCTCGTCGACGACGGCCACGGAAGCGCGGCGCGCCTCCTGCGAGGCCTTGATGACGTCCGGGTTGTCGCGCAGCAGCTGGGGATCGATCACCGCTTCATCCTAAAGGGACGGACTGGAGGCGCGTGGCGGCGCCGCCACGCGCCTCCAGTCCGTCACCGGGTCACGTCGGGCGTCCGCTCGCAGCATCCGATCGGTACCGTTGGTGCATGTCGACCCCTTCGGAGACCGCGCCCGCGGACCAGGACGCCCTCCAGACCGAGCAGCGGACGGCCGCGGTGGTCTACAACCCCGTCAAGGTCCACCTGCCGACCCTCAAGCAAACCGTCGAGAAGCACCAGCAGGAGGCCGGCTGGGGCGAGACCCTGTGGTTCGAGACGACCGAGGAAGACCCGGGCGGCGGGATGGCCCGCGCCGCGCTCGAGGCCGGAGCCGACGTCGTCGCCGCTGCCGGCGGAGACGGCACCGTCCGCGCCGTGGCCGAGGTGGTGCACGGCTCCGACGCCTCGCTCGCGCTGCTCCCGAGCGGCACGGGCAACCTGCTCGCACGGAACATGAAGCTGCCGCTCGACGACCTCGGCGGCATGGCGAAGGCGATCTTCTCCGGTAACGACCGCTCGATCGACTTCGGGCAGATCGGCGTCGAGCGTCCCGACGGCTCCCGCGACGAGTTCGGCTTCCTCGTGATGGCCGGCCTCGGGCTCGACGCCCGGATGCTCGCGAACACCCGGCCCGGGCTGAAGAAGCGCGTCGGGTGGTTGGCCTACCTCGACTCGCTGCTCCGCTCCGTGCGGGACACCGACGGCTTCGAGTTCAAGTACCGGCTGGACGAGTCGGCGCGCAACGGCTCCGTGCGCGCACACTCCGTCATCGTCGGCAACTGCGGCATGCTGCAGGCCAACGCGATGCTCCTGCCCGACGCCGAGATCGACGACGGGGTGTTCGACATCGTCGTGATGCGTCCCCGTGGGTTCTTCGGCTGGGTGCGGATCGGCGCGCGGGTGTTCTGGGAGAACGCGATCCTGCGCTGGTTCCACCGGTCCTCGCTCGGCAACACCGTCGTCGGGCGTCGGATCACCACGGCGGCGAAGCAGGAGCGGCCGCTGCGCTACATGCGTGGCGAGGAGTTCGTGCTGCGGCTGACGAAGCCGGACGAGTTCGAGATCGACGGCGACCCCGTGGGCGAGATCGTGGCGTTCCGCGCGCAGATCGACGCCGGGTCGCTGGACGTGCGGGTCCCCGTGATCGAGCCGCACACCGGGCGCGGTCGCAAGAAGTAGGGACGGCCCGACCTGGCACGGTGCGAGGTCGGGCTCGCAGTGTGCGAGGTTCCGCGCAGTGTGGGACGCGATCGTCGTCCCACAGTCGTCGGAACCTCGCACGCTGCGGACGGCGCGCAGCGCGCAGCGCCTGCGCGTCAGTGCGCGTCGGGCTCGCCGGAGACGATCGCGCGGAGCCAGTCCCGGGCCTCGACGAACGCCGCGTCCGAGTAGCGCGTCGGGACCTCGGGGCGAACCCCGTCGGCCCGCGGGTACGACCCGAGGAACGTCACGCGCGGGCTGAACCGGCGCAGGCCGAGCAGGGCGTCGGCCACGCGTTCGTCCCGCACGTGCCCGTCGAGGTCGATGACGAACCGGTAGCGGCCGAGCTCGTCACCGATCGGCCGCGAGGACAGCAGCCCCATGTTGATGCCCCGGGTCGCGAACTGCTCGAGCATGTCCACCAGGGCGCCCGGGTGGTCGGCGGGCAGCTCGACGATGACGCTCGTCTTGTCCGCACCGGTCGGTTCGGGGAGCGCCAGCGTCTTGGACACCAGGACGAAGCGGGTGACCGCGGAGGCGTTGTCGCCGATCGAGGACGCCAGCACCTCGAGCGCGTAGTGGTCGGTGATCCCCGGGGGTGCGACCGCGGCGTCGGCGGTGGGGTGCTCGTCGAGCAGGGCAGCGGCGGCCGCGACGTTCGACGACGCCGGGATGTGGCCGTGCCCGCGGACGTTGGCCTCGAGCCAGTTGTGGGTCTGCGCGTAGGCCACGGGGTGGGCGTTCACGGTGCGGACGTCGGCGAGCGCGGTGCCGGGGCGGGCGACGAGCACGAAGTCGACGGGCACGAGGTACTCCCCCACGATGCGGACGCCGGGAATCCGGGCGAGGGCGTCCTGCGTGGCGCTGACCCCGCCGTCGACGCTGTTCTCGATCGCGATCACGGCGCCGATCGACCGGCCGCTGACGACGTCGTCCAGGGCTTCACCCACGTTGTTGACGCTGCGCCAGGGCTTCCCGGCAGCGGCGTCGACGAGCTTGAGCGCCGCCTCGGTGAAGGTGCCGGCGGGTCCGAGGTAGGAGTACGTGTCGGACGGCGCGGCGGGCTGGCTCATGGGGCGAGCCTATTGCAGCGCCGCACGGCGGCCACGACGGGCCGCACGACGGCCGCGACCGTCAGTCGGTCGCCGTGCCGGTCAGCCGTGCCTCGCAGATCGCGGTGTCGTCGTCGTCCCGCGGGTAGGTCAGGGCGGCGAAGCGTCGTTCGGGGTCGAGCCGGGTGAGCAACGCCGCAGCGATGCCGTCGAGCTGGCCGACCTGCTCCTCGGTGAGGGCGTCGATGACCACCCGACGAGCGGTGCGCACGTGGTCGGGGGCCGCGTCGACGATCGTGGCGTAGCCGGCGTCGGTGAGCCGGACGTCGGTCGCACGCCGGTCGTCGGTGGACGGGCACCGCGAGACGAGCCCGCGCTTCTCGAGCCGGGACACCACGTGGGACAGCCGCGGCAGGGACGCGTTCGTGGCCGAGGCGAGCGCCGACATCCGGAGGGTGCGGGACTCGGTCTCCGAGAGCATCGCGATGACCATGTAGTCGAAGTGCGTGAGGTCGGCGTCACGCTGGAGCTGCTGGTCGAGCGCCGCCGGCAGGAGCTCCATGACGGCGACGAGCTTCATCCACGCGCGGAGCTGGTCGCGCGTGAGCCACGGGGTCTCGTCGGTCATACCGGCATCGTAGCGAATGGTTGTCGGTTCAACCAGTAGACGGCGCAGTCCGCCGACGCCGTGCAGCGACGACCAGCACGGCGGCCACGACGAGGACCAGCACGCCCTCGACGACGAGCAGGCGCAGACCGTAGTCGAACGGCAGCACCGTGTCGTTCTTCGTCCCGTGCGCCTTCGCCGCGATCTCCGGCAGGACGACCAGCGCGAGGACACTGCCCAGCACGACCACCGCCTGCACCACGACGAGTGCCCAGACCCGGAGCGTCCGCCCGGCCCGACGGAGCAGCAGCCCGACGGCGACGACGAACGGCGACAGGATCGCGTCGTGCAGGATCACCGCGCCGAGCAGCCACGTCGCGAGGCCCCAGATCCGGTTCGGCCGCACGGTCGTCACCATGACGTACGCCCCGAACGCGATGACCAGGACGCCGACCACGACCAGCACGATGCGTGCGACCTTCACCGGATCACCTCGATCTTCTCGATCCACTTCGTCTGCAGCACCCCGGGCCGCCCCGGAGCGATGATGCGCGCCGGGAACCCGTGGTCCAGGTCGAGCTTTTCCCCGTTCAGTTCGAGCGCGACGAGGGTCGTCGGGTCCTCGGCGTACTCGGGACCCATGTCCATGATCCGGTAGCCGCCGTGCCGTTCGAGGCTTGTCACGCGCACGTGCGACCCCGGCGGAGCCTGGACCGCCGCGAGGAGGTCGCGCATCCGCACGCCCTTCCAGGTGGCCATCTGGCTCCAGCCCTCCACGCACGAGATCGGGAGGTCGACCTGGGTGGTCCCCAGTGCGACGAGCTCGGCGCGCACGAAGGTCCGGCTGACGTCGTGGCCGACGACCGTGAGGGTCCAGTCCGCGGCCGTCGCGGTCGCGAGGACACCGGCGGCCCGGGCCGTGCGGTTCACCGGCAGGTCGTTCGGGCCGCGGTGCCGCTGACGCGCCCCGAAGACGTTGAACGGTTCGGCGAGCTTGTTGGACTGCCCGGCCGTCAGGGCGACGACACCGACCGTCGCCGCCGCGACACCCGCGAAGAAGCCGCGTCGGGCGACGCGCTCACGTCGACCCTGGGTCGCCTCGGGAGACTGCCTGGAGGCGCGGCTCGCCTCCGTCGCATCGGCCTGCGTGGTCGGAGCGGGAGCGCCGTCGACCCAGCGCAGGACCCTGCCGGTGAGGCCGCGGGGGTAGGAGGCGACCACGGGCGCGACCGCAGCCGGCGGGACGGAGTCGGTCCGTGCCTCCAGGCCGGGAGGCAGCAGCTCGCTGCCCACCGTCGTGTCCGCGACGAACCGACCGTGGGCGTCGTACGCGTCGCGCTTCCGCCAGTACCGCGCGATGATCCGCAGCTTCGTGCCGATGTGCAACACGAGGGACCCGATGAGCACGTACGACAGCGCGTAGTGCACCTGGCGGAACGGGAACGGCCACGGGTACCACTGGTACGTGTTGACCAGGCCGGTGGCGACCTGCACCAGCGCAGCCGACACGAACACCGCGATCGACACGCGCTCCAGCAGGTGCAGCACGCCTCGCACGGGTGGCACCTGCGCGAGAGCGGGCATGACCGCGTTCAGCTTCGCGACGAGCAGCGGGATGATCGCGATCCCCGCCGTGATGTGGAGCCCCTGCGTGAACTGGTAGAGCTGCGTCGGCCGCGTCGCGAACCGCATGCCGGGCAGGGGGTCCTGCAGGAAGTGGCTGAAGAGACCAGTGCCGAAGCACACGAGGAACGCCACACCGAGCAGTCGTCCGAGCACGACGGCCGAGCGCGCGTTCCGGTTGGGGGACGCCATCGTCGCCCGGGCGTCCAGCAGCAGCCGCCGCAGCACGGATAGCCTCAGGACACGATGAGCGAACGACTGCGCCCCGGCCGACTCCTGCCGACCGTCCTGGCCGTGGTCGGGGTGCTGGCCCTCGCGGGCGTCATCGCCGTCGGCGTCACGCATCTGGGCTTCCTCCGATCCGGTCATCGTGCTCCATTCGTTGCGTGGACCCTGATCGCTTGGACCGTGTTCGCCGGAGCGGTGCTGGCGTTGCGGTTCGTCCCCGCGAAGTGGATGACGTGGCTCGTGGTCGGCGGTGGCCTGGTGGTCGGCCTCGCCGCCATCGCCGGGCCGCCGAACACCAGTACCGATTCTGCTCGGTACGCCTGGGACGGCATCGTCCAGCACGCCGGGATCTCCCCGTACGCGCACACGCCGCAGTCGACGGCATTGTCCGGTCTGCGCCCCGATTGGCTGTTCCCGGACAAGATCGACGGCACGTGCGACCCGCTGCAGCCCCGGTACCGCGGGCTCGGCGACGGCGCGCAGGGGCACTGCACCGCGATCAACCGGCCGGACGTGACGACGATCTACCCGCCGATGGCCCAGCTCTGGTTCGCCCTCGTCCGCGCGTTCGTCCCGGCCACGGCGCAGTACATGCCCTTCCAGATCGCGGGCCTCATCGTCTCGCTCGGCGTCACGCTCGGGCTGGTCGCGGTGCTCCGCCGACTCGGTCGCCCGACCTGGTGGGCGGCGCTCTGGGCGTGGTCGCCGCTCGTCGCCTCCGAGGCGGTCACGAACTCGCACGTCGACCTGCTCGGCGCCGCACTCGCCACGGCCGGCGCTGTACTCGTCGCCTTCGGACGGCCGATCTGGGGCGGGATCGCCCTCGGCGCCGCCACCGCGACGAAGCTCATCCCCGCGATCGTCTACCCGCCGTTGCTCGGGCGGTGGCGGAACTGGTGGGCGATCCCGGTCGGGATCGCCGTCTTCGGGCTGCTCTACGTGCCGTACGTGCTCACCACCGGCCTCGACGTGCTCGGGTACCTGCCGGGCTACCTGTCCGAGGAGGGCTACGAGGACGGCTCCCGGTTCGCGCTCGTCTCACTGCTGTTCAAGGGCGACGCCGCGACGATCGTCGTCGGGCTGCTCGTGCTCCTGGCGGCGTTCGTTGCCTGGCGGTTGTCCGACCCGTCGCGGCCGTGGTCCGGCGAGGTCCTGATGATCGGCGTGACCTTCCTGGCGGTGAGTCCGCGGTACCCCTGGTACGCGCTGCTGCTCATCCCGTTCGTGGTGCTGTCCGGCCGGTGGGAGTGGCTGTCGATCGGCCTCGCCATCGCGCTGCGCGGCGTGTGGCCGTCGGTGGACGCGTACCGGTGGTGGCTCGCCGCGGCGGTGCTCGTCATCGTCGTCGTCACGCTCGTGCGCACGCGTCGATCGGACTGGGTGCGCTGGGGACGGCTGTTGTCGTTCCGTCGGCTCGACCACGTACGCTGACGCCCATGGCACCCGCGACCCTGCTCGGCTCGACCGGCGCGTCCGCATCCTCGGACCCGTCCGGGCTCGTCGATCGGTTCGGCCGCCGTGCCGTCGACCTGCGGGTGTCCCTGACCGAGCGCTGCAACCTCCGCTGCACGTACTGCATGCCCGCCGCAGGACTGCCGTTCGCGCCCGACGACCAGCTGATGACCGCGGCCGAGATCGAGCGGCTCGTCCGGATCGGGACGTCCAGGTTCGGCGTGCGCAAGGTCCGGTTCACGGGCGGGGAGCCGATGCTCCGTCACGACCTCGTCGACGTGATCGCCCGGTGTGCCGCGCTGCCGGACGCCCCCGAGCTGTCCCTCACCACGAACGCGATCGGCCTCTCGCACCGCGCCGCCGCCCTGTACGCCGCCGGACTCCGGCGGGTGAACGTGTCACTGGACACCGTCGACCCCTCGGTGTTCGCCGAGGTCACACGACGACCGTTCCTCGACAAGGTCATCGCCGGGCTGTCGGCCGCGCACGACGCCGGCCTCGCGATCAAGGTGAACGCCGTGCTGCTGCGCGGGGTCAACGACGCCCTGGCGCCGGACCTCATGCGCTGGTGCCTCGAGCGCGGCTACGAACTGCGGTTCATCGAGCAGATGCCGCTCGACCCCGACCACGCGTGGGACCGCACCTCGATGGTCACCGCGGCTGAGACCCGTGCGATGCTCTCGGAGTCGTTCGAGCTCGTGCCGGACGACGCTCCGCGCGACGGGGCGCCCGCCGAGCGGTTCCGGGTGCTGTCCCGCGCCGACGCCGCCCCCGGTGCCGTCCCCGGTTCCTTCCTCGGCACCATCGGCATCATCGCGAGCATCACCGAGTCGTTCTGCGCCGACTGCACCCGCACCCGCCTCACCGCTGACGGACACGTCCGGAGCTGCCTGTTCTCCGACGAGGAGACCTCCGTCCTCGGGCCGATGCGCGACGGCGCGAGCGACGACGAGGTCGCCGAACTCTGGCGCCGGGCGATGTGGGCGAAGCCGCGCGACCACGGCGACGACACCGACGACCTCGTGCACCCGACGCGGGGCATGAGCGCGATCGGGGGCTGACGGTGACGACGATCCGGTTCTTCGCGGCGGCCCGGGCGGCGGTCGGCGTGGACGAGGTCACCGTGACGGCGCCGGACCTCGACGCTGCGCTGCGCGGTGTGGACGCCACCGATCCGTCACGGTGGCTGGCGCTGCAGGAACGGTGCTCGTACCTGGTCGACGGCGTTACCACCCGGGACCGGTCGACCTCGCTCGAGGGCGTTGCGGTCGTCGACGTCATGCCGCCCTTCGCCGGGGGCTGAGCGGGGCGCGGAACGCCCGTTCCTTCCCACAACGCCCGCGATGCAACGTGTTTCCGGGCGTACCTGGTCAGAACTTCCGACCAGGTACGCCCGGGTTCACCAGGTACGCCCGAGACCGCCGGCCCTACGGGGAGACCGACAGCACGATGAACGCGGCGAAGATCACCAGGTGCACCCCGCCCTGCAGTCGCGTCGCACGTCCGGGCAGCACCGTGAGCACCGCCGCGACGATCGTCAGCGCGAGCAGCACGATCTGGCTCGGTCCGAGCCCCAGCAGCAGCGTGCCGGGCATGAAGAGGGACGCCACGGCGATCGACGGGATCGTGAGGCCGATCGACGCCATCGCCGAGCCCATCGCCAGGTTGAGGCTCGTCTGGATCCGGTTCCGGGCCGCTGCCTTCGACGCCGCGATGCCCTCGGGCAGCAGGATGAGCAGCGCGATGACGACACCGACGAACGACGGCGGGAACCCGACCGCGGCGACGCCGGCCTCGATCGCGGGCGACTCCACCTTCGCCAGTCCGACCACCGCGACGAGCGCGAGCAGCAGCAGCCCGAGCGAGGTCAGCGTCGCGCGGCCCGTCGGGCGTGCGGCGTGGGCGTCCTCCGATTCCTCGAGCACGCCGCCGGACCGGCCGACCGGCAGGAAGAAGTCACGGTGGTGCACGGTCTGCGTGAACACGAACAGCACGTAGAGCGCCAGCGAGGCCAGGGCGACGAAGACGAGTTGCGCGCCGGTGAACGACGAGTCGTCGGTGCCGGTGGTGAACGTCGGCAGCACGAGGGTGAGGACCGCCAGAGCCGCGACGGTCATGGTCGCCGCGGACGCACCCTCCTGGTTGAAGCGCACGGTGTTGTGCCGGAGCGTGCCGATCAGGATCGCGAGCCCGACCAGACCGTTCATCGTGATCATCACCGCCGAGAAGACGGTGTCCCGCGCCAGCGTCTCGGCCTTCGCCCCACCCGAGCTGGAGAGCGCGATGATGAGCGCGACCTCGATGACCGTCACGGCGACGGCGAGGACGAGCGACCCGAACGGCTCCCCCACCCGGTGTGCGACGACCTCGGCGTGGTGCACCGCCGCGAGGACCGTGCCGGCCAGGACGACGGCCACGACCACCACGACGAACGTTCCGAGGTCGTGCCGGCCGAACGACAGTGCGAGGACGATCGCCGCGATCACGGGGATGCCGACGGGCCAGGACTTGGCGATCCAGTTTCTCACTGGGACATCTTGGCACCGGCCGGCTCGTAGACCGTCACCTCGGCCGCCGGCACGACGATCCGGACGGGCTCGCCCGGTGCGAGGCCGAGGGCTGTGGCGACCGAGACGGTCACGTCGGCGACGAGCTCCCCCGCGCGCACGCGGACCAGCCCGTCCCGCGGTTCGAGCGCCGTGACCGGACGCTCCGGCCCGGCGCCGTCTCGCGTCGGGCGCGCGGCCGTCGGGTGGTAGACAGCCAGCACGGGCCGGCCTGGAGGCACGGTGTGCGTCGTCGACGCCAGCGCACCCCCGTCGTCGATCGCGATCCCATCCCGCGTGGCGGTCCCGCGGACGAGCGTCAGCCCGGAGAAGGACGCCGCGAACGCGCTGGTCGGGCGACCGAGGACGTCGGCCGTGGTCCCGGACTCGGCGACGCGTCCGGCCTCGAGGACGACGATGCGGTCGGCGAGGGCGACTGCCTCGAGGGGGTCGTGCGTGACGAGGAGCGTCGGACGACCCGTGCGGGCGGTGCTCAGGGCAGCGCGGACCTCGGCGCGTGCATCGACGTCGAGGGCGGAGGTGGGCTCGTCGAGGAGCAGGAGCGCCGGATCCGTGGCGACGGCCCGGGCGATCGCGACGCGCTGCGCCTGCCCGCCCGAGAGCGTCCCGGGTGCCCGGTCTGCCAGGCCGGCCACGCCGACGGCCGCGAGCGCCGCGGACGACCGGTGTCGTGCCTCCCGGCTGCCCGAACCGGATGCGCGTGGTCCGTACGCGACGTTTCCGGCGACGGAGAGGTGCGGGAACAGGTCCGCACGCTGCGCGACGAGGCCGACCCCGCGGCGGTGCGGCGGGACGCGCGTGAGGTCCCGGTCGCCGAGCAGGACCTCGCCGTGCCGGGTGCGCAGCAGCCCGGCGAGCGCCTCGACGACCGTGGACTTGCCGGCGCCGTTCGGCCCGACGAGCGCGACGCACTCCGCTGAGCCGATCTCGAGCCGGACGTCGACGTCGCGCTCCGGCACCAGGACGTGGGCGCGCAGACCGCGCGTCACGCGACGACCGTCCGGGTGCGGAGGGCCGAGGCACCGATCACGACGAGCGCGACCACCACGAGCACGAGGGCGAGTGCGACGGCTGTGTCCGGGTCGATCTCCCGCTGCAGGTAGATCTCGAGGGGCAGCGTGCGGGTGACCCCCTGCAGACTGCCCGCGAACGTCAGTGTCGCACCGAACTCGCCGAGGGCGCGCGCGAAGCAGAGGACGAGTCCGGACAGGATGCCCGGCAGGACCCGCGGCGTCGTGACCGTGAGGAACGTCCGGGTCGGACCGGCGCCGAGCGTCGCCGCCACACGTTCGAAGCGTTCACCGCCGACGCGGAGCGCTCCCTCGATCGACGACACCAGGAACGGCATCGCGACGAACGTCTGCGCGATGACGACGGCGGTCGTGGTGAACGCGATGCGGAGGCCGTGGTCGTCGAGGAACGCCCCGACGACACCGAGTCGGCCGAACGCCGCGAGGAGCGCCAGCCCGCCCACGACCGGCGGCAGCACCAGGGGCAGCAGGACGAGCGCCCGGGCGACACCGACCCACCGCGAGGTCGAGCGCGCGAAGAGGACGGCGAGCGGGTAGCCGAGCACGAACGCGATGCCCGTCGCGGCCGCCGCGGTGCCCAGGCTCAGGCCGAGGGCGCTCAGGGACGCGGGCGAGGTGACGAGCGCACCGAAGGAACCCCAGTCGACGCGGCCGACCATCGCAAGCACGGGCACCACGACGAACAGGCCGCCGAGCACCGCCGGGACCGGGAGCCACCACGGCACCGGGGCCCGGCCACGGGTCACGGCGCCCCGAAGCCCGCGTCGGAGAGCACCTTCCGACCGGCGTCCGAGCGGACGTAGGCCGTGAACGCCGCCGCGAGCTCGGGGTTCGCCGCGTCCTTCAGCACGCCGATCGGGTAGGTGTTGACGGCCTTGCTCGAGGCGTCGAACGAGACACCGTCGACCTTGCCGTCGGCGCCCTTCACGTCCGTGACGTAGACGAGCCCGGCGTCGGCCTGCCCCGACTCGACCTTGCCGAGGACGTCGGTCACCGACTGCTCCTCGCTGACCGGCTTCAGGTCGATGCCGGTGGCCTGCTCCACCTTGGCGGTCGCGGCGCCGCACGGCACCGGTGCGGCGCACGTCACGAGCTGCACGTCGGACGACGTCAGGTCGTCGAGGTCGGTGATCCCCTTCGGGTTGCCGGGAGCGACCGCGATCTCGAGGACGTTCGTGGCGAAGTCCTTCGGCGATCCCGGTGCGACGTCGGTCTTCACGATCTTGTCCATGTTCGCCTCGTCGGCGGAGGCGAACACGTCCGCCGGGGCGCCGTTGCGGATCTGCGTCACGAGGTCGCTCGATCCGGCGAACGAGAAGGTGATCGAGGTGCCGGGGTGGGCGTCCTCGTACTGCTTGCCGAGCGTCGTGAACGTCTGCTGCAGCGAGGCCGCGGCGAACACGGTGATCTTCCCGGTCGGGCCGGCGGTCGCGCTGGCGCTGCCGGCCGTCGCGGTGGACTCGGCCGTCGCGCCCGATCCGCCCGTCGAGCAGCCGGCGAGGCCGATCGCAGCGAGGGTGGCTGCGGCGATGAGGATGGTGGAGTGCCGCTTGTGCGTCGTCATTCCGTGATCGTATCCGCATGTGCGGCGATCATGCCGCCTTCTCGCCGCCAGGCCTCGATGCCGCCGTCGAGGACCGTCGCCGACCGACCCGCCGCACGAGCAGCTCGGGCCCAGGCGGTGGCGCGGACGCCGCTGGCACAGACGACCACCACCGGTGCGCTCGGGTCCGTCAGGTCCTCGGGCCGCAGGCTGCCCGGGATGGTCCCGGTGGCGAGCTCGGCCGGGGTCCGGACGTCCACCAGGAGCGGACGGCCGCGATCGTCGCGCAGTCGTTCGGCGAGCGCCGCCGGGGCGATCCGGGGCGGGGCGTCGTCGACCTGCGGAGCCGGACGGTGTGACGCGGGTCCCCGGCGGAGGGTGCTCTCGGTCCAGCGCCACCGCCGGGCGTCGACGGTGAGGACCCGGCCGAGCAACGGCTCGCCGATCCCCGCGACGAGGGCGGTGACCTGTGCGGCCATCACCGAACCGACCGCTCCGCACAGTGCGGGCAGCACGCCGTCGAGCGCGCAGGAGCCCTCGTCGGGCAGTGCGTCCGGGTGCAGGTCGTGGAAGTCGATCGGCTCCGAACCACTGTCATGGAAGACCGAGACCTGCCCGTCGAGCCCGAGCACCGTGCCCCACACGAACGGGACGCCGGCGCGGGAGCACGCGTCCGAGATCGCGCGTGTGACCTCGACGCTGTCCGCGGCGTCGACCACGACGTCGTGCCCGCTGACGTGCTCCGGCCGGAACGGCTCGGCGAGCGCGACGACCTCGAGCTCCGGGTCGACGCCACGGACCCGTTCCGCGGCGCACTCGGCCTTCGGGAGGCCGACGTCCGCCGCTGCGAAGAGGGTCTGGCGTGCGAGGTTCGACGTGTCGACGACGTCGTGGTCGACGATCGTGACCCGACGCAGTCCGGCGCCCGCGAGGTACGTGAGCACGGGCGCGCCGAGTCCACCGGCACCGACCACCAGGACGCTCGCGTCGGCGAGCGCTCGGACGGCCCGCTCCCCCGCGCCCTCGAGCGCAGCGGTCCGGGAGGTCAGGCGTCGCCGTGCGTCGCTCGTCACGGTGCGGGCTCCGCGGGGACCTCGACCGACACCATCGTCGCCTTCACCGAGGCCACCGCGACGGCGCCGACCTCGAGCCCCAGGTCGTGGACGGCCTCGGCGCTCATCAGCGAGACGACCCGGTGCGGACCGCTCTGCAGTTCCACCTGCGCCATCACGCCGTCGACCGTGAGCGCGGTGACGATGCCGACGAACCGGTTCCGGGCGGAGCTCCGCGTGCCGGACGGGTCGTCGAGCTGCTCGCCCCGACCGCGGATGTGGGCGGCGAGTTCCTTCCCGTCCACCACCGTCCGTCCGGAGGCGTCGACGTCCCGGGTGAAGGTCCCGCCGTCGACCAGTCGCCGGACGGTGTCGTCGCTGACGCCGAGGTACCGCGCGGCGTCGCGGATGCGGAGCTTCGTCATGGTGTTCGCACCATACCGGTATGTGGAACTCTCAGTGTCGGCAGGCCTGACGCCGGGCACCTGTCCAGACGCCCCGGCTACCGTCCAGTCCGTGAGCACTCCCCGGACCGGCACCATCAGCGTCCCCCGCACGACGGGGCTCGCACCGGTCCGCACTCGTTCCCGACGACTCGTGTCGAGCATCGGGCTCGCCGTCGTCCGCACGCCCGAGCTCACGGTCGGTGCCCTCGGGGTGCTCGTCGCCGCGGCCTTCGCCTGGGTGCCGTCGCTCTGGTACGACGAGGCCGCCACGGTCACGAGTGCGCAGCGGACCTGGGCACAGCTCTGGGCCGAACTCCACAGTGTCGACGCGGTGCACGGGCTCTACTACTCCCTGATGCACGTCTGGTTCTGGCTCGTCGGGTACACGCCGTTCACGCTGCGGTTCCCGAGTGCCCTCGCCGTGGGCGTCGCAGCCGGGCTCCTCGTGGCGCTCGGACGACGACTCGGCGGACGCCGACTCGGGATCACCGCCGGCATCGTGTTCCTCGCGCTCCCCCGGGTGCAGTGGGCCGGGTCCGAGGGGCGTCCGTACGCGACGATCACGACGCTCGCGGTGTGCCTGACGCTCGTCGGGACGACCGCGGTGCGCCGGACCCGCACCGGCCGCAGCCTGCACTGGTGGGTGGCGTACGGCGCGCTCGCGCTCATCGCGGTGACCTTCAACGTCTACCTGTCCCTCGCCGTCGTCGCACACGCCGTCACGCTGCTGTGGACGATGCTCGCCCGACGGACGATGCTGCGCCGGGCGACGGTCTCCCGGTCGGCGCGCATCCCCGGTCCGCCGCTCGTGACGGGTGCCACCCTGGTGCGGTGGGCGGTCGCCGCCGGCATCGCCGCCGTGGTCGTGTCCCCCGTCGTGGTCGAGATCGCCTCGCAGTCCAAGCAGGTGGCGTGGATCGCCGGCATCGGGCAGCGCACCGGCGCGCAGGTGTTCGCGACCGCGTGGTTCGGCGGGGTCGACTGGTACGCCGCAGTCGCGTGGACCCTCGTGCTGCTCGGGGTCGTCGGCGGCCTGGTCGAGGCGCACCGCCGCTCCGCGACCGTCCGCTCGCTGCTCCGTGCGCAGGCCGTCCGCGTCGCACTCCCCCTCGTGGTGATCCCGACCGCGGCGCTCGTCCTCGCCACCGCGATGGGCAAGCACCTCTACTCCCCGAAGTACGCGACCCTGAGCCTGCCGTTCGTCGCGCTGCTCATCGCACTCGCGCTGACGATGATCCGGCCGAAGGCGCTGCTCGCCGCCGCGGTCGGGGTCGTCCTCGTCCTGTCGGTGCCGACGGCGGTCGCCGTGAAGGAACCGCTCGCGAAGCAGGACTCGACCTGGGCGCGCGCTGCCTCGATCATCGCCGCCGAGCGGAGCAGCAACCGCGTCGACGCCGACGAGGGCGTCGTGTTCGGCAGCGTGTACGGCCACCCGGGCACGACGGCCGACATCATCCGCGTCTCCTACCCCGATGCCTTCGCCGGCATGACCGACCTCGGCGTCCGGAAGAACGGTGCCGAGAGCGGGGTGCTCTGGAACCAGACCGGTGACCTCGCCACGACGATCCCGAGCCGCCTCGACGACATCGACACGGTGTGGTTCGTCGGCGGCACGGTGAAGGCGCGCAACATCGAGCCGGAGACGGCGTCGGTCCTCGCCGCACACGGGTTCACGGTGGAGGAGCACTGGAAGACGGGCACCGTGGTCATCACGGAGTACGTCCGCCGCTGACGAAGCGACTCAGTGCACCACGCGGGCGCCGTGCACCGGCCCCGCTGCCCGGACGGCCACCATGCCCGCGGCACTCAGCTCGACCTGGACCTCGAGCGCGGCATCGCGGTCGGCGACGAGGAAGGCAACCGTCGGCCCGCTGCCGGAGACCAGCCCGGCGAGCGCACCGGCCTTCTCGCCGATCTCGAGCGTCGACGCCAGGCGCGGCTGCAGGCGCATGGCCGGCGCCTGCAGGTCGTTGTACAGGCAGTCCGCGAGCAGGTCCGGGTCGCCGGCACGCAGGGCCTGCAGCACGTTCGCCTCGACCACGGGGGTCGTCGGCGCCGGCGCGATGTCGGCACGGTAGCGCTCGCGGTGTTCGTCGAGCGCCCGGTACACGGCCGGGGTGGAGAGCCCGTCGTCGCTCAGGGCGAGCACCCACTGGAACTCGCCCTTCGCCAGCGCCGGGCTGAGCTCGTCGCCCCGGCCCGTGCCGACCGCGGTCCCGCCGGCGAAGGCGAACGGCACGTCGGCGCCGAGCTGTGCGGCGAGCCGCAGGAGTTCCTCACGCCCGAGCGCCGTGCCCCAGAGCGTGTCGACGGCGAGCAGCGTCGCAGCCGCGTCTGCCGATCCCCCGCCCATACCGCCAGCCACCGGGACCTGCTTGTCGATGGTCAGCCGGACGCCGCCGCGGTAGCCCGCGGCGTCCGCCACGAGTCGAGCGGCCCGGATGGCGAGGTTCGACTCGTCCACCGGCACACCGCTCGTGTCGATCGGCCCGGTGAAGGTGACCGAGAAGTCGTCCGCCGGCTCGGCCGAGACGTCCTCGTACAGTGAGACCGCCTGGTACGCCGTCGCCACGTCGTGGTAGCCGTCGTCCTGCAGCGCCCCGACGGACAGGTACACGTTGATCTTGCCGGGGGCGCGCGTCCGCACGCGGGTCGGAGCGGCCAGCGTGGTCATGCCCCCAACCTATCCCGACGTGGCAGGGCTGACGCCCGATGTCGCCGCCGCGAAGCCCCGCGCCAGGTCGGCGAGGATGTCGTCGACGTGCTCGAGACCGATCGACAGCCGGATCAGGCCGTCTCCGACCCCCGCGGCCGCCCGCTCCGACGAGGTCATCTGCACGTGCGTGGTCGACGCCGGGTGGACCACGAGGGACCGCACGTCGCCGATGTTCGACACGTGGTCGAACAGCTCGAGCGCCGCGACGAACCGACGTCCCGCGTCGACCCCGCCGTCGAGGTCGAACGCGAGCACCGCCGACGGGCCGGCGGGCACGTAGCGCTGCTGCAGGTGGTGCCACGGCGACGAGGGCAGCCCCGCGTAGTGCACGCCGAGCACCTGGTCGTGGGCGTCGAGCCACGAGGCCACCGCCGCCGCGTTCGACACGTGCCGGTCCATTCTGAGCGACAGCGTCTGGATGCCCTGCAGGACCAGGAAGGCGTTGAAGGGTGCGATCGCCGGCCCGAGGTCCGCCGACAGCTTCGAGCGGGTGCGTTGGATGAAGGCGCGCCGCCCGAACTTCGAAGCGAAGTTCGTGTTCGCGAACCCGGACTCCTCGGTGGAGGCCAGCTGCGGGTACCGGTCGGCGTGCGCGGCCCAGTCGAAGTTCCCGCTGTCCACGATCAACCCCGCGATGGCACTGCCGTGGCCGGCGAGGTACTTCGTCGCCGAGTGCACGACGATGTCCGCACCGTGCTCGATCGGCCGGACGAGGTACGGCGTCGCGATCGTGTTGTCCACGATGAGCGGGACACCGGCCTCGTGGGCGACCCCGGCCACCCCCGCGAAGTCCAGGACGTCGCCGCGCGGGTTCGGGATCGACTCGCCGAAGAACGCCTTCGTCTCCGGACGGACGGCAGCCGCCCACTCCTCCAGGTCCGTCGGGTCCTGCACGAACGTGAACGCGATGCCGAGGTCCCGCAGGGTCGACGCGAACAGCGTGTAGGTCGCGCCGTAGAGCGAGGCGCTCGACACGACGTGGTCGCCGGCGCGCGCGACGCCGAGCACGGCCAGCGTGGTCGCCGCCTGGCCGGAGGCGAGCGCGAGCGCACCGACGCCGCCCTCGAGGTCGGCGATGCGCCGCTCGAGCGCAGCGGCGGACGGGTTGTTCACGCGCGAGTACGTGTGCCCCGGCGCGTTGAGCATGAACCGGTCGGCCGCGTCCTCACCGGACGGGTAGACGAACGCCGCACTCTGGGCGATCGGCGGGACGTTGGCGCCCCAACCCGGATCGGACTTGAACCCGGCCCGGATCTGCCGGGTCTCGAACGCCCACTCCTCCTCGGTCGTGCCCATCAGACGGCCGCCCCGGACGCCACGGCCACCGACGGTCGCACGAGCGGGATGACCTGCTCACCGAACCGGTCCATCTCCTCGAGCTGCGGCGAGAACTGCAGCAGCAGCGTGTCCACCCCGGCGTCCTCGAACTCGCGGATCCGCGCCGCCACCTGCTTCGGCGTCCCGACGAACCCGGGGCGGAGGCCTCGGTTCGACACCGAGTAGTCCTCCAGCGAGGGCACGTGCTCGAGCTGCGACTTCGAGATGAAGTCCTGGTACGACTCGTACGCCTGCCCGTGCTGCACGTCGGTGATGCGCGCGAGCTCGGCCTGCGCCTCGTCCTCGGTCTCGCGGACGATGACGTACGCGGCCATGCCGAACGCCTCGAACGGCGGCAGCCCGGCGTCGACACGGCGCTGCTTCATCTCGGCGATCTTCGTCCGGAGCTCCTCGACCGTGCCGCCGTGGGTGACGTAGGCGTCGGCGTACCCCGTGATCGCCGC
>Ga0153924_1000232_pt1 | contig 37161 bp, 44 predicted proteins | sample TSNJ008MetaG_FD_104709 | JGI IMG/M metagenome (GOLD analysis project Ga0153924, IMG submission 104709) | Attine ant fungus gardens microbial communities from New Jersey, USA - TSNJ008 MetaG | ecosystem: Host-associated > Fungi > Mycelium > Unclassified | place: USA: New Jersey, Wharton State...
ATAATATGTACCCCTTCTATTGCTGTGGCTCGATAGATGCCATCTTTAATGGCAAAGGTTTCAGCTTCAGTCTCTGACGGTGTGACATTGGTAGCTACATGTTCGGAACGTATCGTGATCCGAAATCTTGAATGCATAACCACCCTTCATGAGCGAAACATATGCATCATGCAATCCCTCCGAAACATTGCGCTCATACTGCACAATATGCAAAGAGAATTGTCTTGTTTTATGAGGGTCACGGAGGTGAAATAATGGAACCATATGAGAGGCAATTTCTTCTTCTATTCGTGCTAGGTCTTCCAACCAGTATTCCCTATATGGGAATTTAATTACGATCTCAGCAAGTAGTGGCGAAATGTAACAACCCTCCCGTTCATTCGTCCTGTTGAGTAGTGACAGGAACTGAACAACCATGGGAGTTCTACAACCATCAAAACGAATCATTTTCAAGCCTTTGAGTTCAACAAAGACAAACTCCATGAATTCATCCGACCACTCCTGGGGATCCGGAGAGATGTAGTTGGGAAATGCTCGGGGGAAAATTTGGAATTATGGAGCGCAGGGCACTTATTTCATCCTCTGCTCGGCACATAAAACCAAGTGGGTCTGGGCTATGCCATTTGAATGTACGAAGAGAAGGATGTCGAAGTCGGCGGGGTAAGAAGTTGGACACTGTCGATTCATAAAATCCCCACGACAGATGCTCCAACTTGTATGCGTGATTAGAGAGCCGTTCAATGTAAGGTTTTCCGGGCCAAATGCATTTCGAAGCATAAAACTCGACAAGATTGGGATACCGAACGAGTAAAGACACGCAAACATCAACTGCCCAATATTGGAGTTTTAATGAGGTGATCTGCTCCCAAGGTAACTGAACGTCTCTAGTATACCAAAAGTCTTCAAGCTGAAGCTTCCGGAGATGAGTGAAACCGTTCAATAAAATCCTTGGGTTGATCGACCGATCCATAAAGGATGCTCCGGACGATAATACTAGATTCTCGACCGAGGAAAACCAGGACATAGGGATTTGAGGAAATTCTTCCATCGGCGTCCAACAGATACCACCTAGATTGAGTGTATGGACCTTAGGCACATATTCATGTAGCTTTTGAAGTGTCTTCGTGGGCGAATGAAGAGAAGCAGGTTCTTTAAAGGCCACGTCGAGACTGAAAGTTGAGTTGCCGGAATTGTTTACGTAGAACAAGAGCAATTGCAACTCTGGATCTGGAATTTCTTTTCCTATATATAAGGTGAATTGGGACCAGAACTTCGGAGTCGAAAGGATAACATCCCTCCACTCTGAACATACGTGCCCGAGGCGCGCAAATTCGCGCTGTGACATATGAATTGCATTGTCACAAAGTACGTAGAAAAAGATATGACACAGAATCTCAACCGGGAAGACCCTGATTGAAGCCATCAAAGCGTTTTGCTGCTGCAAACGGGTGACACGTCGAGTGCGCATTGCAAGAGGAACGGACACCGTGACGCTCGTGATTCCAGTCACTTGACCCAACGTGATAACATACGAGCCACTCTAATTACAATCATAAGGCAGTTGAATGGTGTTCACACAGGTGCTGAGGTGAGCTACCAGAAATTATGGATATTTCGGGGTACTGAAATACTACTATAACAAATAGCTGTCCACGCATATAGATTCCATTAACCCGGGAACTGCAGCAGCTCAATTGGATATTAAGACCATGCAACTATCGGACATAGCTTGCGATAATATCCCACATCAATTTGGCCAGAGCAATTCCCATACCCCGAACAACGACCTGCTTTCCAAGAAGTTGCCAGAGATCCTGACAGACACGATCCCTGAGTCACCCTAATTAAATCAGAAGAAGACAGCAAGAAGAGACCGTCATTTATATCATTTCTCGCACCAAGTCACTCAATGAGTGCCAGACCAAGGCTGAAATTCAACTCACTTGAGGAGGGCATTTACTCGATCATCCATCATATTCTAAACGCCTTGTTTGAATTTGTCCAGCTCCACACGGAATAGTGGACCATTATCGAGAAAGAGCCAAGCACATCCTTCTTTCCTAGGTTCAGTATCTCCACAGGCATGTTTCCGATTTGATGGCTGACTATTGCCACTGACATATGAAAACTCAAGAGGAAGTGGTCAAAACTGCATGTCATCTATTTTTCCGTCCTGATAATTACCTGGATAGGCATGATGTGGGTGTGACTCCCTTACTTCATTAAATAAGACAACTGATCCCAATTTTCAGAATGTGTTCATATTGTAGAAATTATGACATGAATCCAATGCATATTAATAACAATTTCACCAGCTAATAATAAAGCCCGGGCATTGAGATCAGTAAGATATGGCTCTTAATTCAATTTTGATATCTTCATTGACTAGGATGTCTTAAGTAGTATAGATCAAATGTATTTGCTGCCTGGTCTGACCTACCTAGGTGCATATTTGGTGATTCAATAGCTATTGAGTGAGTTTCATCATGACTTTAAGGACTAGAATAGCTGATGTCAGTAGTTTCTTAACAACGTTGAATATGTTGATAGTGAAGAGTTTGCTGGTCCTGTGACTTTGAGCGATTTGGGACAAAGATTTCATTGGTGAGAGAGCTAAAAACATGTGTTAATGGGCTCGTTATATTGATTTTTTGAATTCTAGTCAATACTTCACAATAGCAGGTACGGTTTGTAAATTTGATTTCTGATCGATAGAGACAACTCATGGTCAAAAATTGGCTGAGATCCTGGTAGGTTCCAAAGACAGTACGATGCTCAACCCACCAACTGATCGTATTTTTCAGATTGCGATTTCTAAGATGATAATGGACCCATGTGTCCAATCAATTTCCGCACCGCTAATCCCTCTCCGTGGTTGCCATGAGAATGAAACACATCTTCAGATAGAATGCAGCTTTGATAGCCCTCCAATACGTGTTCAACATATTTGACTATGCAAACTTAGATGTTTCTTCTCACACATTACCAGAGTGACAACAACATCAATCGAAATCCTCTTGACCTTTATAAGGTTAACCATAACATACAAGACACAGATGTTTTTGGTGACGGAATAGGCAGCTGGATCTCACATGAAAGCCTCGACTCGTTTATTGTATGTGTTTTACTGCGATGGAACCTTGCTATTCATACCGTGGGTCCAAAACTAGATATTATCGATCTAACTGATGGCCTGTCTATTCAGTGTCTTGGGTGAGCCTAGACTGGAAAACAAATGGGATTACAAATATCATAACCTAGTATGTTGCTATTGTTGCTAGTCTTCCCCTTACTTTCTCAATACTTCATTTATCCCTTCATTGTAAGTAAAGGCACTCTTCTTTGTATCTATATCATCACCGCAGATTCATGTGTTACTCAGGTGTTGCGTTTGATACTCAATTTGCTCCCAGCAAATTGTCCTTTGGACGAAAGTATAGATTCCAGGACAATGGAAACCTTAAGGTTCTGTCATTTAGAGTCCAATAGGGACACTGAAGCAGATATTTTACAAGGTGAAGGAGGAGCGGCTTTGGTGAAGAAATGCACGAAGGGACAAGATGATGGATTAGGCAGGGGGGTGGCAACCGAGCAGCTCGGGACATCCACTCTACCTTCTGGTGCTTGACAGCTACTTTCGGGGTCCTTGCTTACAAACAAGCTGATAATCCTGATTAGGAAAAATCTGATATCTGTGACCGAGAATGGCTCACTAGTGATGTAGCATATATACTGTTTAAAATAGATCCAACATCTTGATATTTGTTGAACTTATGTGCACACAACTCCAGGATTCTAGGATGGAAGAATCCTGGAATAGCCCTCAGCAGGTCCTAGCAAGACTACATTAACCCTTTGTGATGGCACAGATGTCAACATCAAGTTTAACACAGAAAAGCAAAAGCTTGTTTATCTGTGCAATCTCTGTGTAGAATCATTCACAAAACCCAGTAATAACTCATTACACCGTGTTGAGGCACACCGAGATAGCCAGTGTTGTACAAACATTCCCATTCGGTGTACCCTATGCCTGGCAGATGAGAATGGTAAACAAACAACAATATGGAAGTACAATACCTGGATCCATATTGCTACAGCTCACACTGACCCAGTTGATCTGCGAAAAGTACCTGATATCCCCTACAGCCTGCAACTTGCGATGCATGTGTCGAAAAAGGAAGAGTATCTTCTTGTAATACCTGAAGAAGCCACAGAGACTTACCGAGAAGAAAATAAAGTCCCAGCAACAAGTGATATTGAGGATATGGAAGATTTAGATAAGGTAGCAGCTAGTGAAGGAAAGAAAAGGTATCGAGGCAATTCTATAGGAGATGCTCCTCCAAACAAGCAGTCAACTCAGTAGGGACTGTATATTAATAAGCAAAGATAATCCTTTTTAGGAAGCCATCAGGTGGGACCTTGAAAGTAGCTGTCAAGCACCGGAAGGTATAGTTGTTTCGCGAATTCCTCTGTTGCCACCCCCCTGGGATTAGGCATTTGGTATTTTTAATCCCAGTAGATGATGTTGGGTGTCTCTCTGTGATTGACCTTACCTTTGCAAACGGAAAAGCAACGCAGCACTCATCGTACTCATATTCTGTGTGTTAGATGTGGTAACACTGGATCAAAGCTGATGTCTTGTGCTACTTGTGCATATACATTAGCCTTATGTTAGTCACAGTGGATCCACTCATCTAGCTTCATTTCCAATGCTGCCAGATATCCAGAGAATTACATATTCTTTCACATCTCGGTCTACTATTCTCCTTGGACTCGTTAACACTTCTCACAAAACCACTTGAACTACTCAATTAGGTTATCACAATAAACATGACCTTCTACATGTTGCATTGTCCACTCATCATCATCATCATCATTATCATCGTCATCGTCATCACATCATATTTATCAATCTGGTAAGGGAACCTTGGACAAGCGGTTATCGTAATACCAAATCTTGAATGCATAACCATCCTTCTTCAGCGAAACATATGCCTCGTGCAATCCCTCCGAAACAGTGCGCTCATACTGCACAATATGCAAAGAGAATTGTCTTGTTTTATGAGGGTCACGGAAGTGAAATAATGGAACCATATGAGAGGCAATTTCTTCTTCCATTTGTGCTCTGTCTTCCGCATAGTATTCGTTATATGGGTATACATCGATCTCGGCAAGTAGTGGCAAAACGCAACAACCCTCCCAATCATTCATCCTGTTGAGTAGTGACAGGAACTGAACAAGAGTTCTACAACCATGAAATCGAATCATTTTTAAGCCTTTGAGTTTAACAAAGACAAACTCCGTGAATTCATCCGACCACGCCTCGGCATCGAAAAGGTGTAGCTGGGAAATGTTTGGAGGAAAATTTGAGACTAGGGAGCGCAAAGCACTCATTTCCTCCTCTGCTAGACCATTGGATGGGTCTGGGCTATGCCAATAGAGTGTACGAAGAAAAGGAAATCGAAGCTCATGGGATAAAAACTTGCATACCGACGATGTATCAAATCCCCATGACATATGCTCCAACTTGCGTGCGTAATCAGAGAGTCGGGGCATGTGAGGTTTTTTGGACCGACGGCAGTTCAAAGCATGAAACTCGACAAGATTGGGACACCGAACAAGTAAAGACATGCAATGATCAACTGGCCAGTAGTCGAGTTTTGATGAGGTGATCTGCTCCCAAGGTAATTGAACATCTCTAGGATACCCAAATTCTTCAAGCTGAAGCTTCCGGAGATGAGTGAAACCGTTCAATAAAATCCTTGGGTTGATTGACCGACCGGAAAAGAACGCTCCGGACGTTAAGTTTAGATTCTCGACCATGGACAACCAGGACATAGGAATTTGAGGAAATCCCTGCATCGGTGACCAACAGACACCGTCTAGAATGAGTGTGTGGACCTTGGACACACATTCATGTAGTTTTTGAATTGTCTTCATGGGCAAATGAAGAGAAGAATTATGTTCAAAGAACACGCCGAGAAGGAAAGGTGAGTTGCCGGAATTGTTTACGTAGAGCAAGAGTAGTTGCAAGTCTGGAACTTCATCGGATGAATTTATAAAATATATGGTGAATTGGGACCAGAGCTTCGGAGCCGAAAGGATAACATCCCTCCAATGTGAACATATATGCCCGAGGCGCATAAATTCGCGCTGCGACTGACGAACTGTCCATCTGTTGCCACAAAGTACATAGGAGAAGATATGACATAGAATCTCAACCGGGAAGACCCTGGTTGAAGCCGTCAAAGTGTTTTGCTGCTGCAAACGGGTGACACGTCGAGTGCGCATTGCAAGAGGAACGGACACCGTGACGCTCGTGATTCCAGTCACTTGACCCAACATATTTATTACAATCATTCTCCATCGATGATATTCCGGGATACTGAAATCGTAGTACTAAACTATAACTGATCGCTGTCCACGCATATTCGTGTGTGTTGGATACATTTGACCAATATTCCATTAAGCTTTACCGGGGAGCTGCATCGTCAGCAGCCCAATTGGATATTAAGACTATGCAACTATCGGACATAGCTTGCGACAGGATCCCACGTTAGTTTGGCCAGAGCAGCTCCAATACTCCAAACAACGACCTGCTTTTCAAAAGTTGCCAGAGATCCCGACGTACACGATGATAGCGAGCCGATCCCTGGGCCACCCTGATCAAAATCAGAAGAAGACAGCAAGAAGAGACCGTCATTTATATCATTTCTCGCACCAAGCCACCCAATAAGTGCCAGGCCTAGGTTGAAATTCAATTCACTTGAGGAAATCGACATTGGATGGCGTATTGGTGGTGTTAGCAGTAAGCCAAGGGTTGCGTAAAGCCTCCTGGGCGGTGGTGCTGTCGGCACGAAAAGGGGGATAGCCGCAGAGGAGAACGTAGGTGGTGATGACTGTGCAGAAGGAAAGCAATGAGCTTGTGCTTCGTTTGTGCATGCGTGTGGAAGCGATCATATCTGTGGACCAGATGTCGACAAGTTTTCCGTGACCGGTATTTCTCATGACTTCGGGGCGACGTAATCGAAAGAGCCAATGAGGGAGGTGAGTTGCTCATTGGGAGAATGAAAGAACTTTTCTCTGTGAAAAGATGAACAAAAGGGGGGTCAAAGGTAGGAAATGGACTTGCATGCCAAAGTCGACGATGACGATGTCATGCTCGGTAAACTTGCCCTTTGCGAGGACGCGGTCAAAAAGCTCTTCGCCGGTGGCAAGTTCAAAAGAGAGGTAGCATTTTGTGCGAGACTCGAAGCCCTTGTAAAACCTGAAAGGATGAGCTGAGAGACAAGAAGAATACAAGGGGAGAGACAGGCGTTTAGAAGACAAAGTGAATTTATATAGCAGATTAACCACTTGCAATGTTATGCTTGTCTTGTTTTGCGGGGACAGCAAGGGTAAGCTCAACTGCACTAAATATGATCTGTACGTCAAAGAGAGAAAGAGAGACATATCAGAGTTTTCTCATGACGAGGACACCGAGGAATCCTCTCTTGCTGGTCTTCAGACTACAAGCATATGCTCCCTCCAGACTGCATCTCAGATCAAAAAAAAAGATACGAATGAGATGATAACATGACAACGTACATAGTATGATCAAGAGAGGTAGTGCCTACCGGTGACACTTGATCAGGTGTTTGAATTCTGACAGAACCTCTGTCCAATACGTTGTCTGTGCCCTGTAGTCCCTTATGCATAATTTATCCTTTGGACCCTATGCATTTCCGTTAATCCTTTTGGAACTTGACCACTGAATAGCTGGTTTCCTCATGTGCGATTCTGGAAAGATAGTTAGTCCATGCCTGTCATAAGTGTAGGAGTGGACGTCTGCACTCGTAAAGGCCTATTATCCTAGATTAATCCAGTCGTTATGCAACATGACCGATGTGGTACTGCTGCCGATGCATTTCATGTTGATTAGTATAAACACTGCTCAGGTAGACATTATGTAGACATTCCACATAAATGTTCCGTTGCGGACTCTGCTCCCTCAGTCGTCTACTTACTACTACGATGCCTCCTGAGCTGATTATTTTGCACGGACTAGTCCTCAAAATGTGAAGATTGACAGAAGGCATATACTGCGACTGGATACGGGTCCTTCTTTGGGGGTAGCTCTCTAGGAGCGTGTCATCAGCGGTTGGCTTGGTTCCTCGGGTGGGAGTCCAATATGACCTTCATATCCAGGTATGTTTAATCGATGGCTGACACTGGTATTCGCTTATTCTGAAAAACAATAACCCCTTTGAAAAGACGCCTTATGAGCATAAACCATGAAATCATCTCTGAATTTGTCCCTGTCAAAAGCCTTGGCATAGAGGATTGAGATATCGTGAACTTCAGTCTGATAGGTGTGGATTGCTTCGTGTGTCGCGATGAGTCAATTGTATGCCATAACTTGCACATAAGCATGCTAGAAGACATTATTACAACCAATTTATGGAGAAGCACAGTAACCCCAAAAGGAGTTCGAATGAGAAGACCTAATTTAATTAGCCGCAGATGCGTTCGTGAGGTTCCTGCCATGGAACATCCAAAATTCGGAAAATCTCCTCCTCTGTCTCAGAAGCTACCAGAGTTCCTATGAAATAAATCAAATATCAGAATATAATCCAATCACGCTGAATTGGAAAGTAACCTTCATTGCTTTTAATTCTTGAATCTTTTGGATCTCGTACAACACCACTGAATAAGCCCCGCTGGTTCAAAGAGTACCCCATTTTATTAGCTTTAAGCCTCATTGCACGATTGAACTACGATTCATTGAAGATCATTGATGGCCAGTTAACACAATAGCTTACTATACCATCTCCCTGCGCATTTTAAATGAAAATCCGCAATCCATGAAGTTATATACGTACCGTATAATACAGCAAAGCAGCACCGCGGCTTTCCCATGGCACAGTAAGAAAGTCAATCCTGCGTCGACGTGAATTTGCATGCGGTAAACGGCAGAGGCCGCGATAAACACATTCGAGACTTCGCTGATCTTCAGGGACAGCAAGGTCCTCCGTGATAATTTCTTTCTTGCGTAGAATAGGAAGAAGCCGTGTTAAGATCCCTGCCAATCATCAGCATGAAGGGATAAATAATTTAATTATCATACCAGAATGCGTCTTGTCGTCATCAACGGGACGGGTTATTAGGATGTCAATGTCACCACAGTCGCTTTTCCCTCTTTGAGTAGAACGATATATTAATATCTATCCAGAAGAATTCAAGGTTCTTACCTTCTGTAGCTCCCCATTATTTCTACGAGCAGCTTGTGATCGATGGATAATGCTAGACTTGGGTTCATTCATAATCCAAGCATGTTTGATTCCAGTGCTTGCCTAGTGGTTTAATTAAATCGAATATGGCCTTTGCCTCACTGCGAGGCATGCGGCTATTGATGTCTAAGTCCAGATCGAAAGTATATGTAATTCGAGTGCACGAGAAGGAAAGAAGCCATACCATCGTAATAGTGTAGTCCAAGCAACTGAGCGGGATTCAAGCGTACACCTCCCCTCTGATTGCGAAGATCATCCAATGTTCGACAGCCCGCAGAATACCACTTGAAAGCAGTTGATATGCCTTTATAAGCACCATATCGTGTTAACGGATGCCATTGGAAAGTACGTCAAAGGCCACATACCAACGCCGTAGATTCCTTGAAACAATCGTGTAACTTGAACGTCGTCCGTTCGTTCATAGTTGATGCGTCCAAGATCACCAGTTTGCAAAATTTCCATTATCTCAGCCAATGTCAGAACTGCTATTGAATCAATATGCTTGTAGGATGGATGATTCTCACTTTCAAAGCTGTTTTGTCACCTACCCCTCGGATACTACGGGCTTCATTGTAAGACTGGATGCGTTTGGGGTACCCGCGGATCGCACGAATGCCTGTGTCTGTTAATATGCGTTTCAGGGATCAAGTCCAAAAATACCTCACTCTTAATATAGCTATAAGCCCGCCAACGATCTTCTTCGCCAAGTTTTGCTTCATGGAGCTCCTGTAGTTCTTGGAGCTTGAAATGATTAAACATGATACTCGTTCAGGATAAAGGGAGGATCCTACTTTCTCAATGATATCCTGATTAATGCACGGCGTTTTGTGCAATTCCTTGGAATCACAAGTCCATCCCTAACGTCGTAATCAGTAATGGCCATCCGGGAAAACGTTCATAACCCATACTCGTGTGGTCCGTTGCATTGAGGGTTTATGTACTGCTTTTTGGAAAAGTTGATCAGCTTCTTCATCAGAGTCATCATCTCCATAGAAGAGCTACGAAATTAAACCCATCAGCCCCCGAAATAATCTTGACTTTACTTCACTTACTTTGTTTTCAATAAGCTCCCGTGCTTCTGAATAGAACTCCTCAAGAGGGTCAAAAACGTTCTGCTTGGTGTCCTTCCCTACATCGATGAAGATCGTGGAAGGATTTTCGAGCCCAGAGGCCTGATCATCTTGTCCCGGATCCGTTATACGGCTAGGCAGTGGAATGGGGCAGAGTCTGTCAGAGATCGAGTTACTGTAGGCTGATTAGGTTGTTTCAGTATCTAGAAACGTCAACGTGGACTCACTTTTCAGGCTGCTCCAATGATCTTGCTTCCTGTACACTGAGAGTTGATGGATTTGGCAGAACAACCATATTATTGCGCTTCGTTGCATTCATTCGCTCACCAAATGCAGCATACATCCAGATGTCATCTAATCTGCTCTTGACATCCTCCTTATCTAGCCGACTCAGTCGGTTGATGCCAGAACTTATCCAACTCCAGTTAACTATCGGTATGTGACTCGGAATGTCACTGAGACATTTATGACCGAGAGCACGAAGGGTATGTTGTTTGCTTGTGTCAGTGACTATATGTGTAACAGTTGAAGGATCATAAACGGGGATAAGATTGCCTCCGTATCTCACAATCTAAATTGCCCTTTTCAATAACAGGTTTCGTCGAGGGATCATTGACATACAAGTTCCATTCGTTTTCTAGTCCTCTCTCCTGCATATTGCATATCACCTCCGATGTACAAGATACACTTTCCTTCCAGAAATTGAACAATTGAATTTCCTGGTATATTGCTAGCGGCCTTTCGCTGAGCATATTCAACGGGAGAAATGAGTACTTGCTTCCCTCTCTTGCTAGATTTTCTTTTCTGCGCTTCAAGCTTGTCTCGGCTTCGCCGGTGAGTTTCAGCAGAATGTCTGGCCTCAGAGCCACGCGAAGACCCAACTACTCGAGGCACTGACCCAGCCGACACATTTGGTACGTCAGTAACTCTGTTGAAGGCCATTTTCATCTGTATCACTGGCCCACCTGAACTACATGAATCTGTGTCTTTTGATCTTGGAGGAATGACTCTGTTCTGCTCCTTCATCGCGATATGTCTTGCCACACACCTTTTTACTTCCAAGCACAAAGTACTTGATCCTGTGGCTATCACGCTATTCCTTTGGTTCTCATTAACTATGGACATCAAAGATTGATGGATACCAGAATCGTCTGTGGGTGAAGTTGGAGAATTATCCTTATCTTCTTCTCTCCAGTTCGTGGCAGTATCGAACTGTTTCCTTTTCAATGATGCTCCCAGAGGTAGCGGACCATTAGGATACCAGGTGATTAGGCCTGGCTTCTGTTTCTTCTTCAAGCCGTCTCGTACTCCAGAGCTTGAGGGAAGAGTCACGATACAAGAGAAAGAATCAATCCTGAAAATCAAAATCAAGATGTGAACGTGACACTTCTCTTGGTAAATATAGCGTACGGACTGGACCATGCTGGTGGAGGCGACTCCTGTTGGCAGCGTCCCGGTGAAGGTGGAGGGGTAAAGCTCAGGATCTCAGACGGCTGCTCAGCGTCTCCAGTGATATGAATAACCTCTTCTTTTCTTGAGAAAGGCAGCGTATCACAACAAACAGGAGAGGCAACAGAAGTTTGTGGAGTCAAGACATGACTCATTTTCGACTGATCTTCGTTGATTTTAGAACGCTTCGCAGGAGATATCGGCTGGATCAAGGAGGACTTGCGCTTGATGTTACAACTGCTTACACGTGTAGTCAGAACGCCTCGCACTGCTCAGAACCCTGAAATGATACCTAGCGTCAGAACCATGTACTTCTTCCACGTTTTTTACTAAACCTGAATGTTGACTGGTGGGTGACGGTGCAGTTGCAATCTGTTCTCTTGAAGGCGTTGTTAGTTTATCACAACTACCCATCTCATTTGAGTACAGTGACACTATGTCCTCTTCTTCGAGAAAAGGTGCAAAACCGACATCTGGTCCGGTTAAATGAAACTCAGTGTTCCGTGAGAGTATACGCCTGCAGTAATCGTTGAGATCTTCGTCGGGTTGATTCAATATACTATCGCGTTCAATATAGAATACGTTGACGTCCAATCCCATAGCGAACGCACAGACCAGATATTTATCAAACGGTGACTTGACATCAGCGTGTGAGTCAAGCTGTGCATGATCACATGATGATGATAGCATCAATATTCCATCTCTCCCTCCGCCGGAGTCTTATAACGGTCCCTGGAGCAACTTTCCTTCAAGGTTAATATAGTATTAAACACCTAAGTCATGTTATTCTCTTGGAACTATGAACGGCGGCATTTCCAACAAAAGTTGACTCTGAGGGACTCTGTTTCAAGGCCTTAATTACCGCGGTAGCCGAAATTCATGCCTATACGGTGACTGAATACGGTAACTGAACAAAGCAGAAAAATTCTACCGGTTTTCTTTCAATATTTTATGCTCAGTCAAAAACAGGCAGTGTCCACATAGATCACGCAGCTACTTGAGAGACTGCTAGTGGCAGAGAACAAGATACTAAAAATAGCGATATTCCATAAGGCTACAGCTCCCTATATTTCGCGGATGCTCAGACAGGCTTATGCCAGAACTACGTCCGTGAAAAGCTGATCAATGAGTACTAGATGAATAGTCGAATGGGCCTAGATGACGATACTATTAAGTCCATTACACGCTGCCATGCACAGTCGAAATTTCCAATGTCTTGGTTAGCCACTCTCCTGATGTCACTATCTGCGAGTTGATACTGTTTTCAGTAATCAGAAGACCTATAAAATCTCGCAGGACTGAGCATCTTGATATTATCGAAGCCAAGATGCCCTCAGTTGCAATCTACCATTCCAACTCTGACAACGACGACGAGAGTGAGACTGGATCAGAGGGTCCAGCCAGTCCTATAGATGAAAACTTCATCGATGACGAAGTTGAGGAAATTGAAGCAGATGATTTTCCTTCCTACTTCAACGAAATCGATGGAAGGCTATTCCCCTCATGCCCATCCTCTCTATATCCTCTTCCCGTGGATACACCAGAGCAGGAGGTGGATCAAAGATTTTCCATCCTTGTTCACTCTTAGTGACCTTTTCCCAGCGACTGAAAGCTTTGAACAGCCTCGTTCGTCAATTGACTGGTGCCCACTGCGTTAGCATTGTATCCAGTATCCTGGCGCACAACCCAGGTCGATAGACTCATGTCCTTGATTTGTGCACTGGGACAGGGGCATGGTGAAGTTTCACTGCAGAAAAATTTATTGTATCACCCGATTACTGACTGAATCGGCGATATATCAGGGCGATGGATATTGCTGCCGAATTTCCTTCGGTCCGATTTACAGGAATCGACATTGGTGCCTATTTTTCTCACAGTCTAGTGACAGTTCGAGCTAACAATCTACTGAGTTCCCATTGCCACCCGATACCCACTGCACAATGTTAACTTTGAGCTCGGAAATATCAATGAAGAATTCCGTTGGCCAGATGCCACCTTTGATTTCATCCATGGCCGCGACATTTCTTGGTCGGTGAGCACTGTTTTCTCACTTGAGACATATCATTCGGAATTTCTCTCACAGGTCTACAATTATGCTGCTTTTTTACCCGAAGTACTCCGCGTATTGCGTCCTGGAGGTCTCTATTACTCCGGCGAGCTAGAAAGCGGGGTATTTTTTCATCCAGACTCCTATCAAGCCCTCAATCCCAGGACTCATGCGCCTGCATCCACACGGTTTTTTCAAGTCGTAAACGAGGCTCTACTGGCTCGAGGAATCCAGCCTTCCGTCAACCAAATCCATACCTACCTACAGAATACTGGAGCCTTCAATAACATCGAGTCACAAATCATCTACATTCCAATCGGCAGATGGCACTATGATCCGACAATGCAGGGATTAGGCAGTGCTTTTCAGGCGATATTATGGCGTTTTGCAGACTCTGTGAAACCGATGTTACTTCGAGCTGGCTATTCTCAAGCACATGTTGATGCTCTTTCTCGTAATTTTGGAGATGAGATTGATACAACGCAAGGGCTGTTTGGTGTCTACCATATTGTAGAGGCTCTCAAATATTAGGTTGTTTATCTCGTCAAATACTGGAGCATACCTCTTCCAAATGCTCATGTACGCTTTGTCATAGTGACTTGTATTCTCCTGTAGTCTTCAAAATTGGATTTTGGTTCATTGGTTGGAGACAATTCGGAGTGGTACACTGAAGATTAAATATGGACGAGAGGCAACATGACCTCTGTACCTTGTACACAGCATGAATATTTTATCCATAAGTCAGGTGGACTGATGGATCAAGAGATGAGAATTTTCTTACTCATATAACCTTTATGTTCCTGGGTCGTTATCTAGAAGCTTAAATAATTGGAATCTCTAGTACTCAAATGTCGACATTGCAAAGTCGGAGCAATCTCCTGTGCCGCCGGTGAAAAGATACACCCTGATGGGAAGAAAAGTCATCAATGTATATTTATCACATTTGTATCACATAACGGACACTGCCGAAGGGCGATGTCATTAGGCGTCACCAGCTAAAAAAGATTGCGTGACCGGGAATAGTCACATTTCCTATGTTTTTTTAAATCAACAGTTTACAACACGGTGTACGTACACCACATTTCCTATGTTTGCCTCTTGAACTTCAATCCATTCTTTTCTTCGTTGAATAAACAATGAGATTGATTGAACGGACTACAGAACAGAAATTAAGAACTGTTCTGACGCCTGGAATTTACTTTCAGTCTTCGGCCGAAGAGAGCAAAAAGAACTGTTGATTCTGAACGTGTTGTTTTCCCCTTATGCCGATCTGTAGGCAGGGGAATTACCTTTTGTCAGAATGAGAAAACGTTTGACAGTGACATGTCAATTGGAGACTACGGGCGCTCCTTCGCACGCTATCAATCCTTTGCAAAAAAAGTGTTCTTTGGGTATCGGTTAGCACTCCCCCTCCTACTAGATGATCCAAATACCTGAAAACACATCAAATATTGACCAAAGTCAATATCCGAAAAGGTATATCTATTCTCTTTTTTTAATTTTAATTTCTCTTCTCCTCAGCTCGGATTCTAACTCGGATTTTCTACCTGCAATATGGATTCAATAAAGTGCTACCATTCAATGGTACTTACCTCCCCTTTTGATATTGTGATTAACAAATTTGACTTTTACGCACTCCTATTCAAAGCTCGTGGTTCCCCTGATCTATTTACGTTTCATTGCTTAGTCAACAGACAATCCTCACGGTTTTTTTTTAAAAAGTTCAACAATTTATTACATGGGGCTCAATTGCAATCTGTGGTCCCATAGTGTAGGTTGTACACCTCAGCTCTGTGTACTGAGGTAAATTATTCTATTTATTGCTCTGATTGTATTCAGTTGACAGAATCTACATAAGTTCCGTGCATTCAGGGACTAAGTTCTTTGACAGATGTCATCACATGATAGGAAGGTAGGTAGAAATGCTAACACTCAACAGGTAAGAGCCTGAAATCTGAATGAAATGAGTCAGACTTCAGCCCCCTAGGGTATATTGACAATTATATATACTACAAAACAAGATGGATGGCAAACAGAAAATTCTCATTATGGGAATGAAGACAGAAAGCAAAGAAACTTGCAGAATGGACAGGATTATCTCAGAAGAGGAGAAAATGCTTATTTGAAAATAAAATTAGGGAATTAGATACAGCTCTTGTACTTAAATACTCTAGGAAATGGAAGGCGGAAGAAATGGGGAGCGGAGTCCAGGAAGGTTTAGCCTGATGTATTCGGAACCTCGGAACCGAGAAGCGACTGATGGAATAGGAAGGATTACTGGCAAATCTCGAATGCATAACCGTCCTTCTTCAATGAGACACAGGCTTCATGTACTTTCTCCATGGAATCATTCTCACGCCGCATGATCTGCAGCGAGAATCGTCCTCTTTTGTAAGGATCACAAAGGTGAAATAACGAAACTAGAAGGGAGGCAAGTTTGTTTTCCATTTCTCTCCCAGCTGATGTGAATGCTTGAAATGGAAGTCGAATCACAACCTCGGCGATGGATGGCAAGATGCAAAAGCGATCATCCGGCCGGTTTGATAAAGACAAAAGTCAACAACCATGTAGGGTTTGCATTCGAGGAGGTAGACAGTCTGTAAGCTCTTCAGGCTGACAAAGAACTCTGTGAACTCTTCCGGCCAAAATGATGGGAGAAAACCTGGGGATGAGGAAGTGCAAGGCGCTCATTTCATCCTTTGTCTGATCTCCACTTGGGAACTCCCAATGATACGCTTCGCCAAAGGAGCTACGTCAAGAGAACGTGCGAAGAGAAGGGAATTGGAGATGATGATACAATGAATTGCACTCCCCCACGGTCTCATACGCCAATGAGAGATGTTCCCGGTTTTAAAAAGCGGAGAGACCCTTTTGTGTAGATCCCATTTGGCGTGTAGAGCATAAAACTCGACAAGGTTGGGACACCGCATGAGTAAAGATATACAAAAATCAATTGGCCAGCCGAGGGTTTTTAACGAGGCGAGCTCCCGTGGTAATTCTACGGCGAAGACCCAGATGGTCAGATTCTCAATGGAGGACCACCAAGATGGAAAGGACACTTCTTCATGCCAATGCCAAGGCATATAAAACTGCGAGTGCGTGAACCCTGGGTACATGCTGCTGTAGTCGCTTGAACGACTTCTTCACACTGTCCAAAGGATGAGAATCACAACGGCCAAAGGACACGACGAGACAGAAGGGAGAGTTGCCGGAGTTTTTCACGTATAGCAAGAGCAGCGGGAGGTCGAGAATTTTACAGGACTGTCCTTCTACATCCAATTGAAATTTGGACCAGAAGTGTGGAATCGAAAGGATAATATCCCTCCACTTTGAGCATACATGTCCGAGGCGCACAAAAGCACGCTGACCAATGGAAATAGACTCCGTGTCGTAAAGTACACAGGAGAAGATATGAGATAATATCTCGACCGGGAAGACTCTGGTTGAAGCCCTCGTAGTGTTTTGTCGTCTCAGATGAATGATGCATTCTATGGCAAGACAGTCGTTTTGTCCTTCGGTTCGCTGGATTGCATCGCCTTGATACAGCCTATCACCATAAAATCGAGCTTTCATGGTCTTTTAGGAATAGGAAAGATGGTGGACTAATGAATTGATTCACCCACAATCACACACCCGTGGGAAGAATAAATACAGGACTTTGAGTTTTCAGCCCAGACACCCAATTTTTGCTTGAATGCAAACCATGCCCATCTACCATACACATACACACATACTGTCGGGTTAAGATTGAGCAAAAAAAAAAGGGGGGGGTGAAAAGTCGTTGCAAACGCGCAATGGGTCTCGACTGTCCTTTATCTCTATCTAATCTCAAATAGTCACAGGCGTTGATCACACCCTAGTCCCGACCTCATTGATACTATCATCTTATTCTAACACGGGACTGATATGCAGTTTGCAGAATTCTCTTTCTCCCATCAAAAACCCGGTATATTGAGTTGCGTGAGCATCCCACTATGTAGGAGCAGACAAGGTTCCTTTACAGAACCTTACCTCAGGGCACATCCGATTAGTGTAGGCTGGTGCCTAAGACTTCACTCTTGTGTCTTTCACGATCTGTTGTCATTGTGCCTAGAGCTCCAGTCTGATTGTAACTAAGGCCAAATTCATCACACACTCAAGCGAAACTATATTGGCCCCAGAGGCCTTATTGTACAATTCTACTCATTCGTAAATAATATTTCCTATTCCAAAGGGAACGTACGTCCTTATACGGACATTGCGGGAACATGTGGTCCTGACTGTGACATACTTTGCAGTCCGAGGCCAACTGCAGCGTGAGTTCCGTAGAGCGATTGAGGATGTACTTTTTCGGGAAGCTGGTGGGTCGCTCTTCATTGAACGTGATTTTCGCATGATACATGTTGACCGCGGTTGTGGCTATGGAAAGGGTGACTGGACTGCCCCAGACCAAACGGAGCGTCCGGGCTACGGCAGTCTCAGGTACTCGATACTCGATACTTGGTTTTGCGACTCGTCTTCACGCTGACCACAACTACTCGCAAGTAGACGCTTGTGGCAGGTCTATAAAGCCACATTTAACTCTGTGTCAACCCACTCGTATTAATAAAATTCCACTTATTAATGATGGATCGAAAGGAGACCAAGCCTCCGCCGCTGATGGTGTAGGCGGCGCCCATTTTTATCAGCTTTTTAGCCCTTTTCGAGCTTTTTACGTTGAGGGTGACCCATGGCCCCGCTTCGTTAAGTGGCTCTACATCATCAGCCGCTAACTCGACAGTCTCCAATGCTTGAACAGCCTCTCTTATCCGGTTGCTTTTGGTCTCATTCCCTTTTCATCCACAATATGCCGCCAGAACCTTGCGTTTGCCCTTACCATTTTTCTATCCTCTTCTTGAGGGTTTGCCCCATGCCCCAGTCAGTCGGGTACATATGATCAATTACGAAAAGGCGACGCATAGATGCTTGCGCAGGCATCCGCCGCGCTTTGGCGAGGGGCTGATTACCCAGGAAAATATTCATCTCGTCGTCCGAGCTGTGCGGCCGTCGTATCGTCGGGCGTTATTTCTACTTCTCTTATGGCCATGTTCATGATTTCCTCCATCTGAGCAATCAGATCGGGCGTATAATGCATGTATCTTTCGACGCTGAAGCTTTCAAATTTGCGGATCTAAATTTTTTTCATGTGTCAATCACACCCACGGGAGAAGAGTGATGAGGAATACAGCCTGAATCAAATTTCCGGCCTGGACCACCATTTGTTCGTAGCCCCCTGGGCCTAATGGTCTAGACCGCGTCTTAGCACGAGTATGCCTGTTATGGTATATAAATGCAAATTTCTCTCTCCCGAATAAGAAAAAATCGGTATATTGAGTGGGTTTTACTGTTGGTGCATCGCATTGGTAGACGTTGGGTGCTGATAGTTCCAAACTGTTACCAAAGGCAGTCATGGGGGTAACAAGTGATTTGGGAAAGATGTACATATTTTCAACAACCAGGTCCATTGGTTCTCACCTGGGACTGCAATTGTGTGGATACAGGCTGGGTGACCAGAACCAACTGACCTGGGCGTAGAAAACCAGGGGTTGCAGATCAATTGGCAGGGAAAAGTGCTAATAAGCGAACTGGCAGCCTTTGTAACACTGAGCTAGATTATAAGCTAGTCCGGTCGATTGGCAGTTGCAACGTCGACTTGTTGAAATGAACAAGTGGTCTCTGTACAGGACTTCCCAATGATGTAGCTTATGTAACCTCGCATCATCACTACTTCTCCCGACACACGCTCAACAAAAAAATGTTGCTGTCTGCAAGGGCGTTGAGCCTCCAGCGCCTCACATTCTCGGCCGTCAAACGCGGATATGCCACCACTGCTACTGCTGACGTCTCGACAACAGCCGGAGGCGTCAAAGTCGCTTCTGTCGATTTCGGACAGCCAACATCGGCCGTCACCGTTCTCGTGAAAAAAGCAGGGAGTAGGTTCCAGGGACAAGAAGGATTGGCGAATGCTTTGAAAAATTTTGCTTTCAAGGTGTGTGTGTGAAAAGCAAATCTTACACAAATGTGTGTGTGTGTGTGTTTTATATTAATTTTGTGTGTGTGGATTGTAGAGCACGGGTAAGAGGTCTGCTATCGGGACTGTCAGAGAGGCAGAGTTGTACGGCGGACTGTTATCTGCGAGTTTAGGCCGTGAACAACTGGCTTTAACAGCGGAATTTCTTCGCGGTGACGAGTGAGTTTTCTTGAATGAACCCCAAAAAAACGATGTCGACTCCCATTTCCGTTTATCATTTCTCAAAGGGCCTTCTTTGTCGACGTTTTGTCTTCGTTCATTACTTCAGCACGATTTACACGACACGAGTTTGAGGAGTATGTACAACCCCTCATCTCCTTCGACACACATACAGCCTCCTCCGATTCTTTGACACGCTCACTTGAAGCCGCTCATGCTATTGCGTTCCGCTCAGCATTAGGTTCATCGCTTTTCGCACCAGACCATCCGCATTTCGGTGTTGATGACATCAAAGCCTTTGCTCAGCGTGCGTTTGTGAAAGACAACGTGGCGGTTATTGGCACGAATATCGAAGCTTCGACGTTGAACAAGTTGGTGGATACTTCGTTTGCTGGTGTGCCCGGTGCGAGTGCTGTCGATGAAACACCCGCGAGTTGCTATTTCGGCGGTGAAACGCGCCTGGAAGCGGCGCACGGTGGTCTGCAAACTGTTTTCGTTGGGTTCGGGACGACCAATGTCGATGCTTCGGCTGAACTTGCGACGCTTGCTGCCCATTTGTCGACTACGCCTTCTGTCAAATGGGCTCGAGGGCTATCGCCGATGGTGCAAGCGATTCCGGAAGGAACGAGTGTGCAGAGTATGTATTTGCCGTATTCAGATGCTGGTTTGTTTGGATTGGTGGTGAGTGGAAGGACGGCTGAGGGTGCCAGGGAGGCTGGAAAGGTCGCTGTTGAGGTACTGAAGAACAGCACGAAGGGATTGACCGAGGATGAGCTGAAGAGCGCGCTTGCAAAGGCCAAGTTTGGAGCTGCAAGTGCGGTGGAGAGCAGGGAGGGGTTGATCCGTGATCTAGGAGCTAAGGTAATGGTTAAAAGTCTGGTTGGATTGACTGATCAACTGGATTTTGTAGATTTTCACGGGAGATATGTCTGTTGAGTCGACTCTGTCTGCGCTTGGCAAGGTCACGACGAGTTCTTTCTCTCAGGTTTGTTTGAGAATTGTGCAGATAAATTGTGTGTCTGATGCCTCCTAGGCGGTTTCGTCACTCGTTTCGGCCAAGCCTACCTTTGTCGCTGTCGGCGACTCTCTGAAGCTCCCATATGCTGACGAGCTTGGCCTTTAGACAAAATACAACGAGGCTTGAAAATGGTCAAGTAGAGGCGTTGTGTATAGATTTTCCGCGTCATACGTTTTTAATGCGCGCTCGATTAGATCTTTGGCCGTGATTGTACAAGCAATTTACATCCGACACTCGTACCCGACAAATCAAGCAATGTGAGAAAAATTACCTGCCAGACTACTGAGGTAGTGTGAGATGGGAGAAAAGCAAGAGAAAAAATCAAGGGGGGGAAGGATCACGTGTGAATTTAATGGTTCTGAGTGCTTGCTATGTATCCGTCGACATACAGCCAATATCGCATTTTCTTCCTCTACCATCATCTACACTGTGATTCCAGTATCAGTACACGTGATACGATCCAAAGGGATTGACACAAAAAGATTGATCGCAGACGCAGACTTGTTGCAGCGATGGCGATGCGTTTACCAGAAGATATTTTGCGTGGCTTGGAACAGCTTGAGGCGCAATTTGCAGAGGCGCTGTCGATGCACAGTGCACTGGCCGGTGGGACCCAAGCCATACCAGCGGAAGAAGACCTCTCAAAACGGGGACCTCGAGCTATAGAACAGCTACGGCAGCGGCTGGCGGAGGTGGGTGTTGGGGATGGGGAGGGCGAGTACTTGTCGCAGGCGGCGGCAGCGATCCTGAGAGAGACTCGGGCAGTGGAGGGGACAGTGCAGGAGGTGAAGCTGGAAATGCTGAGAAATGTCCTGGCGCAGACTGTGCGTGGACGCTGCTGCTCTGATAATGGCAATAATATTAATATACATACTCTTTCATCCAGGCCGACGCCGAGCATCGTGATCCGCTCCCGGTTCCGACCGCTCAGCTCCGGCAGGATGCTGCTCCCACCGCCGCACCACGTCGTCACCGGAAGAAACGCAGGCGCTCTCGGCCGGCAGACGCCGACGATTGGGGTGAGATCTCGGAGGGCCTGGGGAAAATTGATGCGAGCTGACAAAGGAATTGTGCAGTCTCTTCTCCTGGTCGTCCCACACCACAGATGGCCAGCCAGCCGTCCCCGTCCCCAGCCGCAAAGGGAAAAAAACCGATGGCTTATCCTCAGCATTCTCAGCAGATTATCCAGTCTCAGCAACAGCAACAACAGCAGCCTCGTTCAGAGCGCGCAGCCTCAAAGGCCCCTCTAGGCTATCAGGCCCCCACCGCTCAGAATCGCCACCCCTCTCCCCCGTCCTCAAACACCAGCAAGTCCAGGAACACAACCCTCCTCAATCAGAAAGGCAAGGCAAATGCCAACAAGATCTGGAGCACCAGCACGACAGAGGAACGCGAACGCATCAAGGAATTCTGGCTTGGTCTCAGCGAGGAGGAACGCAGGGACCTCGTCAAGATCGAGAAAGACACCGTCCTCAAGAAGATGAAGGAACAACAGAAACACTCGTGCAGTTGTGCTGTATGTGGCCGGAAGCGGTTCGTGTCTCTTCCACTTTTTCCTCCTTCCTCTCCTCTTTTTCCCTCGATGGTCAACTGACTTTTTTCCCTCTCTACTTTTTCTTGTTTGTGTGACTTCTGACATGTTTGCTTTTCTCGGTTTCCCTGCTCCAACTGCGATTTTATCTCTTGATCAATATCTGATCGACTTTGATCTTGCCAAACTACAATAACGACGGCAACTCGCAATTGTTCTTGTCCATTCCTCAATCCCCAAAAAAATAAAAATAGAAATGCAATAGAGGAGGAGCTCGAGGTACTGTATGATGCTTATTACGAAGAGCTAGAACAGTACGCGAACCACCAGCAGCGTTATGTAAATTCCGGTGGCACGATCCCACCACCTCCTGGACCTGGCCCCTTTCCGGGTAGCGTCGAGCTCGACAAGAACGGTGCTGTGGTATCCCACGTACCTCCGAACAACAACGGCGATAGTGACAATAATGTCAGTGCAGGCGGTGGAGGAGGCGGAGGCGGAAAACGTCGCGGCGGTAAGCAACGTCAACAGCCACTCTCTATAAATGGTAGAATAGCGCCCCCGACAGCACATCATGATCATGTACATCTGCACCCTCATCACAACCATCACCACCACAAAGAAAGCGAATTCGAAGACGACGAAGGTGATGTGTATGAAGAGGAGGAAGAATACGAAGAAGAAGAGGAGGAAGAAGAGGAGGAAGAAGACGACGAAGACGAAGACGAAGACGATGATGGGAGGTTAGTCAATGGCAGGAGGAAAGCTGCACGACAAACACCCGCAAGTAGGAGGGGCCCCATAGGTAAAGGCGAGCGAAGGGTGAATGGAAAGCAGCGTGATGGCTTCAACTTGACAAACTTGGCAGTAAGCGGTGAGTATATCCAGTCCTGCACGTCCATGAGGGATATCCTCTGTAATGCGGATATTGTCCCATTGACGGCATATCTGGTGCTATTTTAGGTCCTGGTAATATCCTAACTGTAGCCGATGATTTGTTGAAAAACGACGGTCAGAAATTTTTGGAGATGATGGAACAACTAGCAGAGAGAAGGATGCAGAGAGAAGAGGAAGCTGCTGCAGATGTGGAGGAGGACAGCGAAGAGGACAGCGAAGATGACGATGGTAGTGATGTGGATGACGGTGAAGATGGAGAAGGTGGAAGTGAAGATGAGGAGGATGAGGAGGATGAAGATGAAGAGGTGGGTGTCTTGTTCGTTCTCTTGATCTCTTTTTTTTTGTGTATGTTGTGCCTTTGGGCGGGATGGGAGAGTGCTGTTACAAGCTATAATGCGCTTCGGTGGATGACTGGTAAAAAAAACAGGCGCCCCCACTCCTCATTTCAACTCTTTCTAGTCCTGTCCGAAATATCAATGATGCTGACTGGCTTTGTCTCATTTTTTCTTCCCTTGCCCCCTTGCTTTCCTTCAACATCAATGTCCCATATCATGGTTCGAACTCGACATGCGCGACGGTATCCTCTCTTATCGTGTTTTTATCTCCCAAATATCAATTATACCGTCAATGTGTATCTTTTGGGTGGCTCTTCCGTGATATACCCTAATCGCTTCGACGAAATCCACAAATTGCTCACTACACCACAACCACTTGTCGCGGTCTCTGATTCTACGTATACGGTCTTCCCTCCCTATGTCCTTTCCTCTCCGGAACCCTCTTTGTCGCCTCCATTGTCACCTTGTTCTTCTCCCACCGCGTTTTCATGCTCATTTCTTTCTACCACTTTGTCTTCTCTTTCTTCTCTCTCTACGTCCTCTGGCGCTTACCCGGTTCTCTACAAATTCCACTATCTCGATCCCAAATTCGTCGCTTCGCTCCGTCCCTCATCTGTCGTGGATATTCCCCCTCCTGAACACGAACCTGCGCTTTCCTGTCGTTACGCTGATGGTACACCACTCAATTTATCTCGTATGATGATGTCTTTTATTCAGATAATGACGGAAGAGCAGAAGATGGAGGAAGGAAAACGAATGTTTTCGATATTTGCAGCGAGGATGTTTGAGCAGAGGGTGTTGCAGGCGTATAGAGAAAAAGTGGCGCAGGAGCGACAGATGCAGTTGTTGAGAGAGTTGGAGGATGAAGATAAGTTGACGAAAGAAAGGGAGCAGAAAAAGCAGAATGCGAATCAGAGAAAGAAGGATAAGAAGCGGTTAGTCTACTTGACTTTTTCTCCGGGTTTTGTGGTCGTTTAGCGTGACCTTTTCTGTTTTTGTTTTTGTTACAATCTTTGCAGGCAGCAGAAACTTGCGAGAGAGGAAGAAAAAGCAGCCAAGGCTGCTGAGAAAGCTGCCGAAGAAGCTGCTGTGAAAGCTCGACAAGCGGCGATTGAGGAAGAAAACAAAAGACGACGGGAGGAGGAACGCGCGAAACGAGAAGCGACGCGTAAAGCTGCGGAGGAAGAAAAGGCGCGTAAAGAGGAGGAAAAGCGGAAGCGTATGCAAGAGGAACGTGAGCGTGAGGCTGCACGTGAGTTGAAGAGGAAAGAACGAGAGGAGAGGTTGAGAGCTGAAAGACGAGAGAAGGAGGAGAAAGAGAGGAAGGTGAAAGAGGAGAAAGAGGCAAGGTTAGCTAAGGAGAGGGAGGAGAAAGAGAGGGAGAAGAAGGAGAGAGAGGAGAGAGAGGAGAGAGAGGAGAAAGAACGTGTTGAGAAAGAGAAGAAGGCGCTGAAGGAAAAAGAAGAGAGGGAAGCCAAGGAAAAATTGGTCGCTCAACAGAGAGTTGTCACTGTTGCCGCTGCAGGCCCCTCGTCGGCAAAACAGGTGGTCCGTAATGTTCCACCGGCTACATCGCCCGTAAAACCCAACAGCAGCGGGCTCGTCGCCTCTGGCTCGTCCCCTGCAGGACTTCAGCGCTCGACAAACACCAGCGTCAACAGTGCGATCAACAACAATCTTCCGATTTTGGCCAAAAAGGGAAGCTACAGCAATAACAAGCCTCCTGCAATCTCCGCATCCATCTCCTCACCCAATATTCTCGTCAACCCCAATCGTGCACCTGCGCCTCCACACCTTACTCAAATATCGCAGCCCGGTGGGTCGTCTTCTCGAGGACCTCCTGGTATTTCACAACCGCCTACGCCACATACACCTCAACTACCTCATTCTTCACACGCTCCTTCGACTCCAGGCATGATGTTCGGTAGTCAAGGTCAGCCGGGTGGAATGATGCCATCTCCACAGGCCTTGTCTCCTCGTCTGGCTAATTATGGGCATGGCGCACTGGGTTCTGGTCACGTCCCTTTCGGATTTAGTGCTACTGCTAGTGGTGGTGGTGGGCCACCTACTCCACAACATCCTTCGCACCTTGGAGTGCACTCACACCAACCGCAACCTCAGCAACTTCAACCTTCTGCGCTTCCGAGAGGTACTTTTACTAATGGGCCTACATCGTTTGATCCCACGTTTCAGCGGGTGTCTGGTGGAGGATTTGCTCCCGGCGCAGGACTTCCGTCGCCTATTGGACCGCCGTCGAAACCTAAAACTCCGATGACTGGAGGTTCGTCTGGGTCACCTACGATACCTGGAGTACCTTCGTTGGCTCCTGGATCCGGAAGACGAAGTGTTCATGATCTGCCCGGAGGATCGAACGCTGCTGGAGTAGGCGCGGCGCCGGGTCCGATTTCCCGACCAATTGCACCGATTGCAAGGCCGACGGGATTGATGGGTACGGATAATTCAAGTCCGGGATCGAACTCGCCTGTGAGGCGGTCACCGAGTCCGAAGGGTGTTGTGTTGGGATCGTCAGCGCTTGCGTCGGTCGATGATGAGGTTGTACCTGTTGCGGCACGTCGATCTATAACGACTACACCATTTGGAGTAAGTAGTATCGGCGGCGTGGGTATCGGCGTAAGCGGTGTTGGCGTGATTGGACAACCCCATTGGGGATCCTCGAGTCCTCGTGGTGACGCTTTGGCAAGATCAGGGCCGTGGGGTTCTACGTCCGGTTTCTCAGCAGCTCCAGGTTCTCGACCTGGAGTTGTAGCTTCCATTGGCGCTCCAGGCATGATGAACCATAATCACAATCACAACCATCACAACAATACATTGCATCCCATAAGCGGTGGTCATCATCATCCACAGCATCCAGCTGGTGGCCCTCCTGGTGTGCCCCCTGGTAACGCTGGTACGTTTTCGTTGTGGGGAGCGCCTGCACCTGGTGCTGGTGGTCCTTCTTCTGGTGCGACCGTGGATTGGCATACTGGTCCTCCTCCTGGTCCTCCTGGTATCATTGGGACGCCATTTTACAACAATGCGGCGCCGTTCATGGGTCATAACCATAACGCTACGCCTGGCTCTCCTGTGACTCATTCTGGTGCTGGTGCTGGTGGAGGTGGAGGTGCATGATCGAGTAACTTGTTTTTCTGTGATTCTCCTCTCACACACACACCCTCTTTTGTATACGTAAAGCTGGAGGAGAGAGAGTGGACAAGGATTGTCGAAAGGGTGGACTGACCGAAGGAGGGTTTTATTATTTGTTGTCATTTCCTTATTCTTCCACTTACAACACTCAATCCCTAAGCATTTTTTTCTTCCTTTCTCTCTCTTTCTCTCTCTCTGTTAGTCAGTAATCCACGTATTGAATCTTCTTGATCTCGTTACATACGCACGTTAAACGCAGGTTTTTTCTTCTTTTTTTTTAGGGAAAAAAAGAAACGCAGCACTCAAGAACCTCTGCTTTTTTTGTATTTCGTTCTTTTTTTTGTTTTTGCCAGCTGTCCTTGCCCATCCCCCGCCCTCCACTTTGACTTTCTCACACACTTTCACACACATACACACACTCTCTCTCCTCCTCTTGTATCGGATTATGAGTACACATGAACCTTGAACTAGTTTATTTTGCTTGTGTGTGGGTGCGTATTTATAAAGATGATTCTAGCCGTGTTGTCAAAAGAGTGCTAATACTCTCTGCTTCGTTCTTCAAGAGACTGGTGTCTCTGGTATTGGCTTTTTTTGGTCGCTTTGACGTTCGACCAAGAATGTCGTCTATTCTCAGCAAAGAAATAAAAGGAATCCATGTTATGTTTATCTAGACAAATTGCCTCAAGAGGTTGACCGACAGGCAGTCACGTCATAGTAGTTACATCGATCGCATGGGCTACGGGGGTTGATGTGTTGATGTTTTGCAAATAATCATTGAGCACAGCTTGAAACAAAAAGACGCTAATAAAATAATTCACTGGGAACTGTCTGGATTGTAGCTATGCACGAGGCTGACACGGTTCCAATAAAGGCGGATATTGTACTTACCAATATATCATTCGCAGTGATAATAATACCGCGGATTGTACTTAATAGAGGCCAGGCCAGCACAGCAAAAAATAGACAACATTTGTGAGGACGAGGATAGATATATTACAAGGCGTATCCCTGTGGAACCCTGAACTTGGACTTGGCATGCGCATACAGCTAGATTTAGAGAAACAAGAGAGAAAGACGAAAAAGGACCATCTGGAACGAACAACTCGCGTTCATTCACAGCTCACCGCCAGAGTATTTGTCATTAAGACTCGAAATGAGTCTCAACACGACGTTGATCTGTTCGATGGCCATATCCATATTGAGTTTGCTCCATCCGCCATCGACCATAGCAGCCCACAAGTAATCGGGTTGTGGAATAATTCTGCGGGATAATCACGAGTGAATTATAATAGACAAAGAAGAGACGAATTGCATACCCAACCGTTGGGAGTTTGCTGCGGCCCAGGACACTACTGCCTGCGGCACCGTACCTTTTCATTTTCCAGAAATTCAATTAAAGTAATGAACATGGAGAAGGCCTTACCATCGATAACGTTTTCCATCAAATGTTTGAGGAGCCAACATCGCCATCCTCAAATAATCTGGCGTTCCGTCGAATGCGTCATGGTACAATTGGTGTAATAGGCCTTGTTCTTCTGCGGGTCTTTCATTCCTATACATCATAACACATTGAACAAGGGATTTGCGAACAAGAGAACAACACGTACACCATAGTCCACATCGGCTCCATCAGTCCTGTGGCTTCATAAACCGGTTTCCCATCCTTCATCGAATCCTTCCATTCGATGGCACCAAAATGTTCACAGACGATAGCTACCTTTGCACGGTCTCGGATTTCAGGACGTTGGTCCATCCATTGTTTTTCGTTAAGGTGGCCACCAGACATGTGACCCGTCGTTATTACAATACTATTAATGAGAGAGAAATTAGAAATGTATCGAGAAATTGGAGTGAAGAGATAATAAAACGTGATGGGATAGCAAAGTCCTTGATGTAATGTGACTACGGAATGCGAGACATACTCGATGCTGATATTGAGACGATTTTTTGCAAAGTATTCGGCCATTGTTAATAGGAGAATGGGACCTATGAAGATATCAGTGTCTGTTTCTAAATAGAAATTTCGAAGCTCGTACCGTTTTCTTCGATAATAGAAGGTCCATCACCTAAAAGCAAACAAGTCATCGTATTAGCCTGGGACCCCATCAAGCTAAAGCAAGAAACCCACTATGGGTGTACAACAGGATGCTGTCACTGCTGTTTTGTAACCCCTCAAGTCTGCCTACAAGGGTCCGACTAGACGCCATATAGCTAGGTGCATCAAGCACGATCGTAGCCGTGTCCACCTTGTCTTCACGCAGTAGATTTCGAATAGTTTCTCCGGTGGAATTACCAACATAAAGCGCTGGGACATCAAATAAGTTACCATCTCCGGGTGCTCCGGCGTTGGGAAGAAATTGAAGCGCAGCATTTTCGTCGGAAGTATGCACCCATGATGCAATAACGCCTTTAATACCCATATCCTTGAAATCAGCAAAATCGAGCTTTTTCTCAGATTGCCAATGGGGATTGGTCAGATTGCCGAGCTGAAATAGGAGGAAAACACGATAGTCAGCAATGAAATGAGGCAAGTAAGGCATACACGTACTTCTGGAATGGCATCTGGCCCAATATCGCGCGAGGTTCTAGAGAAGAGTTCATGAAAGCCTCATTTAGAGCGCATATACGCACCCAAGAAGATGATAACCAGGTAAAGAATAGTTCCGTGTCGGACTTGGGTTGTCGAAGAAGATGATACTGCCACCCGGTGGCAGGTTGTCAAGATCGAGTGTAGACTCATCATGAGTCTGGTCGGTGTTCAAGCCATACGTACCGGCATCGTGTACTTGAGCCGTAACGCCTGCGGGACCGCTGTCACCGCTGTAAGGCCAGTATCCGGTCGTCGGAAGTGCGAGTTGAGTTCCATCCTTGAGGTTGAGCGAGAGTGACCACCATCGAGGGTCCCACCTACGATTGTGAAAAGCCACAACTAAGTATGGAAGTTGTTGCAAACGCAGCAAAGACATGCCTATTTAGTGTATACTCAAGGGCTTCGGCTTGGAGTCCAGCTTTCTGCATGTTCGAAAGAACCAGGTCGAGCAGAACGTTCTGGTTGTCGTTTCCCGCTGAACAGCAACTCTTGAGAAATGCACAAAAAACACCATGAAAAAAGCGTACTCCATCTCGGGCCACGGAGGTTCGTCTGGAAAAGCCGATCGCGGAAAATCTGCCGCTCAGCCTGGCTGAGGGCAGGCTGCCAGGCGAGCGCATTGACGGCAGGATTGAAGGCCACGAGGGCGACCGCGAGCAGCTGCGAGGCGAACGAACGCATGAGGGGAGGGGGATGGCGTACAAACACCGGAATCCGTAGTATTTACGTTCTTCGCGGGTTTCATTCCCCCAGTGATCTTCCAAATTGGCCCAGTTCAAGACCAAACTTGCCTCCAAATCTCCAGATCATACAGGCCGCTCGTAAATTACGGAATAGTCCAGAGTACATTTTCTCTCCTACGGTTCTGTGCCGACCTCACCCCATTTACTGTCTAGATAAATAAATAAACGCCTGATAGTAATAAATACGTCACAACGGCACCTTTCTGCCAACCCAGACAGGACGAAATACTACACACCCTAGAAAACCACTCCCCTACAACAACTTGCTCGACGCAGACGGTTTTACTTTATTCCTGATCAGCTTGATAATCCACAACGGCATCGCACTGATTCCAACTATCACTGCAACTTTCCATGCAAAGGATATTGTGACCACAAACGTTAAATCTAGATAATCAAAAAGTCAAAATTAGGATCCGGTTTTTTGACAAGGAAGTTTCATGTCAAGTGGAGGAGAGGCGCCACTAGTGGAAACGCACCAAAATATTCAGGGAGGAACGCTATACTTATGGCGTATAAGAAGAGTGTTACTACTTCAGATATCACCATATATAAATGCCTAAGTACACGAGTAAAAATATAAATCAATCATTTTATCGGATCATGGAAAGAAGATGTTGAACAAGGCACATACCAAGTTGTAATCTCCAAAGCCACCATAATCAACTCGTTCAGAATTAATGCCGTAAACGAAATCGACACAATATGCAAAAATTCGTTTTCAAATAACACAAGTGACATGATCATGATTCCCGCTCCTTGGTACAAGCTGATGATCAGCCACTGGAAAAATGTCCTATATGACAACGCTCGTCCCTGAGTGGATCGCATTAATCATATGTCAATCAAAGCACTGATCTACTCACCTTGGTCAATTCCTTATACAGCTCTGGATACAACAACGCCAAATCCTCATTCACATCCCTATCGAGCACCAGCGAAAACACCGGCGCCATTGTATAAATCGTCGCATAGCCGACCATCAACCAGCCCTGATACAAAGCAATCGGCGCAAAATAAAATATTGCTGAAAACACTGCCTGCATTATCGATATAATCAACCCTCTATGAATAACAAATTGCGCCAGCTTTGCACTTCGACGATATGAGTTTCGTCCATGCCAGAGGAGTAGTTTTGTTAAATAGGAGAATTGTGTAACGGAGAAATCAGCAGCAAGAGAGGCTTGTTTGCCTTCTTTACCTACAATCCCGACGCCTATGATATGAGCCAGGGTGGAATCAGTATGCCATCGTGAGCAAGGAGCAGGTTTTACACACCGACATCAGCCGCTTGAATCATACTAACATCATTTCCTCCATCCCCAATACAACACACCCTCTTCTTCGTATGCTGCCGTATAAGCCTCGCCACGTCTGCTTTTTGCGTCGGTGAACATCGACACGCTACCACCGCTGACAGTTTCGTCGCAATCTCAAAGAACTCGTTTTGGAACAAATTCAAACAGATCTGGAAAGATAGAATGATTAGAAATGCCGAAACGACACCAGAGGCATGAAAGTCAAACGAGCCTGTAGCGATTCCCCATCGATGACGAGACAACAATCCAGTTTATTCTGCAAAAAATCCAGTTGGTCTTTTGCCTGATTCAATGTCTTCACTACATGAAAACCAATCAGCTACATATTCTTGGAGAAAGCTGAGTCTAGCAATGAATCCAAAGGCAAGAGCGGACAAAAATCACTTACACTTCGCTACTTCATGTATATACTGGTTTCTCGCCACCAACTTGGTCGACACAGCAATACATCTGGCAGTCTCAATCTTATCTCCCGTCAACATCCAGATCTTCACCCCTGCATTCCTCAACAACTCAATTGTCCCCTTCACGTCCTCTTGCAGCTTATCCTCCACGCCCGTTAACCCAAGCAACTCTAAATCATGTTCCAATATCTCCCCAATCACATTCTGCATCACCTCATTCCTTCCTTCCAATAGCACACTCGCATCATGATACCTCTTTTCCCACCCTTTGTACAAATTTGGTGAAAGCCTCTTTCTTGCCATAACAAGCGTCCTCAGTCCTTCCCTCGCCATATTAGCTGTCTCCTCTTCTAACCAATCATTCCGTTGTACAATCTTCGACATCACAACATCGGCTCCTTTCTGCAAGAAGAGAATTTCATGTGTCGAAGTATCGCGGACAATGATCCCCATGCGTTTTGATTCAGATGTAAACGGAAAGATGTATAGAATGTCGTAAGAAAGCCGAGAACCTGACGGTGTTTGAAGTTCCATACGTGTACGATCACGGAAAACGAGGGTCAGTCCAATGGAGGCTGTCCAATTGACGATGGCTACTTCGTCTGGGGATGATGCTTGATACGTCACAGATCCGTCGTCATTGTTGACTGGAGTCACCTTAGATAAAAAAATAAAGACACGTCATGGACAGAGTGAGAAAAGACTTACATTATGACATAGAGCAAGACTGAGAACTACATCTTTCACTCTTGAAGACATGTCTCGTCGACCTCTTGACAATTGGATACCAGTGGATAGCGTTGCCTGTCTCATCAACGCTGAAAACAGATACAATCAATCGCAAAAAGCAAAAAAAGGGCACCAGAACACTTACCATTATCGCTCAAAGTACCAAAAGCCAGCTCCAATTGATGAGCGACTTCATCCATCGAGTCCGCACCGTATGACATCGTACCCATATGCAGTTTTCGCATTTCCATCTCTATCGCACATGATAACTGTTCATGCTAAAAAAGTGAATACAAGCGTACCATTCTGAGTCAAAGTTCCCGTTTTATCACTTAGCAAATACGTTATCCTTCCTAATTCCTCAGGAAGCGTACTCGTCCTAACAATGGTATTCGGGATCTCTGGATCATTCATGATTTGATGTGCGTATACTGTTTTACCCATGTCCAGATTGACACGGAGACTAGACTAATATCAGAGGTTTGTCAGTGATGAAAGAAAGGACAACTTGCCTGATGGGTATGATTGAAGAAAATAGAATCAGAAATCTGAAGACATAGATATACCACAACCCCCTAAAACCATTCAAAGCAACGAGAACGAGCGACAGCGCGAATGTTACAGCACACAAAATCTACGATATTCCTTTGATCAGAAAACTTTGGAAAGACAACAAACACGCACCTTTGCTAGTTGATTGATCTCCAAATCCAGTAGTCCAACCTTCGTCTTCGGATGACTGGTGTTCATGACTGCTCTCGTATCTTGCCCCGTGTAAATTACAAACCCGACAGCATTACCTGCTGCCAAAACCGTATTTGACCACAGAACGTTCTCAGCTGTCAGCGGTGATACTGAGGGAGGCATAGAGCGGAGTGGAACACCGTCGTTTTCGCTGCCTTCAGGTGAAGATGATTTTGGAGGTTTGTTGAGTGTGAACGTTCCGATGAAAGTGTGGATATCCTTGATCGGAGCATCCGCTATTGAAAAGTAAAATGAGTGGATATAATCTTACAAGGAGATTAAGATATAAACCATAAATCTCTGCATCAAGTTCGACCAGATCGGTCTCCTGCAACTTTTGCGTCTCCGGAACCGCAACTCTCAGTTTCCAGTCCGTTTCTCCGTCTAACTGATCGGTCCTGATAAAACAAGTCCCACTGCTTTCTGACGTATGCAACAAAACCATATCTGCAGGAACTCTCTGGTTCTTCTCTAAGTGCACCAAATCCCCTACACGAATTGAAGACGACGGGACAGATCTCGTATTCACATGTTTATTTAGATACGCTTCTTCTGGTAAAGCTTCACTATCAACATCGTCGTTTCTATTGCCGATGGAGCGCGAGGAATGGTGTTCCGGTCGTTGAAGAGTGAGGTAACGTTGTGAATTGGCTTCTTTGTCTCTTAAATATCGTTTATAGTCGTCATACGCCTCTTTACCCATGGTCACAGAGAGGACGAATGCAAGAGGTGCGATGTACGTCACAATAAACCCTAGCTGATGTTAAATGCCATGAGTGGAATGGAAAGTGAACTGTACACGTACCAATCTTGAGTGCCGGTATGAACTGCGACAATGCGACGAGAAGGAAATAAAGATTGAAAAAAAACTTGAATTGCTCATAGAACACCAGGGGAAGAAACGTGATTACGTTGTATTTCTGATTCTTGACGATGTTGGGTGGAGATCGAGATTGCAGTTTATCTGGAAAGACGTTAAAGAGTTCTCGGCATGAAGAAAAAAAGAATTCACCCGGTGGATTAAAGGAAATAGCGCGGGACTTGTCCTTCGGAGATGAACTCCTAAGCGAACGTGCGTGCGAACGAGGCTAAACACGACACACTGTCGATGATACCACTGATACTAGACGACTTGACGCACTTTAACGGGTGATGGGGGCCTTGCAGACTGCTCGGAGCCTTCTTCGAAGCTATCCCTGAGCAACCTCTCTTCCTCAGGATCGTCTATATATCTATCCTTCCCCTTCGATTTGCCATTTCTCCGACTACTGGTCACAGAAGTTTTGGTTATGCTCGTCGTGACTGGCATCTCTCCTTGTATACTGTCTGGGGTGCGAGAAGAATCAGAATATCCGTTGGATCTGAACTGTTGTTGTGTGTCGTTATCGACAAGTGGAATGTAATTGGGTGTCTTGTTTCGTCGAAAGGAGCGTAAGGGAATATCCGACATGTACAAGCCTGACTCTGGGCTTATGTGTAAGATCTTGGCCTGTCTCAAGGTTTCCCTAAGATTCACGACACAAGGGGAAGCCAACAAGCAGCAGTCGATCAGTTGTGAGCGCGGTTTGATGTAAAACAATTTCTATTTGGCCAAATTTATTTGGGACATTCACTATGTGACCATAAAAAATGTATTTATCAACCATGATAGGCGGGACTAGCACTAAGATTGCGCTATGGACAGGGTCCCAAATGTTCATATCCCAGTTTAGAATGAATAGTCCAGTGTCTTATCGGTCCGGCTACGGGCTCTAATGCCCATAGTGTACCAGCTATCACTGCCTGATACAGGACACATAGCAGTCACCTCATAACCAATGTGAGCATATTTTACCCCCAACCCCAGCAACTGTAGCTGCAGAGTCAACACAGAATCTACCTATCTGCTGATCGTACAGAGCTTGATCCTCAAGTTAGAAGCTGCTTTTGGATTTCCAAGCCTGTGTGCAAGCCTTGAGCAAAGTTTTTGTCTTGCTTTATCTAGCCATTCAGCCCTACAGTGCCATGCCAAATAATCAGAGAAGGTAGCGTTTTCATACAGCTCAGACTCTGGCTGTGGGAAACTGAAAACATCAATTCCTGACTTACAATGAGCCACTCAAATGCTCTGGTGTACCCCAGCCTTGAGTCCTTTCATGGCTTCTTGTAACCACTGGTTATGGACCCTGAGTAGCCTGTGACTGTCCTTGATCAGGTTGACGGACTGCACCCATTCTAACATGTGAATGACCTGTCTACAATCACGGCTTCGGCAATTGAGCTAGTCATACAAACACACTCATTTGTGGGAAAAGTAAAACTACATTCATGACAAAGCCGTAAGGAACCGTATTTCTGCCTGTCCCCCTATTCTCTTGGTCCTGCTCTACAAGGGTATGGCTCATGTACCTGACACCGATCTTTTTGAGCATGGTGCTCGCGTTCGAGAGAAAGTCGTTGTGATAACCGGTTAGTATACTTCCTCATTGGACTAGATTCACTTGACACATTTCCAATCCGACTGTCCTCATATGGTGCAATGTCCTATTGGCTCATTCGTTGATAGGTGCTGCGAACGGCATTGGGAAGGAGACTGCAAAGCATTTTGCGTCATACGGGTCAGCATCTGGCCATTATTGTCTGATACGCTGGAACCTCACATTGACGCCAGAGCCAAAATCATTATCGGTGACAAAGACGCTGAGGGTGGGAAGGAAACTGCTCAGGAGATCGTGGCAGATGGAGGGTACGTGTTTTTTGTTTTTAATTTCCAAACCAAGGACTCAATTCGAGAGGGAACAGACAAGCTATTTTTGTGAGGTGTGATGTTACCGTATGGGATGATCAAGTCTCTATGTTCGAGACGGCCATTTCAAAATATGGTTCGGTTGATATTGTTGTAAATATGATCTTCTTTTGCATGATCCTTACTCGCAATCCGACATGTCACTCAATGAGAAGGTTCTTCTAGGTTCCCAACGCCGGCGTCGGTGAAAAAGAATACCTTGGTTTAGTGAAATTTAACAAGACCAATAAACCAATCAAACCAGACTTACTGACACTCGATGTCAACCTTACCGGGGTCATTTACAGTAAGTCTGATCTCATCACAAAAATCTCCATCGACTTCCCAGGTACCTTTTCACCCTAGCTGTTCATTTATCTGTTTATTACCTCAAGTTGAACCAGAATGTAGACAATCTCAAATCTCTCATTCTGATAGGGTCAGTGGGTAAGAACCTTTTCTCCGCCTCCTACGAAAGCTAATACAGGCGCTTCTTTATCAAGCGTCATGGATGCCTATACCAGAAGGACCCTTTTACACGGCTTCAAAGCACGCCATTCTAGGGATTATGAGATCACTTCATCTTCCCCTTGAACTGCGAGGTATTCGTGTCGGCGTTGTCCATCCTTTCTTCTCCGGTATGAAATTTCAGATATTGATATGTACTCTCTTTAACAAGCCTCTATAGATACCGCTATCGTCCCTCTTCCGGTCAAGGTGTTTCTGGCGGGGATCCCGCTTACACCAGTATCGCGCATCGCAGGGGCCATTTTTCATGCTGCTTCGAATCCAGATTCCGAGACGAACGGATGTGCTTGGCTCCTTCTTGATAATGGTCCACTTTTCCGTGTGGAGCCGGACTCATTCAAACAAGGCGTTTACAAGATGATGGATGATCGG
>Ga0153924_1000233_pt1 | contig 37098 bp, 34 predicted proteins | sample TSNJ008MetaG_FD_104709 | JGI IMG/M metagenome (GOLD analysis project Ga0153924, IMG submission 104709) | Attine ant fungus gardens microbial communities from New Jersey, USA - TSNJ008 MetaG | ecosystem: Host-associated > Fungi > Mycelium > Unclassified | place: USA: New Jersey, Wharton State...
CAACGAGGCCACCTCACCCAGAACACCAGCGTCCCGAAGCTCACCAGCAAACACAGCAGCAGCACGCATCGGCCCCACCGTATGCGAACTCGACGGCCCAATACCCACAGAAAACAGATCGAAAACACCAACAGCCATGGTCGGGATTCCTTAACAAAGCTTGAAAACGGTCCGGCAGATGGTCCTGCCGGATGGCCGCTCCCACTTATGGCGGAAGTCGACCGAAGCACGACGCCGGATGGCCCCCAAAGGCGGCAACCCGGCGTCGCAAGTTATTCAGTTACTACAAACCACGCTACGCCACAGGGCTCAGACGTGGGTGGCCCCTTTCGTGGGTTCCCGGCCAAACATGCCGTGCGCACGGCACATCCAGCAGCGAACCCACGAAATGACCGTCAACACCTCACCACCGCTCCGGAAACCCGGCCCTGTTGGGGCAGACGTCCGGCAGCGGCCGTCCAAGGGAGCGTCACGTCCGCCAAGCGGGCGTCTACGCGACCGAGGCCGCAGAGGACGTCGGTCCCAACGGGCGGCACCCAGGACTTAGCCCAGGTCCCCACCATTCTTGGACGCGTATTCCTCGGCGGAGAGCAGCGGGCCCTCGGACTCAGCGGCAACCTTGAACAGCCAGCCGGCGCCGTAGGGATCGTTGTTGATCAGGGCGGGGTCGGTCACAACGGCGTCGTTGATCTCGGTGACTTCGCCGGTGACGGGCGAGTACAGGTCCGAAACGGACTTGGTGGACTCAACTTCGCCGCAGGTCTCGCCTGCGGTCACGGAGGATCCGACCTCGGGCAGGTCAACATACACAATGTCACCCAGTGCGTCGGTGGCAACCTCGGAGATTCCAACGGATACGGAGTTCCCGTCCCCCCGGCTGACCCACTCGTGCTCATGGGAGTACTGAAGTTCAGGCGCTACTTTGGGCATTCTGTTTCCTAACTGATGGGAGTTCAAAAAATGTGGCTGGGTTGGCTGGCGAGGGACCGGCATCCGGAAGCGGGCGTCCAAGGGAGCTTCGCGTCCGCCCAGCGGGCGCCTAAGCGACCGAGCCCGCGGAGGATGCCGGACCCGACGGGCCAAGGCGACCCGTCGGGCAACAATGAGCTTACTTTTGGCGCTTGTAGAACGGCAGTGCGACCACTTCGAACGGCTCACTCTTGCCGCGCAGATCAATGTCCAGCGCGGTTCCAAGCTCTGAATGCTCGACGTCGACATACGCCAACGCTACCGGGTAGCCGAGCGTGGGGCTGGGCTGACCGGACGTGACTTCACCAATCACTGCGCCGTCCTTGAGGACCGGGTAGTGGCCGCGTCCGGCACGGCGGCCCAGTCCCTTCAGACCAACAAGTTTGCGGCCGGAAGACGCACCGGCACCGGAGGCCTTCAAAGCAGCTAGTGCATCTTTGCCGACGAAGTCGTTTTCCTTGGACAGAGCCACCACGGGACCCAGCCCGGCGGCGAAGGGGTTGCCTTCGCGGGAGAGTTCGTTGCCATACAAGGGCATCCCGGCTTCGAGGCGCAGCGAGTCGCGGGAGGCCAGGCCTGCCGGCGTCAGCTCGCCCTCTTCAGCTGCCCCGGCAATGGCCTGCCAGAGCGCAGCAGCGGAGCGGTTGTCCACGAAGATCTCAAAGCCGTCTTCGCCGGTGTACCCGGTGCGCGCCAACAGCAGTTCCTGAGCGCCGCCGTCGAACGTGAACGGAACCTCAACCGCGGCGTAGTACTTCAGTTCCGTGACCAGCGAGTGATGTTCAGCCGGCACCAAGCGGAGGAGGATCGCTTCGGCGAGCGGACCCTGGACGGCGATCAGCGAGGTGGCGGCAGATGCGTCCTCCACCACGACGTCGAAGCCTGCGGCACGCTCCAGCAGAGCCGCGGCAACAACCGCAGCGTTACCGGCGTTGGGAACCACCAGGAACTTATCTTCTCCACGGCGGTAAACAATCAGGTCATCGATGATGCCGCCGTCTTCCTGGCAGATCAGCGAGTACTTGGCTTTACCGATTGCCATAGCGGAGATTTTGCCTACCAAGGCGTGGTCGAGGTACTCGGCAGCACCGGCACCACTAACCCAGACTTCACCCATGTGGGAGAGATCGAACAGGCCGGCGGACTTGCGGACGGCGTGGTGTTCAGCCAGCTCGGAGGAGTACTTCAGGGGCATTTGCCAGCCGCCGAAGTCCGTGAAGGACGCGCCGAGCTTCTTGTGCTCTTCGTAGAGCGCGGTGTAATTCTCAGACATTATCCGTGTCCCTTAGTTTTCGAAGTCTTCAATGGGAGGGCAGGAGCACACCAGGTTACGGTCGCCTGCGGCGCCGTCGATCCGGCCCACGGGCGGGAAGTACTTGTCCTGCTTGAGGTGGTGGACAGGGAATGCTGCCTGCTCGCGCGGGTAGGCGCGGTCCCAATCAGAAGTTACGACGGCGGCTGCCGTGTGGGGCGCGCGGCGGAGCGGGGAGTCCTGCACGGAGAAGTCGCCGTGGGCCACCTGCTCGATCTCGGCCCGGATGGTGATCATGGCTTCGATGAAGCGGTCAATCTCGGCCAGGTCCTCGGACTCGGTGGGCTCCACCATCAGGGTGCCCGCTACCGGGAACGCCAGGGTGGGAGCGTGGAAGCCGAAGTCGATAAGGCGCTTGGCCACATCTTCAGCGGTGACACCGGTCTTGGCCGTCAATTCGCGGAGGTCCAGGATGCATTCGTGCGCCACGAGTCCACCTTCGCCCGTGTAGAGCACCGGGAAGTGATCGTTGAGGCGGGTTGCAATGTAGTTTGCAGCCAGCAGCGCGGACTTGGTGGCTTCGGTGAGTCCTTGGCCGCCCATGAGCTTCACGTATGCCCAGGAAATCGGGAGCACGCCGGCGGAACCGAACCGGGATGCCGAGATCGGGACGTCGTTGCCTTCGGTCCATGAAGCAGCATCGCCGGGCATGAACGGTGCCAAGTGAGCCTTCGCAGCTACAGGGCCAACACCGGGTCCGCCGCCGCCGTGCGGGATGCAGAAGGTCTTGTGCAGGTTCAGGTGGGACACGTCCCCGCCGAACTTGCCCGGCTGGGCCAAGCCAACTAGGGCGTTGAGGTTGGCACCGTCAATGTAGACCTGACCGCCGGCCTCGTGGATCGCGTCGCACACCTCGCGGACATCGGCGTCGTACACACCATGGGTGGACGGGTAGGTGATCATGATGGCCGAGAGCGCGTCGCGGTGGGCCTCGATCTTGGCTTTGAGGTCCACGTGGTCGATCGTGCCATCGGGAGCGGTTGCCACCACCACTACCTTCATCCCGGCGAGAACAGCGGAGGCAGCGTTGGTGCCGTGGGCCGATGCCGGGATCAGGCAGACGTTGCGCTGCTCGTCACCGTTGGAGCGGTGGTAGCCGCGAATGGCCAGCAGCCCTGCAAGCTCACCCTGCGAGCCCGCGTTCGGCTGGATGGAAACTTGGTCGTAGCCGGTGATCTCGGTCAGCTGTGCCTCAAGGTCGGTGATGAGTTCACGCCACCCCTCGGTCTGGGAATCCGGGGCGAAGGGGTGGATGGAGGCGAATTCCGGCCAGGAAATAGCTTCCATCTCAGCGGTGGCGTTGAGCTTCATGGTGCATGAGCCCAGCGGGATCATGGTGCGGTCCAGCGCGAGGTCGCGGTCAGAGAGCTTGCGGATGTAGCGCAGGAGCTGGGTTTCGGAGCGGTGGGTGTTGAACACCGGGTGCTGCATGAAGTCGCTGGTGCGCTCCACGGAAGCCTCAAGTGCAAAGCCCTCAGCCGCCTCGATGACCGAAGCGCCAAAGACCTCGAGGAGACCGCCCACAATCTCGGAAGTAGTAGTTTCATCAACCGAGATGCCGATGGTGTCGGCGTTGACACCGCGCAGGTTGATGCCCTTGGCCTCAGCGGCAGCCACAAGCGAGGCAGCCTTGCCCGGGACGCGGACCGTAATGGTGTCAAAGAAGGAACCGTGCAGGACCTCGACGCCGGCAGCCTTCAGCGACGCTGCCAGGGTGCGGGCGTGGCCGTGAGCCGTCTCAGCAATAGCCTTCAAACCTTCTGGACCGTGGTACACCGCGTACATGGAAGCGACGATCGCGAGGAGTGCCTGCGCGGTACAGATGTTGGATGTGGCCTTCTCGCGGCGGATGTGCTGCTCGCGGGTCTGCAGCGCCAAGCGGTAGGCGGGAACACCGGCGTCGTCCTTTGAAACGCCCACCAGACGGCCGGGCATGGAACGCTCCAGGCCTTTCTGGACGGCCATGTAGGCAGCGTGGGGGCCGCCGAAGAACAGTGGAACGCCCAAGCGCTGCGCGGAACCGACAGCAATGTCCGCACCCTGCTCACCCGGAGGGGTGATGAGGGTCAGGGAGAGGAGGTCGGCAGCGACCGTGACCAGGGCACCCCGCTCTTTGGCCTCGGCAATAACGGCGGAGTGGTCGAACACGCGGCCGGAGACACCGGGCTGCTGGAGGACGACGCCGTTGATGGTGCCTTCCGGGAGTCCTGCACTGAGGTCGGCGACTTCAACCTCGAAACCGAGCGCTTCGGCGCGGCCCTTCACAATGGCGATGGTCTGCGGGAGGCAGTCGGCGTCAAGGACAGTCTTGCCGTCCTGGGCTGCCTTGTTCTTGTTGGCGCGGCGCATCATCAGGACGGCCTCGGCCACAGCGGTTGCTTCGTCCAGGAGTGAGGCGTTGGCAATCGGCAGGCCAACCAGGTCCTGGACCATGGTCTGGAAGTTCAGGAGTGCTTCAAGGCGGCCCTGGGAGATTTCCGGCTGGTAAGGGGTGTAGGCGGTGTACCAAGCCGGGGACTCAAGGATGTTGCGGCGGATCACCGGAGGCGTCACGGTGTCGTAGTAGCCCTGCCCGATCATCTGGACCGCAGTCTTGTTTTTGGAGGCGAGCTTGCGCAGCTCGGCCAGGACCTCCACCTCGCTGAGGGCGTTCTGCAGGGTCAGTGCGACGTCCTGCCGGATGTCGTTGGGAACCGCGGTGTCCACAAGGGCATCAACGGTGTCGTAGCCAACGGACTTGAGCATGGTCTCAATATCGGCTTGGCGGCGTGCGCCGATGTGCCGATCGACGAAGGTGGTGGAGGCAGAACTAACCGTCACGAAGGAACTCCATTACTTGGGCGGCGTTTGGGTACGCCACAGCGGCTGGGTTCCTCCCCGCTCTGTATTGGACCTGAGAGTTTCCGCGCCGTTGCGTGAACAACCATCGCTTGCACCGTCGGTGAGCACGGCGCCCAAGTATCCCTTGAGGGGAGCTGAACGCTTGCTGCTTTCCAGAGTTGCCTCGCCGCGGCGGTGCGTGGGCCTGAGAGATTCCTGGGGAGGGTTTGCTCCTACGGCGCCTGCATCACGTGCGTGCAGGACTCTCCCGCCGCAGGTCAAAGGCATTTTCAGTTGTGTGTGAGCGCCCTGTTGGACACGCCACAAGAGTTAATTGTCCTACGTGCCCGGCTCTGCCGCAAATGGGTGGCCGGCTATTTGCGCAGCCGCTCAATGACTCCGAGGAGGATTTCGACGTCGGCGTCCCGCCCGGCGTTGTCGGCCTCCTGTCCGCCCTCGAAAATGGCGTTGAAGTAGAGGCCGTCACCCATGTAACTGACGGCTTTGGCGACCTCCGGTCCTACATCCTCCGCCAGGACATCCAGCCACCGTTGTTGGATGGCGGCAAACCTGCGACGCGTCTCTTCGTGGGCCACTTCGGCCAGCCTGGTGACCGCAACGAAGGCCCGGTCCATGGGCGTATCTGCCCAGAGGGAGGACCGGATGAAATAGACGGCCGCACCGTCCGGCGCTGCCTTCATCGCTTCAGTATCTTCCACGGCCAGGATGTCCAGGCGCTCCAGAAGTGCCGTGATCAGCGCTTCCTTATTTGGGAAGTGGTACAGCAGCCCGCCTTTGGACACCCCTGCCCGCTTCGCGACGGCGTCCAGCGTGGCAGCCCGCTCCCCTACTTCTATGAGGAGGGCTTCAAAGGCATCCAGGACGGCGTCCCGGGCTATTGGTTTTCGAGGCATGTATCCATCATTCCCTAAAGGTGGGTGGTAGCTATGTTTGTAACTGTACCGTCTGGACGGTACAGTAGAGGAATGTTCTCGCCGTCCTCAACCCAAGCACCCCGTTCCGCCAACCCCATCAAGGGCCAAGCTGCACCGTGGCGCGATTGGACGGCCCTGGCACTGCTGATGTTTCCGGTGCTGCTGGTGGCCGTCGACAACACTGCGCTCACCTTCGCCCTGCCGGAAATCGCCCGCTCTTTGGACGTGGGCGGCGTCCAACTGCTGTGGATCGTTGACGCCTACCCGTTGGTGCTCGCAGCATTGCTGGTTTCCATGGGCAATTTGGGAGACAGAATCGGACGACGGCGGTTGCTGCTGATCGGCAGCACAGGCTTCGCAGCGGTTTCGGCTGCTACAGCCTTCGCGCCATCGGCCGAATGGCTCATTGCCGGACGCGCAGGCCTGGGTGTATTCGGCGCCATGCTGATGCCCTCAACGTTGTCCCTGATCCGGAACATCTTCACCGATCCCAACCGCCGCCGGCTTGCAATCGCCGTCTGGGCTGCCGGGTTCTCCGGAGGCGCTGCTCTAGGTCCGATCTTTGGCGGCTGGCTGGTGGAGCACTTCTGGTGGGGCGCGGTCTTCCTGGTTGCGGCATTCCTGCTCCTGCCGCTGCTCGCCTTCGGCCGCGTTCTGATTCCCGAATCCAAGGACGCCAATCCCGGCCGCGTGGATGTGCCAAGCATCCTATTGTCCGTGGTGACAATGGCGCCCTTTGTTTATGGCATCAAGGAATTCGCGGTTCATGGCTTTGGGGCGTCCGCAGCGGCTTTCATGGGCTTCGGCGTGGTGATGGGAATCCTGTTCGTGCGTCGTCAGCAGCGAATTGAGAACCCCATGCTGGATGTTGCCCTGTTCAAGAACAAGGTGTTCAGCACGGCAATCGTGGCAAACGTTTTGTCCCTGTTCTCCATGACGGGCTTTATCTACTTCTTCGCCCAGCACCTGCAACTTGTTGAGGGACAGTCCCCCATGGAGGCCGGAATCGCGATGATTCCTGCCCTTCTGGCAACGGTCGTTGCAGGCCTCTTGGTGGTACCGCTGGTCAAGCGTGTGCGGCCCGGGTTTGTGGTCGCTGCCGGACTGACTCTCAGCGGGGTGGGCTATTTGATCGTGGTGGTGGGCGATCATGGCAGCGGACCGGTGTTCCTGTTGTCAGCTTTGACCGTTTTGGCTGTTGGCGTGGGTGCCGCGGAGACCATCTCCAATGACCTGATCCTGGCCTCGGTTCCGGCAGAGAAATCCGGAGCTGCCTCTGCTATTTCGGAGACTGGCTACGAGCTTGGATCGCTGCTGGGAACGGCTGTGCTTGGCTCCATCCTCACGGCCTCGTACCAGCGCAACCTCGTCATTCCCGCCGGCGTATCGGCCGAGGCCGCTGGGAAGTCCGGGGAAACCCTGGCCGGCGCTGTTGATGCGGCGGCCGCCCTTCCGGCTCCCCTGTCGGAGGCGCTGACAGCCGCCGCCCGGATCGCCTTCGACTCCGGCGTCCACATCACTGCGGCGATCGGGCTGGTACTGATGGCAGGCGCGGCAGTGCTGGCCGCCGTCGTGCTCCGGCGTGTGCCGAAGGCGCAGTAAACGACGCAGCGCCGAAGGCGCAGTAGCTCCCGTTGCGGGGCCCGCTCTGCACCCTATCCTCGTGGAATAGGGTGCGGAGCGGGCCTCACACGGCTTCGGTGGGTGCCGCTTTCTTATCCACGCTCCCGGTCAGTTGGTCGATCCTGTCCAGGGCATCGCTCAGCCGGGTGACGGTATTCCATAGCGCCGGGTGTTGTTTCTTGACGTCCTCAAGCGCGGCGCCGGCGGAGGTCAGGGATGCGAGGTCGAAGCTAACATTGGTGCGTGCCCCGGTGATGGCTGCCCGGAGGGCTCCGAAACCCACTACGACGTCGGCGATCAGCGCCGGATTGCCGTGCGAGGCGAGCCAGCCAAGGTCTTCAATCGCGTCGATGGCGCGCTCGCCAAGGACCGCCGAGGCCTTTGCAGCATCCACGGATGCTTGGTGAATTGCGTCCTCGCGTTCTGGTCCGGGGTCCAGGCGGAACGCGGCGCCGAAGGCGTTGGAGGCCGCGGCGTCCTCGTCAGCTAGCCGCAGGGCGGTTTGGCGAAGCTCACGGGCACGGGCGTGGATTCCGGAGAGCTGCTTTTGCTCGGATTCATCTGCCTCGGTGTACCCGGCCACCATGGATGTCAGCGAGGCTGCGATGGAGAGCATCACCCCTGTTCCGGCACCGCCTCCGGGTGACCCGCTGGATTCTGCCAATGCCTTGGTCCACTCCTCAACTGTGGATTGCTGTGTGTTCAGCGATTCAGAATCGTTCATGCCCTCCAGTGTGCCGGGCCCTGGGCATCTTTGCAGCTTTGGGCTGGATACACTGGCCAGACATAGGCGTCGAATGAAAAGGGCAGACTCATGACCATTGACCTCGAAGAGCTCTACAAAGACCTGCACGCTCATCCCGAATTGTCCTTCCAGGAGACCCGGACCTCGGAAATCGCCGCGGGCTACCTGGCAGACCTTGGCTTCGAAGTTCACCGCAGCATCGGCAAGACCGGCGTAGTTGGTGTTCTGGAGAATGGGCCTGGCCCCGTGGTGATGCTCAGGGCGGATATGGATGCCTTGCCCGTCAAGGAAGCAACAGGCTTGGACTACGCCAGCACCGCCATGGGTGTTGATCATGAGGGCAAGGACATGCCGGTCATGCACGCGTGCGGGCACGACGTACATGTCACCTGCCTTGTGGGCGCGGTAGAGGTCCTCGCCGCGCAACGTGATGAGTGGCAGGGCACGCTGATTGCCCTCTTCCAGCCGGCCGAGGAGTGGGGTGGCGGAGCGGAAACCATGGTTGCGGACGGGCTGTATGACAAAGTGCCAAAACCGGACATTGTCCTGGGCCAGCATGTGGCTCCTTTTCCGGCCGGATGGTTTGGCATGCGCCCTGGCGTCACCATGGCATCTGCAGATTCCCTCAACATCACCCTGCATGGGCGAGGTGGCCACGGATCGCGTCCGGAGACCACAGTTGACCCGGTGCTGATGGCAGCTGCTACCACCGTGCGCCTGCAGGGCATCGTCTCGCGCGAGCTCGCCGCTAGTGACGCCGCAGTGGTGACGGTGGGACAAATTCACTCCGGAACCAAGAACAACATCATTCCGGAAACGGCAACAATGGGTCTGAGTGTCCGCACCTTCAGTGATGCCACCCGGGATAAAATTCTCGGTTCAATTGAACGCATTGCCCAGGGCGAATCCACGGCCTCCGGCGCATCCAAGGCCCCGGAGATTCAGTTCGAAGAACACTTCCCCCTGACCGTCAATGACCCGGCTGCAACCGGCCGGGTGGCAGCAGCCTTCGCCGCAAAATTCGGCGAAACACAGATCATTGATCCCGGGCCCGTGTCCGGAAGCGAAGATGTGGGAGCCTTGGCCAAAGCCGCCGGCGCTCCCTTGGTGTTCTGGTTCCTGGGTGGCGCTGAGCCGTCGCTTTTCAAGGACTTTGCCACAACGGGCCGGCTTCCGGAGGATATTCCGTCCAATCACTCGCCGTATTTTGCGCCCGTCATCCAGCCCACCCTGACCCGCGGAACGGAAGCACTGGTGACCGCTGCACGGGAGTTCCTGGCTGCCAAGTCCTAGACACCCGGTTCGGGAGGCCCAATCTCACAAGCGGGAATGCATAAGAAAAGCGCTGCAACTGCAGCGCCTTTCTTATGCATTCCTGTCCGTTGCGGCCCGCCCAACTAGCCCAGTGCGACCCGTTTCGCCCAGCCCCGCCGTGCGCGGCCCAACTGGCAGATCCACTCGGGTTTTAGCTAGACCTTCTCGCGGATGCGGTCAATCCTCGGATCAATGACCTCGGGTTCCCTGCGACGGCGGGCCAGGAAGGTCCACAATGTTCCTTCCGTCCGTGGACGGCTCTGCGCCGGCTCCTGGTAGCTGGGTGTTTCTGGCTTGCGTGTTTCTGGCTTGGTTGTTTCTGGCTTGCGTGCTTCAGGCTTGCGCGCGGAGTCCTTCTTCGTGCGCCTCTCGAAGTCGTCGTAGTACGCGTAGCACATACCTAACCTCCTTCATCGACTGTCCTTTAATCGTCCTCGGACAGAGCCGTGGCGTCGATGGTTTTGTGCGTTGTGATCAATGGGTGAGCGCTGCGTGGCGCGCCTGTTCAACAGCAGCCTGGGTCTCCGCCATCATCAGGTCCGCGTTGATGGCAGCACCCGCCATGACGCCAGCGGCAGCTGAGGCCATGACTTGTCCGGTGAGATCCGTGACGTTCCCGGCGGCCCACACTCCTGGCACTGATGTTGCCCCTTGGGGATTTACCTCAACGTGGGTTCCTACACCCATGGGGTGTTCCACCACAAGGGCGCCCAGGGATTCCAGGACGCCGGACCTCGCCTCCAAACGCGGCCCGGTGACTACAGCGTCCACTGGAATCACCGTTCCGGATGCCAGGAGCACGCCGGTCAAAGCGTCGTCAGTTACCTGGAGGGCCTGCACTTCGCCCTCCACCACGCTGATGGAGCGGGCCGCCAGTTGTTCCCACTGCTCATTGCTGGGTTCCACAATGTCATTAAGGAACAACGTGATGGTGGGGCTCCACTGACGGAACAGCAATGCTTGGTGCAACGCCATGGGGACTGAACCCAGGATGCCGATTGCTTTGTTCCTCACCTCCCAGCCGTGGCAGTAGGGACAGTGCAGGACATCGCGTCCCCAACGTTCCCGGATGCCGGCAATGTCCGGAAGGATGTCCGTCAAACCTGTGGTGACGAGCAGGCGCCGGGCTTTGACCGTTTGGCCATCCGCCAGGTCCACCTCGAAGGCGGGTTCGGCACCTTCCACTGGCTCCGCCGTCGAGCGAGCCGTTAAAGCGACGCCGGAGACGACGTCCACCCCGTACTGCAGTGCCTCCGCCCGTCCGAGTTCCAGCAGTTCCTTAGGGTTGATTCCGTCACGCGACAAGAACCCGTGCACTCCTGCCGCGGGCGCGTTCCGCGGTTCGCCGGCATCGATGACCAGGACGGACCGCAAAGCGCGGCCCAACGTGACAGCCGCACTTAGCCCAGCTGCGCCACCTCCCACCACCACGGCGTCGTACGCCTCGGCCTTGGCGATTTCTTGAGTTTCCATATTCACTGCTACCTCCGCGCATCCAGCGGCCGTGCGCCGCTTCTTCCATGGTTGGCCACCAAGAGAAAAAACAGCAAGGAAGTTTGCTGATATGGCAAACTGGATGGATGACTACGGATTTCACCCCAATGCTCGACGCCGTTGGTCCCCGCCTGCGCGCCATGCGGACCCAGCGTAATGTGACCCTCGCCGAAGCATCCGAAGTTACCGGCATTTCCGTCAGCACTCTTTCCCGACTGGAATCCGGCCAACGAAAGCCGACCCTGGAGCTCCTCCTCCCCATAGCGCGGCTGCATCAGGTCCCCCTGGAAGAACTCATTGACGCCCCGGAAACGGGAGATCCCCGCATTCACCTCAAGCCACACGTTCACGATTGGGGCACGGCCGTTCCCCTCACCCGGCGTCCTGGCGGTATTCAAGCCTTCAAAATGGTGCTCAAAAGCGGAACAGGCAAAGAGATCCCCCAACCGCAGTCCCATGAGGGCTATGACTGGATGTACATCCTCAACGGCAAACTCAGGCTGGTTTTGGGCGAGAACGACTTTGTCCTGATGCCGGGCGAGGTGGCGGAATTTGATACCCGCACTCCGCACTGGTTTGCCAGCGCAACTAGTGAGCCCGTAGAGCTATTGACGCTGTTCGGCCAGCAAGGGGAGAGGCTCCACGTCAGGGCGCGGCCCAAACGCTAAGCGCCCCAAACGCTAAGTGCCCCAAACGCTAAATGCCAGGGCTAGGAAGCCAACCACTCACGGGCACTGCGCCGCGCACCGCCGGGCTCAGCCAACCGTTCCTGCTGATTGATCTCAGCCCACACTTCATCGAGGGAGAGGCCCAGGACTTCGGCAATGGCGGCGACCGTGGGGAACGCAGGGGTTGCTACGCGGCCCGACTCGATTTTGCGAAGTGTCTCGGGCGAGACGCGGGCGTCCAGAGCGGTCTCCAGCATGGAACGCTCGCCCCTGGCGCGACGCAAAAGAGCGCCGAGGCGTTGTCCGCGCTCGGCCTCCGCGGGTGTAAGTGGCAACCTGACCATGGCTCCAATTGTAATACCGGGATAATATGGCCGGGATAGTTATTGGTCTTAGATGAAAGGTTCCCCATGATTGAAATCCTCAGCCCAGCAGAAATAGGCCGCGCAAAAAAGGCGGGTGCCTTGGTGGCCAACATTCTGCACACGCTGAAGGGCCGGGCAACCGTGGGCACCAACCTCCTGGACATAGACCGATGGGCCAAGAGCATGATCCTGGACGCCGGGGCCGTGTCCTGCTACGTGGATTACGCTCCATCCTTTGGCCGCGGCCCCTTCGGGCACTACATCTGCACAGGCGTCAATGATGCCGTGCTGCACGGACTTCCAACGGACTACGCCTTGGCCGACGGCGACCTCCTGACACTGGACCTGGCGGTTCTTGTGGACGGAATTGCGGCAGATTCAGCCATCAGCTTCATAGTGGGACAGTCCAAGCCGGCTGAGAGCGTGGCCATGATCGAGGCAACCGAGCGTGCGTTGCGCGCCGGCATCGAAGCTGCCCGGCCAGGCGCCCGGATCGGCGATCTCTCCTACGCCATTGGCTCAGTCCTCAAGGATGCCGGATACCCGGTCAACACAGAATTCGGCGGCCACGGCATTGGCTCCACCATGCACCAAGAGCCGCATGTAGCCAACATGGGCCGCCCCGGCCGGGGCTACAAGCTGCGCCCGGGATTGCTGCTCGCCCTGGAGCCGTGGGTGATGGCCGATACCGACCAACTCGTCACCGATGCAGACGGCTGGACGCTCCGCAGTTCCACTGGTTGCCGAACTGCCCACAGCGAGCACACCATTGCCATCACCAACCACGGAGCCGAGATCCTCACCCTCCCCACACTCTGAGCCCCCAAAACCCCGGACCTCCCGCCCCCGCGATTCCCGCACCTTGTTCGTCAAACTCACCGCACTGCGGACGGTGAGCCGAATAAGTGGGGGACTTGCGCTTTAAGTAGGGCCGCCACCCGCATCTTGCGCTTGAGGGTGACTCCGGTCATACTAAATGAACGCTATTCATTTAGTGACTGTCGTCTCACGGAGAACCCCCAATGATTGAAATCAGAGTCTCGGAAGTGTTCGCTTCCCTGAATGCAGGCATAGACCCCATAGCTGGGAAAGCACTGCGCCTTCCCGCCAACGCCCACCCCGAACGCCGCATCGGTGTTGATGCGCGCGAGTTCTTCGCCCGGAGCGGCGGTTCCCGCTGCACTACGCAGCAGCCTTCGGCCATCTAGAAAGGGCCCCACATGAGCCAGACAATCCGCAGCAGCGGCACTACCGCAGCAAAGCCGCATGAGATCAGTGGCAAGGGACTGAAGACGGGGCAGTTGGGGCTCCTCGCCGTCGTCGTTCTAGGCATTTCCACCATCGCCCCGGCGTATACGCTCACCGGCGCGCTGGGACCAACCGTCAATGAAGTCGGGCTGCAATTGCCCGTCATTTTCCTGATCGGGTTCATCCCGATGATTCTTGTTTCGCTGGCCTACCGGGAGCTCAACGCCGATTCCCCGGACAGCGGCACCACGTTCACCTGGGTCACCAAGGCGTTCGGCCCATGGGTGGGCTGGATGGGCGGCTGGGGATTGCTCGCCGCGAACATCATTGTCCTCTCCAACCTGGCCGGCGTGGCCGTGGACTTTTTCTACCTGTTCCTGGCACAGGCCACGGGCTCTCCGGAACTGGCTGATTTGGCCGATAACAAGCTTCTCAACGTTGCCACATGCTTCGTCTTCGTGGCACTTGCCGTGTGGATCAGCTACCGCGGACTCCACACCACCAAGATCGTCCAGTATGGCTTGGTTGGCTTCCAGCTGCTGGTCCTCGGGCTGTTCGTGGCCATGGCCTTCGCCAACTGGTCCACCTCCGAGACCGCTATCCCCTTTAGCTGGGACTGGTTCGACGTCACCAAGATTGAAACCTTCGGCCAGATCGCGGCCGGTATCTCATTGTCGATCTTCGTTTACTGGGGCTGGGACGTCTGCCTGACCGTGAACGAGGAAACCGCTAACGGCAAGAAAACCGCCGGCCTTGCCGGAACACTGACAGCCGTGATCGTCCTGGGCATCTACCTGCTGGTCACCATCGCCACCATGATGTTCGCGGGCGTTGGCGATACCGGAATCGGCCTGAACAATGCCGAGAACCACGCCAACGTCTTCACCGCACTGGCGTCACCGGTCATGGGTCCGTTCGCCATCCTCATGTCCCTCGCTGTGCTTTCCAGTTCCGCAGCTTCCCTGCAGTCCACGTTCACCTCGCCTTCCCGCAGCCTCCTGGCCATGGCGCACTACGGCGCCCTGCCGGCGCGCTTTAGCCACATGAGCAAGAAGTTCTCGACGCCGGGCTTCGCCACCATCGCGGCAGGCGTCCTGTCCGCAGGCTTCTACGCGGTGATGCACGTGATCAGTGAGAACGTCCTGAACGACACCATCCTGGCTCTGGGCCTGATGATCTGCTTCTACTACGGGCTCACGGCAATCGCCTGCACCTGGTACTTCCGTAACAGCGTGTTTTCCAGCGCCAGGAACTTCTTCCTGCGGCTCGTCTGCCCGCTACTCGGTGGCGTGGGCCTGTTCGTGGTGTTCCTGCAAACGGCGGTGGACAGCTGGGCTCCGGAGTTTGGGAGCGGCTCGGAGATCTTCGGAGTGGGACTCGTGTTCGTCCTGGGCATTGGGATCCTGGCCTTGGGAGCGGTTGTCATGCTGATCCTGTCCCGAGTCCTCCCGGGGTTCTTCCGTGGAGAGACTATCCGGAAGGACACGCCGGCTCTGGTTGTACCGGAGTAGGGGTCTGCCGAGTTCGCGGGAAAGCGGCCGGTTCGCAGGGAAGTTTCCCTACGAACCGGCCGCTTTCCCGCGTTCTGGGCACGTCAGCGCCCCGTCAATCACCAGCGGTGGGCCACATCCACCACCAGGCGGGAACCGCCGTCGGGTCCGTCCAAAGTGAACACCCGGAATGGAAGCCGCGCCCTGACACCCAAACCGATGCTCGTGGTGCCCTCAAAACTGCCGGCATAAACTACCTGCCGGAAGGTCTGATACCCGGAGACGTTGGAGAGTTCCGCCTTGGCCGCAGGCTCATAGGTGGGCTGGTTGGACTGGTTGTAGGACGGGGCGGTGACCATCACTTGCAGATCAGCATCCCCCAGCACCGGAATGGGGTAGCCCGTGGGATCCTGAATGACCACGGGAACGTATTGCACGGCATACCCGGCAACCTTGCCCGTCAGATCAATCACCAAACGGTCGTAACAGGGCTGCTGACCTGTGCGGACGCCGGTGACGTTGGCGTTGCTCATCTCCAGGTCAGATTTGGCCAGGGAACCCCAGCTGATGCCGCAATATGTTGCTGCCGAGGCTGGCCCCGGCGCCACTAGACCGAGCCCGGCAGCTGCCATGACGGCCGCCAAACCCGCTCCGAATTTCCTCATTTTTTGTGCCTCCTTCAGGCGAAGTAGATACTTCAACAGTAGGAGTGCACGTGAGTGTTTGGGGGCCTGTTTCCGCTTCGGGGCGCAACCGTTAACTGGACGCCGCTGGGGTCACAGGAGAGTTATTATAGGGTCCTTTTTGGGGTGAAGAATGACCGCGCAGAGGCTCTGCGCACCCACGTCCGTGACCGAAGATAACGAGACCTTGGCGTTACTTAGCCTTCGCAATCCTTGCAGTACTTCAGGCCATTCTTTTCCAGTGCAATCTGGGACCTGTGGCGGACCAGGAAACAGGAGCCGCACGTGAACTCGTCAGACTGCTCCGGAACCACAATGACGGTGAGTTCCTCGCCGGAAAGGTCGGCGCCGGGAAGATCGATTCCTTCGGCGGTATCGACGTCCTCGACGTCAATGACTGCCGTCTGCGCAGTATTGCCGCGGGATGCCTGGAGCGCCTCAAGTGATTCGGCGGGAGACTCTTCTTCGGTTTTGCGCGGGGCGTCGTAATCAGTAGCCATTGAGCGTTCGCTTTCGTTGCTGCATGGTGCCCATTTCCGGCACCTCAGTGAAGCAGTTTAGGGCATATTACACTCGATGTAACAATGGTGTGCCCAACGCGACATTCTGCAGCATTTCCGGCGTGTTCTACCGCCTTGATTGCGCCTTCCCTGCGTGCGCCTGGATTGCTTGCGCACCGGCAACCGTTACCCCGCTTAGGGCGGGAAGCCAGGACAAATCACTCAGGCTAATGTGCGCGTCCGGTGAGTCTTCCCCGGATGAAGGACCAGTGCAATCCAGTACATAGGCGGCCTCCATCCAGCCCATAATAGCGGTGCCGAGGGAGGTAGCCAGTGAGGCGAGGGATCCGATCATGCCGTAACGGTATCCAGGCAGCGTTCGGCGCCGGTTTCCGGTGGATCACCAACTTGTTAACTCTCAGTCCTGCAGCGCCTGCTCCACGATGTACTCCGCTATGGCCATGGACGAAGTAGCCCCGGGAGACGGTGCGTTGCGCACCAAAACCGTGTCCCGGCGTCGAGCGATCACAAAGTCGTCAACCAGCGAGCCGTCACCGTTCATGGCCTGGGCGCGCACGCCCCGGGTGCCGGGAACAATCGTGGCACCCTCCAGCGAAGGGACAAAGCGCATGGCCTCACGGATGAACTTTTTCCTGCTCACCACCGTTTGGAATTCACGAACCGCTGAGGGAACATTCTGCCGGGCGAAATTCCAGAAGCCCGGAAAGAGCGTGTAATTCAGGACGTCCCGGATGTTTACGTCCTTCCACGCGTAGGACTCACGGCCAAAGGAAATGAAAGCGTTGGGGCCAAGCATCATTTCGCCGTCGATGCGTTTGGTGAGGTGGACGCCCAGGAAAGGATGCTTAGGGTCCGGGACGGGATAGATGAGCCCGCGGACTTGATCCCGCGCCTCCTTCCCCAGCAAGAAGTACTGGCCAAAGAACGGCACGATTTTTGGCGTAGCCGGCTCGCCGGTTGACTCGGCCACGCGATCCGACTGAAGACCCGCGCAGGCCACCACCAGGTCATAGTGTTCGCCGCCGTCCTTGGTCCTCACCACCACTCCCCGGTCCTGCTGCTCGAGCCCTATAACCTCCTGCCCCAGGCGGATGGTCCCGCCGGAGCTACGGACATCGCCGGCGAGCGCGTTGGTGATGGCCGTGTAGTCAACAATCGCCGTCTCCGGCGAGTGCAAAGCGGAAAGCCCGACGGCGTTCGGCTCCACCTCGGGTATCTGCTCTCCCCGAAGCATCCGCGCGCCGGGTACCCCGTTGGCTGTGGCGCGGGCGAAAATGTTCTCCAAACGGCTCGATTCTTGGGGCGTCTGGGCGATGACCAGCTTCCCGCACGCCTCATAAGGGAGGTTCTTCGCGGCACAAAATTCCTGCAGCAGCTCCACTCCCCTGCGGCACAGCTTTGCCTTCAGCCCGCCGGGCTCGTAGTACAGGCCTGCGTGAACCACGCCCGAGTTGTGTCCGGTCTGGTGTGCTGCGAGCCGGTCTTCCTTTTCGTAGACGGTGACGTGGACGTCCTCGAGCCTGTTGGCAAGTTCCCTCGCCACCGCAATGCCGATGATCCCGCCACCAACCACGGCGCAGCGTTTGATGGTCCGGGTGTGTGGCGGGTTGGTCATGGCACTCCTCATCATCGGGGCAGGTCCGTGTCAAGGACAGCATTTCATGGCGGCCGTGGCCAGAGAATCAAAGGGACAAAAAATGGCACGAAAAAGGGCGGCACGCCAGGTGCCGCCCTCTTTGTTGGAACGTGTTACTTGATGCCTTGCCGACTAGGCAGTCGGCTGGTCGAAACGCTGGCCTGCCGGGTTGGACGGCAGGAGCGAGAAGACGAACAGCGCAAGCCCGCCAAGGCCCGGGATCAGGCCGAGGAGGACCATCCAGCCGCTGAAGTTGCCGTCGTGGAGACGGCGCACCAGCAGCGCGATGGACGGAATCAGGATGGCCAGGTAGAAAACCACGGCCAGGATCAGGCCCACAACTGCGCCCGGGCCCGGAGTGCTGGTGCCACTGGAGGAGACAGTTGCGCCCGCGCTGCCAAGGACCAGCGTGAGGATTTGAATAATGAAGCCGACGACACCCAGAACCAGTGCCACCCACCAGTATTCGCTACGGCTCGCGCGGCCGTTGAATGCGGTGTACTTCTTGAAGAAACGCTGAACTGCTGCACCAATCGGAGCGCCGTAGTACGGAGCCCACAGCGGCGGCTCGCCGGCCTGTGCAGCGTACGGCTGGGTCTGTTGCGGTTGTTGCGGGTAAGTGCTCATGGATGTATCCCCCGGAGTTAGGTGAGTTGAGTCGTACTCAGTGATGAGTCGTGCCAATCGTAATGCCCCTGACGCTATTTAGGCAGTTCGATGGAGGAAATTAACCCGGATTTAGCTTGATAACCGAATATGTCGCCATAAGCCCTGGCTCACCTAGCACCGCAAGAGCGGGACGTGAGAGAGCGGTCACCCCAACCACGCGGAACGCGAGAGAGCGCTGTTGGGCTACTGTGCGTAGTGCTTTCGGAGGTCCATCTTCCGGATCTTCCCGCTGGCTGTTCGCGGCATTTCCTCAACGAAAACCACTGATTTGGGGATTTTGTACCGCGCCAACCGTCCCTCCAAATGCGAGCGCAGTTGTTCCTCGGTCAAGGATTGCCCATCGCGCAATGTGACGATCGCCCGGGGAACTTCTCCCCATTTCCGGTCATCTATGCCAATCACGGCCACACTTCCCACGGCGGGGAGTTCGGAAATTGCGGCCTCCACCTCTGCCGGGTAGATGTTCTCGCCTCCGGAGATGATCATGTCCTTGATGCGGTCCGAGACAAACAGGAAGCCCTCGCTGTCCTGGTAGCCCATGTCCCCGGAGCGGAACCACATCGAGTCAGAGTAGCTTTCGGCGGTAGCCTCAGGCCGGTTCCAGTATTCCTTCATGACATTGGGGCCGGAGATCTGGATCTCACCCACCTCACCGAGGGCAGCCACACCGCCCAGGGGGTCGGCAATCCTAATATCGGTGAAGAAGTGCGGTAGCCCCGCCGAACCAGCCTTTTCATTGGACTTCGATACCGGGAGCATGGTGGCGCCGGGCGCCGTTTCGGTCATGCCGTAGCAGCTGGTGAAACCTATGCCGCGTTGTTCGTAGGCATCCAGCACCCTTTGCGGGACTGCTGAACCACCGCAGGTGAGCTTATCCAGGGAGCTGAGATCCGCCGTCGACCATTCCTGGTGGTCGCAGAGCATCTGGAAGGTGGTGGGGACACCGTTAAGCGTGGTGACCTTGTGCCGGCCCACCAGCTCCAGCACACGGCCGGCGTCGAACTTGGCCTCGAGCACCACCGTTGCACCCTTGAGCAGCATGGGGAGCAGGCCCATGTCCAGGGACGCAACGTGGAACATTGGCGAGATCATGAGCGCTACATCGTTGCGGTTCAGGTCCATATCCACCACGGTGTTGATGCAGTTCCAGGTGATGTTGCCGTGTGTCAGCAGCGCACCTTTGGGTTTGCCGGTGGTGCCGGATGTGTAGAGAATCATGGCACCGTCCTCCAGCGTCACCGCCTGGTCCAGCGCTGCGGCAGCTGCCTCCCGGAGTGCTTGACCATAGTCCTCGACGCCGGATGGCAGCTGACCGGCGGAACCGTCAGTGACGTCGTCGGGCGCCACCACAAGACGGTGGGTGACCCCGGTGTCCTTGCAGGACTCCCCAGCCACGGACTCCAGCGCTGCAGCGCTGACAAGGATCCGCGCTCCGGAATCCTGCAACTGGTACTGCAGCTCCGGTGCCGCCAGTCGGGTGTTCAGCGGGACGAAAATTGCCCCCAGCAACCCGCAGGCGAAGAACGTTTCCACAAAGGAAGAATGATTCTCGCCGAGGTAGGCCACCCTGTCCCCCTTCGCCACGCCCCTGTCCTTGAAGGCGTTGGCCAAGTGGTCTGTCCGATCAGCCAGCTGTGCGTAACTCATGGTGTTTGCACCCGAAATGATGGCCGTTTTGGTGCCGGATTTGATCCGGCGCCGGTGCAGCCAGGATCCAACTCCGTTGTTGTCCATGGTGCGGCGCTCCTAACTGACCGTTGAGAGGTCGTTGTTCTTAGACTCCCGCGTCAGCAGGATGAAGACAATCGATACCAGCGACATGATGGACAGGAACACCACCACCGGCACTATGCTCTGGCCGGCGTCCTTATAGAGGCCTGCCACAATGCCGGGTGTGAAGCCCGCGCCAATCAGGGTTGCCAGCTGGTAGCCCACTGCCGCCCCGGTGTAGCGGTTTGTGGTGCCGAACTGCTCGGAAACGAACGCTGCAAGCGGACCGTAAAGGGAGGAGTGCAGGATGAGCGCCACGGTGAAGGCCAGGAAGACCAGTGCGATGTTTCCGGAGCTGAGCATTCCGAACATCGGGAACAGGTAAAGAATGAAAAGTGCCAAGCCCGTGACCATCACCGGACGGCGGCCGAAGCGATCTGATAACCGGCCACCCAGTAGGACGAAGAGGATGGAGATGGCCGAGGCGCCCGCGAACGCATAGAGCACACCTTGTTGCGGCGCCCCCTTGGACACAGCGTAGGTCACGGAGAATGTTGGCAGGACTACCTGCAAGCCGAAGCCGGCAGCTCCGGCGAACATGATCATGATCAGCGCCTTGGGTCGCTTTAGTACTTCCACCAACGGGATCTTGCGTTTGGCGCCTTGGGCGTTTTCCTTCGCGACGGCTTCGGCAAAGATGGGGCTTTCGGACACCCTCAGCCTGACAAACATACCCACGATCAACAGCACAAAGGACAACAGGAACGGCACCCGCCAGCCCCATGCCAGGAAAGCATCCTGGGGAAGGGCGGAGAAAATGCCCATCACCACCGTTCCCAGAACAGCGCCCGTGGGAGCACCGGCATTGACGAATGAGGCCGCAAACCCGCGGCGTTTGGGGTCCGAATGTTCCAAGGCCATAAGCGCGGCCCCGCCCCACTCACCTCCCACTGCAATGCCCTGGAAGACGCGCAGTACCACAAGGAGCACTGCGCCCCAGGGACCGATCACGTTGGCGCCGGGGATCAAGCCGATCAGGGTGGACGCGATGCCCATCATGGCCATGGAAACAATCAGCATTCCCTTGCGGCCAATACGATCACCGAAATGGCCGAAGATGATCCCACCCAACGGGCGGGCAACATACCCGGCAGCGAACGTGGCGTACGCGGCTACGACGCCCACCCACTCATCAGTACCGGCGAAGAAGACTTTGGGAAAAGCGACCGCTGCGGCCGTTGCGTACAGCAGGAAGTCGTAGAACTCGATGGTGCTGCCCAGATAACTGGACAAGATGACCGTGCGCGCTTCCTTGCGCTTGGCGGCCGTGCTCGAGGTAGCGAGCGCAGTGTGTCCTGACATGGCTGTTCCTTGGAAGAGGAGGGATTGGGGTGGCCTACTTGTAGAAACGGGCGAGGAATTCGGCCACGACGGCGGGACGTTCCTGGCCTTCGATTTCGATGGTGGCGTTGACCTTGATTTGGGCGCCGCCCTTGACCTCGGTCACCTCGGCAATGCTGCCGTTCATTCGGACCTTGGAGCCTACTTTTACCGGGGAGGTGAAACGGACCTTGTCCAGGCCGTAGTTGACTTTGGTGGTGACGCCTTCGACGTCGAACAGTTCGCCCCAGAAGGGGATGATCAGGGACAAGGTGAGGAAACCGTGGGCGATCGGCGCACCGAAAGGGCCGTCCTTGGCGCGTTCAGGGTCAACATGGATCCACTGCTGATCGTCCGTGGCGTCGGCGAACAGGTTGATCTGTTGCTGGGTGATTTGGCGGTAATCAGTGGTGCCCAGGTCCTTGCCGGACATGGTGAGCAGGGTGTGGAAATCGACGACGAGATTGGGCATCTTTGCCTCCTGTGTTGTTGTTTGAAGAGAATTAGTGGGTGAAAGCACTGGCGCCGGTCAGGGCGCGGCCCACGATCAGGGCGTTGATCTCGTGGGTGCCCTCGTAGGAGTAGACGGCTTCAGCATCTGCGTGGAAACGTGCGACGTCGGCGGCGAGCGTGATGCCGTTCCCGCCCACCACTTCGCGGGCCAAGGCGACGGTTTCGCGCATCATCAGGGACGTCTGCATCTTCGCCAAGGCGGAGTCTTGGTCACGGTAAATGCCCCACCCTTGTTGTTCAGTGAGCCGAACCACGAGTGAAAGTGACGCGGTGACGTTGCCCAGCATCCGGGCCAGCTTCTCCTGAACCAACTGGAATGAGCCCAGGGAACGGCCAAATTGTTGGCGTTCCTTCACGTAGGCCAGCGCGGCTTCAAAGGCGCCTGCCTGAATGCCGGCTGCGATCCAGGCAACGTCTGAGCGCATGGCCCTCAGCATGGCGGCCACGTCCTTGAAGGAGTTCACGTTATGCAGGCGCATGGCCTCGTGGACCCGCACGCTGTCCAAGGTGATGTGGGCATTCTGCATCATCCGCAGCGAGGTCTTTCCGTGGATCTTCTCCAAGGAAACCCCGGGCGCTTGCCGGTCCACGAGGAACGCTTTGACCTGCCCGTCCGCGACGTCGCGGGCGAACACACACAAAACATCCGCTGTGGAAGCTCCCCCGATCCACCGTTTGGCGCCATCCAAAACCCAACTGCCGGAGCCGGACCCACGCTGTGGGCTTGGTTCGTAGCGGGCTGTGGTGGCGAGCCCTCCGGCGATGTCCGAGCCGTGCTCTGGCTCGGTCAAGGAAAATACGCCCTTGAGCGAAAAATCCACCACACGGGGCATCCACTCGCGCTGCTGTTCTTCCGAAGCGCCTACCCGGATCGCTGTCCTGAACAGGCCGGCCTGAGCCGTGTACCAGGTAGCCAGCGAGGCATCCGTGCGGGCGAGTTCGAAGATCCGGAAACCGTGATAAATCCCCCGTGCGGGTGCATCCATGGTCAGCTCGGCCGGCTCCATCAGGTCAAGGTCAATCAACGGCCGTGCCAGCTGCTCAGGGAACTCTCCGCGCTCCCAGTACTCGGCCAACAAGGGCTTGGCTTGGGTATCAAGGAAGTCCCTCAGCCGGCCAAGCACCTGTCGTTCGGCAGTGCTGAGCAGCGCTTCAGCGTCGTACCAGTCCGCCACCGCGTACAACCGTCCCCCCGCAACAGGTGCCGTGGCTACCTCGCCAAGGGCCGGCGTCGTACTTGTTTTACTCATCTCAACCACGCAGCCCGAGGAGCCGGACCGCGTTGTCCTTAAGGATCTTGGGCCGGACCTCGTCCTTCAGCGGAAGGTCAGCGAACGCGCCCAACCACTTCTGCGGCGTGATCAACGGGAAGTCGGTGCCGAACAACACCTTGTCCTGCAACACACTGTTGGAGGCCCTCACCAATGACTCCGGGAAGTACTTCGGCGACCACCCGGAGAGATCGATGAAAACGTTGGATTTGTGCGTCGCGATCGAGTTCGCCTCGTCCTGCCACGGCACAGAGGGGTGGGCCATGATGATCTGTAAGCCCGGGAAATCAGCGGCCACAGCATCGAGCAGCATGGGATTGGAGAAGGCCAGCTTGATCCCGTAGCCGCCTGGAAGGCCAGCGCCCATGCCGTTCTGCCCGGTGTGGAAGATGCAAGGTAGCCCCAACTCCTGCAAGCTCTCCCACAACGGATAGAACGCCTCGTTGGACGGATCAAAGCCCTGGAGCGATGGGTGAAACTTGAAACCACGGCCACCGAGCTCAACAGCCTGATGCTTTGCCCCGGCGATCGCGTCCTCCCCCGTCCGCGGGTCAACACTGCCGAACGGGATCAGAACATCATTGTTCCGCGCAGCTCCGGCAATCAGTTCCGGGATACTGTTCGGCTCGTGCTTGAGCTGCGTACGGGCGTCAACAGTGAACACGACGGCGGCCATGTTCAGTTCGCGGTACACCTCGGCGATCCTGTCCAGCGACGGACTCCGGTCCTCGGACTTGAAGTACTTCGCCGAGGCCTCGGTGAGTGCTTCCGGGAGGGATCCGTGCCCGCAGCTGTCAACCTCGAGGTGAACGTGCATGTCGATCGCGTCCAACGAAGCGGCGTCGATGCCCAATTCGTAACGGGTAGCCATGATCAGCGCGCCTGTACCGGTTCTGGCTGCAGCTCGGCAGGCAGCGGCAGGAACTCCTCGCCATAGCTCTGCAAGGTTTCCGGGCCGAAGAGCGAGCCGGCGTTTTCCTGCAGTGCCTCATAACTCCACCCGCCGTCGCGGTACTCGGTGGTTGCCGCCGTCGGATGAGTCCACACTTGCAGCCGGTCACCGCCGGCGCCGATCGCCTGACCGGTAATTTCAGCAGCCTCATCCGAGGCGAGGAACGCGATCAGCCCGGCGACGTCGTCGGCCGTTCCAAAACCAAGGTCATGGCGGAAGAAGGACGGCATGGCCTCGCCGCGTTCATCAGCTTCAACGGCCTTCTGGAAGTACGGAACGGTCTTGGTCATCGCGGTGGCAGCCACCGGAATCACAGAGTTAACTGTCACGCCGGCCTTCTTCATCTCTAGAGCCCAGGTGCGGACCATGCCAACGATCCCGGCCTTTGCCGCGGCGTAATTAGTCTGCCCGAAGTTGCCACGCTGACCGGTGGGCGAGCCGATGGTGATGATCCGGCCCTGCACGCCGTTTTCCTTGAAATACGCGAAGGCTTCGCGGACGCAGGTGAATGTGCCCTTGAGGTGAACGTTGATGACCAGATCGAAGTCCTCGTCGGTCATTTTCAACAGGCTCTTGTCCCGCAAGATCCCCGCGTTGGTGACCAGGATGTCCAACCTGCCAAACGCCTCAACAGCGCCGGCAATCAAGGCCTTCGCGGCTTCAGTGGTGCCCACCGGAACCACCACCGCCGTGGCCCGGCCGCCGTCGGCCTCAATCAGCGCAACCGCATCTGCCGCGGTCTGAGCGTTCACGTCATTAATAACGACGGCGGCACCCTGGCGGGCGAGCTCCCTCGCATAGGCGAGTCCAAGCCCTTGTCCACTTCCGGTGACGATTGCAACCTTGCCGTTCAAGCTCATGGCGTGCTCCTTCGCATGCAGTAACCGGCCGGAGCCGGTGAGGCCGATCCCACTGCCTCGTGAGATCCTTGTCATGATCAATGAGAATACGGATCATTGAAAAAGTCAACGATTGTTTTTCATTACTATTGGAGTTGTCATGGGCCCGCAAAGCACCGAAGTGGAAACCCCGCGCCTCGCCGCAGCAAAAATCGGCAGCGACGTGGGCCTGTTGCTGGCCAAACTGCACGCCACGGGCTCGCTCCTGAACAACAAGGCACTGGCGGACTACGGCCTCCGGGAGCGGTCCTTCTCCGTGCTGACGCTCGCATGCAGCGGCTTGGAACCCACACAACGGGAGCTCGCGGACTTCCTCAGCCTGGACCCCAGCCAAGTGGTCAGCCTGGTTGACGACCTTGAACACCGTGGACTGGTCAAGAGAGCCCAAGGCAAGCAGGACCGGCGCGCCAAGATCATCGTCTCCACCGCTGAAGGACGCCGGATCCACAACAAAGCACGCGCTGGCTTGGAGGAGTGCGAGCGGACGCAGTTGGCAGGCCTCAGCGAGGAAGAGAATGCGCAGCTACGGGCGCTGTTGAAGAAAGCGCTGTGGGGGTAGGTCCGGCGCCAGCCTGAGGCCGTCCGATGGACATCTGTACGCGATGGACATCTGCACAGCACCACCCAGCTCTCGTATGCACCTGTCCATACCGGCGTGCGGGCGCTTCTGTCAGGATCGGAAACTATGAGCTTTCCACTTTTCCACGATCCCCTGCAGGGCGCCGTCACCGGAGACGCACCCGCCCGCGATTCTCAAGTCCACCGCCAAAGCCGCCCAAATAGCCGGCCGGCCCGCCAAGCAACACATGGATCCAAGCCAGCACGCACCTCCCGGCAGCGAGAGGTAGCCAAGGTTGCCGAAGACCTCCAAGCTTTGATGGCGCGGACCAGCGGACGGCACTAGGAAAGCCGCCAGTCCGCGCTTATCAACAACCGGCTTTCTTGACTTGCTTCACTGTCCGGCCCCATGTCTAGGCTGGCCTTATGACAGAGCTGACCTTCCAAAACATCGTCGACGACGGTGCCATCCTTTTCCTCGAAACCCATCACATGCAGGACGATCGTTTTGAGGAATGGGGCTACGAACGTTGGCACACTGCGGATCAGTTCGCCAGTGTGGAATTTCATTTCCCCGGGAGAAGTTCAAAGCATTTGCAGACTGCTTTTGTGGGAACATCCGGCCCGGGTCCCAAGAGTTTCCTGTGGGCATGGGCGAATCCGAATGTTGCAGCCACACCTGCCCAAAAGGAAGTCTTTGACCAGGTTGCAGCATTCGGCCGGCACTACGGCATCGAGGAGCTGACCAATGGTGAGGTTCCCTTCACCAGCATTGTTCCAGCATTCGCGGATGAGGAATACAGGCTCAGCGCTGAAAAGGCCGGATCAACCTTGGTGGCCTTCAAGATTGCCACTGTCGTGAAAATGATCACGGGCCGGGCGAACCACTTCACGTCCGACATCGGCAGGGGCTCCATGGCCGTGGTGGCCTATAACCACGGCAGCCTGGAGCTGGGGCCACCAGCAGCCCTCACCTACCAGATGCGTTTCATGGAAGCGGTGGCCGCCGGCATGATCGAGGACCACCGCCGAGCTGTGGAAAGCTACGCCCGCTTCCGGCTTCCGACACCGGTTACCGAACCATCACCGGGCACCCTCGAGCTAACGTTCGACGACGGCCAGGCCACTATTGAGTTCGACGAGAACAACAGGCTGACCACCATGAATGCCTCCGTGACCGGTTTGCCCTCGTCCTGAATAGACTTGGGCGGGACACGTGACATGACCGGCCACGCCCACCCCGGCTAGTATCACTGGTTGGAGCGTCACCAGATGCACTGCGGAATATCGAAGGGTACAGCGATGGAATTGGGGTCCACACGCGTCGAAGTGTTTGCCGACGGCAGGGTGACGGTAGGTGGCGAGGCCATTTCTCCACCCGAGGGAACTGATCCTTACTCGGCTGCAATAGCCGTACTTGCTGATTATGCTAAGTCCTCCGGGGCTCCGGTTCTGGCGGATGCAGTTGACCATGTCAAAGGGCAAGAGGGCCGGTTCCATGTGCATCCGGACGGTCGGGCTGAGGCGGTGGCGGGGTTCCCCGGCGCCACAGACAGCACCCCTGCAAATTCAGCAGTGGCTCCTTCGGACCCGGCGGGGGCTCCTTCAAACTCGCCAAAGGCTGCTCCGGCAAACCCAAGCTACGGTTCGGCACACCTCGAGACGCAATTCGTCAGGCCGGACAGGCCGCGTCCCACCACGGGCTTCCGCGGTGCCCTGTATTCGGCTACGGGTGGTTTTGTAAACCTCGGACCCAGCGCCAAGGACCAGGACGAGGCAGAACTTGAGCGCAGGATATCCCGGCCGCTCTCCGGCAGCTTCAACACAGCGGTCCTCAGCCTCAAGGGCGGCATCGGCAAGACTTCCACCACCGTGGGTGTGGGAATGATCCTCGCCGAGTACCGCGGTGACCACCCGTGCGCCATTGACGCCAACCCGGACAGCGGGGACTTAGCCGAACGCGCACTGGGCGAGATGCTTTACCAGAAGGTCAAGCCGCGCACCATTACGGACATTGTCCGGGATATCGAAAAGATCACGTCCTTGACCATGCTCACCGACTACATGCATCATGCCAACAGGCTGCACTTGGTGGCAGGCGAGCAGGACCCTGCGTTGTCCGATGCCCTGACGGCTGCCGAATACCTGAAGATCAAGCATTTGGTGTCCCAGTACTACTCGGTGACTCTCACTGACTGCGGCACGGGTGTGTCCCACCCCGCCATGGCCGGAGTGCTTCCGGAAGCCACCAACTTGGTCATCGCGTCCGGATACGCCGTGAGCGGCGCCAAGCGTGCACGCAATACCCTCCAGTGGCTGGCCGATCATGGGTACGAAAATCTGGCGAGAAACGCCATTGTGGTGGTCACGGACAAGGACCAGGTATCCAGCCGCGTGAACAAGCGTGCCATTGAGGAGCACCTTGCTGGCTTCTGCCGGCAACTCATTACAGTCCCGCACGATCGCGGTGTCGCCGATGGTGACCGCATTTCGTTGGACAAGATTTCGGGCGGGACCCGCAGGGCCTACAAGGAGATAGCCGCCGCGATCGTGGACGGCTACATCTAGGCCGACTACCGGCCCTGAGGCTTACCCTGTGCTTTGCCCTGCGCCGCTGCGAGGATGAGCTCCTGGTTGCGGCGGGCTTTTCCACCATCCCAGGTGGAAGCCTTCGGATATCGGACGGCCAGATGCTGGAAGGGGACGTGTCCACGGAGCTCCGCAGCCACCCCGGCAGGGTCCAGCCTCACCACTTCGGGAACACCTCTGTGCAGTGATGGCCCCAGTACCAGCAACTGCGGAACCCTCATGGCGTCCCCGCCCACTGGGACGCTGAGCCCAGAGGCGCCAAAGTGCATCTCCACAGTCAGTTCCAAGGCGTTGGCCTCCACGGCGGCGGCCTCAAGGCTTGCCACAGCGATGCCAGGCGACCCTGAAACCAGTACGTCAAACATCTCCACCACCCCTGAGTCAGTGCGGTAAGCCGTCACCACTCCCGCGAACGCCTGCCCAGCCATCAAGGCAATCCCCAAAGGCATGTTCTCACGCAACCAAGCTGTGAGCATGGCCTGATTCCATGAATGCTGCAACGGCTCTGCGGGGCCAACAAGTTTTGGCGTGCAACTGGCTGCTGCCAACATCCCGAACGTGAAGTCTCCCAGCATCAGGTCGCCCGAGGCAGCGTGCAGCACACTGCCCCGGATCACGACGGCGGGAATCACCGCGGGTACACTGCTCGCCACAGCGGCGTCGCTCCCTGGTGCGGCGTCTGCAGCTAAGGCATCGAGCACCTCACCGCCGAGTCCTTCCACAATCCAGGGAATTCCGGCAGCTTTGAGGAATCCCACCAAGGGATAACTCGCGGATGCTTCACGCGGTGTTTGCAGGGAAATGACGCCGTTGCCCGCCGACGATTCCGCAGCTTGCTGCAGCTCCCTTCGCAGTGTCCCGCTAAGCCAAGGACGGACGGCCGGAGTGGTGACGGGCACCAGTGGTATTGATTTCATGCTCCCCATTCCGCATTGATGACCTCGTTGGACTGCGGATCAATGAGAACTCCTTTGGTTCCGATCACCGTGATCATGAGGAAAGCGCGCACGGCCTCGGCGGTGTCTTTGTCATAAGGGCAGTTGACTTCTGATACCCACGCGTCACCGGCAAGCTGGTGGGCTACCTCCTCACCAAAGACCCGGCGCACTTCAGAATTGGGCACATTCAAGGGAACGCTGATGAGCCCCAGATCTTCCCCCGCGAGGTTCACCACAAGGTTCTCGGAGCCTTCCACGGCGTTGACAAAGAACTTGTTTTCGAACTCGCCGCAGGCATAGTCAAAACGACCTTCGCGAGGGTCTTGATCGCAAATCAGGTGAAAGTCATAGCTCATGCTGAACAACCTCATGATCGTGGTGGAAGGTTTGGACGGTCACCGGTGCCCGGCTGGTGCGAAGAATCCTTGCCCTGCCCGCAGGTAGCGGAATGGGCCGTTCACCGTTTGCAACCACCCCTTCTGAGCGGTCTCCAGAGAACAGGATGACGGGGGCCCCAGCGGCCCGGAGGCTGGCAATGAAGGAGTCGTGCATCATCATGCCGCTGCCGGTGGTCCTGCTGGTGACCATGGCGAAAAGTCCAATGTCGGATCCGGAGGGAAGGTAGCTCGCCAAAGCACGCAGGGGCTGGTTTCCGGTAGCTGCCAGAATGTCGTAATCGTCCACCAAGAGCACGATCTTTGGCGAACGCACCGGTGCCGTGCTTCCATCGCCCAATCTCTCCCGTGCCTGCCCGGCCACGAACTCGGCCAGCTGGGCTGCCTTTTGTCCGTTGGAGGCATACTCTCCGAGATACTCATCAGGGATGAAGTCCTGCAGCTTTTGGCGGGGATCGAACACCGCGAAGGCCAGCTCACCCGGTTCGTGCGAGGCCATCAGCTGGAAGGCCGCTGTCCGCAGCAGGTTGGTTCGGCCGGTTTCGGGGTCCCCAACCACCACGGCTCCCCTATCAGCGCCAAACAGATCAAGGTTCTCGACGCCGGCGTCGTACTCCCGGACACCAAGCGCAACGCTGCCGCCACCCGGACTGTGATCCGGCGAAAGGCGGGCAAGCGTCGGAAGGACGCGCACCGGAGGAGCGGTCAGCGTGCTGTATTGGCCCAAAACCGCACCGAGCTCGGCCAGTTCCTGCCCGGCATTGTCCCGATCCGGAGTTGGTGACAAGGACGGGAGGGCGAAGTGACCAATGGTCTTATCCATGGTCAGTGCGCGTCCTGGACGGTTTGCCCCGAGTGTTGTTGCGAGGCGGCGGTCCAGTGAATCCGCGGGATCGGCCAGGTGCAGCTCGATCCGTGTCCCCAGCAATGACTGCCGGGACATCCGGACCTCGGACCAGCCCCGCAGGCTGACCAGTACATGCACACCGAGAGTGCTGCCACGGGTCATGACGTCGTGGACCGAGTCCTCCAGTTCAGGGAACTCGGAGGTCAGGCTTCCAAAACCGTCAATGAGGAGGAAGGCATCGGTGCATGCCAGCTCCCCGAGTCCTCCCTTGGACCTGAGCGCACGCATTGCTTGGAGTGAGTCCAGCTTGTGGTGATCGAATACGGATTGCCGGACGTTTAGCAAGCCTTGGACTTCTTCAATGGTCCTACGAAGCAGCTCCCGGTTGCCTCGGCCGGCCACCCCGCTGCAGTGCGGCAGCGCCGCAAGTCCTGCGAGCGCGTTGCCCAGGAGGTCCACTGCGTAGATATTGACTTCCTGCACGCTATGGCTCAAGGCCAGGGATGCTCCGATGGTTCGCAGTGCAGTGGACTTGCCGCTTTGCGGGGCACCAATGATCGCGAGGTTGCCGCCGCGGGCGGTGAGATCAAGGTGCCATGGCCCTTGCCATTGACGTGCCGGGTCATCAAGGATGCCGATCGCGGGGCTGAGGTATTGCGGTTGGCCGAGCCTCGGGCCTGTGGAGGTGAGGTTCAGTGAGGCACCGGTTCCGGCCAGGGAAACAGCAACCGGCAGGGGCGGAAGCCACACCGGTGGCGTTGATCGCGGTTGTTGCGCGGCGAAACCCACGACGGCGGTGAGGATGGTTGCGCTTTCTGCCTCAGTTGAGCGGGGCTTGCCTTCTGCATGAACGCCCCGCGTCATGGTGCTGTTCATCAAGGCCGGATCAGGCACTTCGTTGTCGGTTTTTTCTGCCAGGCGGAAGGTCTGCACGGCGACTGATTCCGCAACTGCATCGACGACGTCGTCCTCCGGTAAGGGCAAGGCGCCGGAGACGTAAGCTGCACGGAATCGCTTGAACACCGTGGTGTCTACTTTGAGGATGCCGTGGCCCGGGGTGCTGGGCAGGTGGTAAGCATCGGGGACATCAATGATGGTGCGGCTTTCGCTTTCCGAATTGGTGTGGAGCGCTATCCGGTAGGCCAGGTAGGTATCCAGGCCGCGGAGCATGCCTTGCTCCACTTTCTGGGAGGCCAGCAGCAGGTGGATGCCGATCGAACGGCCGATCCTGCCGATGGACAACAGGAGGTCGATGAAGTCGGCACGTGCGGTGAGCAACTCCCCGAACTCGTCGATGCACACAAACAAGTAGGGCAGCGGCTCGGCAAGTGCCGGGTTGTCCGGGTTCCTGCTCCGGGCACTCCGGTAATCGTTGATGTGGGCAAAGTCACCACCGTTCTTCAGCAACTCCTGCCGGCGTTTAACCTCTCCTGCGAGGCTGGAATAGATTCTGTCCACCAGGCTGGCATCGCTGACCAGGTTGGTGACCAAACCTGAAACATGGGGGGCGGCCTCGAACGGAGCGAACGTTGCGCCGCCCTTGTAGTCCACCAGGACCATGCTGAGGTCCTCGGGGGAATGCGTGGCGATCAACGACAGGACAATTGTGCGCAGGAGTTCGGATTTGCCTGACCCGGTTGCTCCCACGCAGAGCCCGTGCGGGCCCATCCCTTGCTGGGCCGGTTCCTTTAGATCCAGGTGGACCGGTGTTCCGTCCTCGTCTTCTCCTATGGCAACCCTGAGGAAATCCGAGCCTCGTTGGCTCTTCCACAGCTGGAACATGGCCTCAGCCGTGTAGTCGCTCAAACCGAGGGCCTCTGCGTAGCTCCGCGAGGACTTGTGCTCGCCGAATTCATGGGACAACTCCGAAAGTCGCAGTGGAGCCAAGGCCCTGGCTACGGATTCGGCAACCACAGGAGAGACGTCATCAGCAACGCCCTGCATGGTTTGGCCGGTGGCGGTAGCTTCCACACTCAGAGCATCGGGCGAGACCATTAGACGGAGGTCAACCCGTTCGGGCTCTTGTTGCTGCTCAGCCAACACATGGATCCGGGTCACCGCAAGCTTGGTGAGGGGAAGGTCAGCGGGCACTCCAGGGAGCGCCCCGGCGTTCTGCCCGGGAAGGTCCGTGATGATAATCAGCCGAGGAAGTGCATCCGCGGGAACTTGCTGAAAGTTGCGGGCGGCGCTGTTCACCGCAGCGAGCCGCGCACCCATGGAACCTTCCAGCAGGCCGGCCAGCTCAGCCAATGAACCAGCCCTTCGCAGGGTTCCCCGCTCCTGCAGGTGGGGCAGCCATTTGGTCCATTCCCACTCCTCCAGTTCGCCGTCTCCAACAACAATCGCCAACTCCACATCCTCGGGAGATTGTGCGGAAGTGAGCTGGCAGACCAAGCTGCGGCACACCATCAAGGCTGTTGCACGGTCCCCCACGATTGATACGTCGGAAACTGCAGCCAAGGGCAGCGTGAGCGGCATGTCCGGATTGCTGCCAAAGCGTTGGCGAAGCTGTTCGGCTTCAGAAAGCATGAAGGCATCCGGGCGTTCAACAGCGTCCCCGCTGTCCTGAATGGTGATGGGCCTGCGCGGGACACTGCCTGTGCCGAATCTGGTGACCAGGAAGTCAGGACTTGTTCGGCGACGTTCCCAGAGCCGGTGAGGGTGGTTGACCACACTTTGCACCAAGCGACTCACCGGCGGATGGGCCGCGTTTGCGGCGGACCGTGCTCGTTGTTCTTCTGCCTCAAAGTCTGAGCGGCGGCGCCTGAGGTAGTCCATGTACAGTCGCCGTTTGGATGCTCTCTGCCGGGTGGCCTTGCCCCGCTGGGAAAACATGAGCACAACCGAAGCCAAGACTGTAGCCACCATCATGATTGCGCCGATGCCAGCCAAGGACGATCCCCTGAAGAGCATCATCACGGTCACCGACGTAGCAGCACCGAGCATGGGCACCAAGGCGAGGAGGTTCATCCCACCTGCTCCCCCGGCCAGCTGCGGCGGGGCATCCAGCAGGGCAGCTTCAGGTGTCCTTTCAGGAAGTGTGGTCCTGGCAGGCCGGTGGACAATCCGTGTGGTCATGCGCTCATGCCCTGTTCGCGGCCATCAGGGCCTTGCCGGTCAGTTCCGTGGCAGCGATCCTGGTTCGGGAGCCCAGACGGCTGAGTTGAAGGCTGCTGCCACTGGCCAGATGCCGGTCATAGGGCACACCCTCGCCCACTGCAGCGTCATGACTCTGGCGGGAACGGACCACCGCGGTTACCTGTTGGACGTCCGGGAAAGTGCTGTTTAGGGACTCTTGAACGGAAGCGAGCTTTGCGGCCTCCGGGTTGCCCGGCGGGGCAACCAGCACCACGGCGTGAGCAGTTCCCAGAAGCGCTGCCGCGTGTCGGGACAAAGGCGAGGCACCGCCGTCGACGATTGTCGCCGCCATGAAGCGCGAGAGCGTGGATGAAACATCTGTCCACTCCTGCAAGCCGAGCGGTTGGTCCGCCAAGGCAGGAACGTCAGTCCTCCCCGCCGCGAAGACCTGACTGCCGCAGGCTGCGGCGTTCTTGACCGCATCCGGAAGCGTCCGAACGGGTTCTGCGCGGAACTGGTGCATGAGCTTGTCCAACGGGGCCACCTGCGATGCGCCGAGGTATCGCATCAAATTTCCACTGTGATCAGTGGCGTCTATAGCCACGATGGGTTCCTGACGGATGCTGCCGAGCAGTTTTGCCAGCAACGCCGCAACGGTGGTGGTTGCCACGCCACCCGCAGTGCCCAGAACCACTATGCGCCGCCCTGTGGTGATGGTGGCTTCAACGGCTGAGCTTGCCCTGATGAGTCGCTCGGACAATGATCCGGAGGTCACGGCATCAGTCACTTCGAAGCGGACGCGTTCCCACCAGCTGTCACCGCTTTTACGGCGCATTGTGGCCACACCGTTGGCGCGCGGTTCCACGGCAGGAGGGTTCGACGGCGGCAGCTGAGGTTGCGCTGGCGATGTCGCCTTACTGGCGGGCGCTGGTGCGGCAGCCCCCGAACCGGACACAGTTGGCGCTTGTGCCTTGGTGGCGCCCATCCCCGGGAAGCCACCCACCGGCGTCGTGCTTGTCCTGTCAATCGGGAATCCAGAGCGCGGTTGTTCACCCAAAGGTCTGTCCTAGCTGTGTATAGGCTCCTGAAAGTCCCAGAACCAAGGGAATGGTGGCAAGGACGCAAAGGAGCTCGAGCCTTGAGGCGATGACTCGAAGCCTGGCTGCGGTCTGTTCCCTGACCTTGGTTACGGATGCCGCCAGCACGAGAACTGCCAGCGTTGCTGCTACGGCCAGCCAGAGAGGCTGCTTAGTGGCCAGGGCAAAAACCTGGGTTGCGCCCCAGCAGGCACCCGCTGCTGCTACATAGACTCCAGCGCGCTGCGCGAGCAGCGGCAACGCCAAGCCTCTGAACGTCAAGGCGCCCAACAGCGCCACGGCCAGCAGCACCGCCCACACTGGCCGGTTCTTTGCCGTGGCAACCACCACCACCGCAACTCCAGCCACCAAAGCTGCAGTAAGCGTCCAACCGGTCAACGTGGCGTGCGCTGCGTGGACGGCGTCCAGCGTTGTGCTGCGGGTGATCCGCTTCCCCTGGCGTTGATCGTCATCCAATCCGCTGAGGCCCGTCAACACAGTGGCCAACCTGGGTGCAACACCCAACGCGAAGATGGCCACGATGCCTGTGATACCGGCTGAGAGCGGCTGATCCCGGGTGGTGAAGGCAAGCACCGCCCACAATCCACCCAGAAGGAGGAGCAGCCCGGCACTTGAAAGGAACGGAATGTACTTACCGGTTGCTATGCTTCCGGCAACCACGGCCAGGACCAAGGCGGCGGACAGAAGAAGGGCGCCTGTAGCAAAAGGCGACACCATAAAAGCCGTGGCACCGGCGGTTGCCAGCCCGGCGGCCACTAGCGCGAGTCCCGCCGGAACGGAGCGTGCACGTCCGGCTACGGCGCCGAGCAACATCAAGGTGGCAGCAATCGCGATTCCGATGATGGCGGCATCCCTGTTTCCGGTTCCGCGCAGGAGCACCACGAATGACGAACCGGCGGCGGCCATCAACATACCGGCAACGGTCGCGAGGCCAACGGCCCTCAGCGGCCCTGTCCACAACGCCGCGAGTCGCTCTGTTGATTCGGCCGCGAAGGAGGGAACGTCATAAACATCAGGAGCGGCCGGGACATCGCGTTCGTCGCGCAGGTAAAGCATGGAGCCATCGGAGATGCCCGCTTGCCGCAGCGTCAGTGAACTTTCCAGGGTGATGCCCACGCTAGTGGTGAGCACCGACGACGTAAGGATTGCGGTGCTGGTTCCGGTGGCTGCCCCCGCCCGGACGCTAGTGGGCTCGTTCATCAGGCTCAGGATCTGCGGCATGAGTGATGCTATGGGTTCGTCCGAAGGAAGCCTTACATCAAGATGCCGGTGCGCCGCGATAACGGTCACTCGGCTCAAGGCCACGCTCATATGGTTCCTTCGATCAGAGGTGCTGAAGCTGACGTCACTGCTTGTTTGGCTGCCTGTTCACTGAGCAGATGCTGGATGAAACTGAAGCCCACACAGATGGCGGCGATGAGCGCTGCGACCAACAGTGACTGCATGAGCCGCGCGGTGGCCGTCTTATAGCTACGTTCCTGCGGGTTCTGCCCGAACAACAGTGAATCGTCGAGTCTATGCTTCCGTACCCGGGCGGACTCAAGCAGCCGGGAATCGTAGTCTTCAGCCATGTGCGGCCCTCCCCATCAGGCTCCTATACGGCGTCATAGTGCCATCAACCCTAATCCATGGGTCGGTTTCAATACGGTCCAGACCCTAGCACCTGCCCATGACAAAGTTTTGTTGCCAGGCTCTGATCCGGAGTTTGCATCCTTCGGGCACACCGGAGGTTCGAGTTGTTGGCTCTTGGCGCCTCAGCACCTAGACGCGTGTCGGGAGCACTCATTTTGGATGTTTTCAGCACCTAGTTGGGCCCGGATCAGCACCTAGTTTGTGATTTTGGCTCTGTGTGTGCCCTGTTGCGGGCACGATGAACTCCTAGGGACCACCCTCCATAAACTGTTCGGATTATGACGCAAGCTGTCACGGAAAACTATTTCCTTGTTAGTGCATCGACTGGACATATCAAGTGGTGTTCGCAATCCTGTTAAGGTGCTCCAGCACCACCATCTACCTTTGGGGGAACCAATGGCCATCTTTGACATGGGCGCCGAGACACTCGGGAACCTGAACAAACAAACCGACGCGTCCCACCAGGACCTCGGTGCCCTGGTCCGCCGGTTCGTGGACGCCGTGACCCCGCTGGAAGGCAAATTCAGCGGCGCGGGCAAAGCCGCGTTCGATTCGTTCAAGAACCGCTCGGACCTGGTCGCCTCGGAACTGAACACCGCCCTGGCCGGCATCGTCCAAGGCCAATCCGGGATGAACACCGCCTTCACCCAAGGCGACCTGACCGCCTCGGATAACGCACGCCGCTCCGAAGGGGCCGCGAACTTCGACGCCGCACGATTCCAAGGACGGGCATAACCCATGACCACC
>Ga0153924_1000234_pt1 | contig 37084 bp, 51 predicted proteins | sample TSNJ008MetaG_FD_104709 | JGI IMG/M metagenome (GOLD analysis project Ga0153924, IMG submission 104709) | Attine ant fungus gardens microbial communities from New Jersey, USA - TSNJ008 MetaG | ecosystem: Host-associated > Fungi > Mycelium > Unclassified | place: USA: New Jersey, Wharton State...
AAATTTGTGAGACAGCTGTAGAAGCAGCAGCGCGCGTCTCGAAGGATTTGGAATGGAGAAAAGGAAGTATCTAGAATGGGGCATTGCAATGAGTATGTCATATGCAAAGAAACACCACATACTCGTGCTACAACTGCCATAAGGTCATTCCAAGCGGAGCGATCAACCTGCGAGACGTGTTGGCGGTTCGACTTGACATCATCCTCGACGAGGTTAATGTCACTAGTTACACTTTTTACAGCTAACTGGGCAAGCTGCTTTGCAGCAGTGGTCCTGACTGAGGTAGAGGATCCTGTATCCAGGAGCAGTAGGAGCCTGTCCAATCTAGATCCTCTATGGTTGATACCTGAACGGGCATGGTGATCAACCAATGGCTTACCTTGAACTCATACCGGGCAAGTGACAAATCCGGTCCGGCGCCGATCCGGAGGCTGATTTGATCACAGACCTAAGTGTTTGGGTTTATTTACGGGGGGGATCAGCTTGGGCTACAGACCTTCGCCTTTAAATCTGTCCTCTCGCACTGTGACTTAACTATGTGACTGTCACAATTATCTTTAGCATTAATCTTGATTGGTCTCATTGCGCATCAGAGCGCTATTTTACACTCCGTCCTATGAAGTTCATTGAAGAAAAGGAGCGCGCCTTTTTACAGGAAATACGCGCGACCCTACCGACAGATGGTGATATCTCGTGAACCTAAATCATCTTTGCTTCATCACTCAACTCTGGCAGAATTAATGCGGATATCTGGGGGTCACTATGCTCGACTCACCGAACTTGTGAACTATTTATTTAGCGGGTCATACCCAGACGAAACATTAGTTCGGGAATCTCAAATTTTGCAAGACCTCTCTTACAAGAAGATGCAGAGTGCTGCCTCAACTACCCTTTGGGTATGGCGGATACTGTATGCTGATTCGTGCATCTTGGCCAGCGTCATTCTTGCCAAAGCTGATACTGCACACATGTCGATAGGCAGACTTGATCAAGCAATTATTATTGCTGGTGGCGGTGATGAAAGCCGACTTAGTTTGATATTATCACTCATTAACAAAATCAACCGATGTTTTCTCCCAGCCCCAACTTATCACCAAAAACTACTTCATAACGGCAATCGTCTTATCCCTCTACAACTGCAGACTGCATGCCACCAGGTTCCCTGTATCAATACCAATCCATCTTTTATTTCGTTCCAAAACATTCATGCAAATAACCCCTTTGTTTTGAGAGGTTATGCCCGCAGCTGGCCTGCATTAAATCGTAACTCATGGAATTCCATTGATTATCTCCTTTCGGTCTCCGGTTCGTCGCGGCTAGTGCCCGTGGAAGTTGGGCACGATTACAGGGATGAACATTGGGGCCAAGCATTGATGGATTGGGAGCGCTTCCTTTATGCTCTCGATGACACCAATGGGATTTCCAAAGCATCCAAAGAGGGCCTATACCTCGCCCAACATAATTTATTCCGACAATTTCCTTCGCTCCGTGATGATATTGCAGTACCCGATTATGTTTACTGCTCTCTGACTCCTGAAGGCTTTACTGGCTATAAGGCTCCGGAAGACGCTAGTGGAGCCATTTTAAATGTATGGCTCGGTCCAAAAGGGGCCACTTCGCCCGCACATTTTGTAAGCTGAAAGTTATCATTTCAAGAAAGTGGAAGACTCAACCTGGTCATAGGATCCTTACTATAATCTCTACAGTAAAGTGCCTTCAAAGTCGCCACCGATGATATTTATTGACCACTGATCGAATTTGGTAATCTCTAGTTCAAGTAGTTGGTCATAAAACAGTTTGGTTGAGCCCTCCACAAACTTCTTTGCATATGAAGGGCTGTTTACTGAAAGACTCTCGGAATTCGGGTGCTCCTGCCGCATCCGAGGATGCAGTTCCCCCAAATACATCCACACTCGATGTTTTCTCAACCAAGGATATCACAGGCGATGTTCCTGATTTTGCTGAGAAAGTTTTGCCCTTTGCAATGAGTGTAGAACTAGGTCCAGGTGACCTACTATCCTTCCCTCCCGGTTGGTGGCATGGAATGCGGAGCGAATCCACAAGTTTCTCGGTATCAATGTGGTTCTGATCTTTTTTAGTATTATTCATGGTCACTTGGAGATTCCTTATGTATTACCACAAGTATTTACCACAAGTGGGCTGTTTGCACAGCCACTGACCTGAGCCGAGATTCACATTCGCGTTTCCTACTTTCCTTAATAGTCCCGCTCACACCATAGGTTCGGAGGCCATTGCAATAACCTCTGTCAATTTGCCTCTGTCCCTGGGATCTCATATCCAATTGCAGACTTTTTAACCTCATGATATCGGCTATTGACCGCTCGAGCCTACGTTTCTCAGACTGGATTCCCTCCAATACATCTCTTTTTTTGGGCCATGAACATGTAAAAGAAGCTATCAGGAATTCTCAAGACGGCGGAGTAACCTTGAATTTCTCAAAACTTGATCTGACTGACATAAGTGTCGAAACTGCGGAAGAGCTCGCCACGAAGTCGGATTCTGATGGGCATGCTTTAGTTGAAAGGCGAGTTTTGGTCCTCCCCTTCCTGTGAATGCGAAAGGCTCATCTTAACGCATAGAATTGCACTCGGGAACAACCGCTTAACAACGCTGCCAACGGAGCTCGCTCTCCTAACACGTCTGCGATATCTAAATCTCAAACACAATAGTTTTGCAACTTTCCCTCGGGCGGTGAGATTGCCCAGTTACTGGACAAAGCAGAAAAAGTTGACTTGACCTAAGCTCACGCTGATTCACTCACTTGATACACTGGACATAAGTCATAACAGAATCCGGAGGTTGCCAAATGAGCCTGGCAGCCTTGTCAACCTCAAAGTAAACTCAATTTTATTCTTTTGACAATACGGTGACGCTAGAATATCTTACAGGTATTTTGCTTTTCCAGAAATAAGATATCCCGACTTCCAAACTACTTGTCTCAGTTCAAGAAACTGGACGTCCTTCGAGCCGACCGTAATCCAATCGAATGGCCTCCAAAAACCATTATGGACTTCTCTGCCTCTGAAGATGTCATGTCAATGAAACGGTGGATTCAGAGCATTCAGAGCTGGATTGAGACAGAATCTTCTCGCACTCAATCGGACGACTCAATATATCATGAAAAAGCTGATTTTGCAAAGCGCCTGTCAGTCATTCAGATGTCCACTCAAAATCCCACTGACATACTCGCAGGGGTAATACCGGGCGCCCCTTCACGTTCAACGGAGACTGTGATGAAGCATCCTACCATGTGCGATCATACTCGTTGGATTCGAATGCGTCGCTTTCTTCCATCATCGAATCGCTTCACGAGACTTCTCTTGAGGTTCCATCTTTGTATAAACCCCCTCTTCTTTGTGGAGTATTACAGTCGAACAGCTCCGACCCTTCTCCCACTCATTCACTTGACAATAGGCCCTCCCCAGCTTCTCACTATGATTCTGGGATTCCAAGTATAATCAGAAAGACGCAAGATCCCAGTCCGCCAGCCCTCCACTTTCGTACAGTATCCGAAGCCGAGGTGCTGAGTCATCCTTCAGTCCCATCTCTCTTCGGAAAGAAGAGCTTACCAGACCTTCGACGGGTAGACGTTCCATCTATTGAACCTGTCCAAGATCACTTCAATGTTCGTAAAGCTTTGCAAATCGCTGGATCCCGACTTGGTGAAGACCCATTGATGTCTTCATCAATATCTATTGGACCAAAATTGATTGCTCCATATTCATTGTCTGGTACTCCTGATATCTCTCCCACCACCTCTCCCCACGAAAGGGTCAGTTCAATCACAAAACTGCGTAATTCATATTTCAGACGCCTCTCTACACTTCCTCTGCCGCATGCTCTTCCCCAACATTTGACCATCTTGGCAGAATCAGCTCGATCGTTTCTTTTCGCCATGTGTCAGATATATCAATCATTGGAGCAGTATGCCGCCCCGGTCACTGATGACGGATTTTCCGTGACCCTACGTAAGGTCCTTGACCCGGCCCATTCTGACATCAAGCTATTCGTTCATGCACTGGAACAATTCGATTCCAGAAGCCGAATATCTTCACCTGCACCCTCGATCTGCCATAATCTTCTCGAGAAATGCAGAGATTGTGCAACAGCCTTTGGGAAAGTCATCAATGTACTGGTTCTGCGTCTGAAGGTTGTTGCGGGCGAAGAGCCTCGTTTTTCTCGTTGGGCGTTACTCGAGCTATATGCAGCAACAGCCGAGATTGCTGGAGCTTGGCAGTCAATGCAAAGCCATGTGGACAACCTGAAGTTGTATCTCCGCTCAACAGACCCTACAGGCTCTATGCAGGTACCAGACATGAAAGTTACCCTTCAAAATCCCTTTCAGCTCACTCTACGTGCCGGGATTCCAGCAAGGACCCGCACCAACCGTCGCCACGCAGGTTCATTCAGCTCGGAAGATGTTGAAATTGGAAAAAAGCTACCTTATGACCTGCCGCCTACAATGACAGGAGGTGTCTTATCAGGTCCTGCTTCCTATGGACCTATGCTACGAACACCTAAGAAGCAAGCAACAGCGCCTGTTTTACCCTTTTTACCGAAAACATCGTCTTCCCTGCCATTCTGTTACCAGAACGCATCTGATGACCACTCCATTAGTCATACGCGACAGGGGTCTCTGAAGTCTATTTCTTATGTCTCTCCGTCCTCCTCTCCCGCTTTGTTGTCCAAGTCTTCTGACCCCCTCGGAAATTCCAGAAGGAAGGTAGAGTTCGAGGTATTAAATGCAATCCAGGAAGCCGTGGAGACAGCACCTCGGGTCTTGGACATGGTCGCTGATATGCTACTGGCTGGAGCTGTTCAAAATGAACGGGAGGTGCGCACAGTTCTTGAACAAGCACAATCGGTCATGAGGAAACTTTCGGACATCCTGATCAAGATACACGACGGCGATGTGATGTGGGAGAGGAGAATCTTACAGGAAAATACCCAGGCCTTTCTTAAAGTCATTTTTTTTCTTTCTTAGTCGATTAAAATCCTCACTGACAAATCCAGATTGTCGTCAAGATTTCAAGTATAGTTAAGACACATAGTATTGCCCATTCTGTTCCGTCTGCTCTGCGATCATCCATTGTCAAGTTAATCAGAGTTACCGAGGGGCTTGCTATATTACTCCACATATCCTCCTTCACTCCATCCACTTCGCCCATGATGAATGACATCAACCAGGATGGGCGCCTCACTTCTAATCTATCTCGTGTAAAGAATATCAACCGTGTATGATGTTGAACGATGGTTTCGTAGCACTTTTCACAATATCTCTAGGTGTAAAGGAATTTGGACGATATTACAACTCAATCGTTTTTTTTATTTCAAGCCATGAACTACTGAGTGACTATCTATAGCAAAGGGGTGTTCAAATACAGTCCCTGCAGTACAGATTGTATCTCCAGTCACCTTTTGTAATCACAAGAAGTGTTGGTAGAGAAAGAAAGAAGACTATCTAAGAGTGTCCTCGTTCTCCAAATATCTGACCTTTGGACCTCATCCATCCAACCCTGAATAACTGTTTCATTGTCTTGGTTTGCACCACCCTCAACTAACCCACATAAACCCCCAATGTTGTGCTATTGCCAACCTGTCTTGTTTTGGGGATGACAAGAAACCTCCCTTGATGGTGATGGTACACAGTAGATTTAAGGGATAAACCATTGCTGTTATTCTGCCCCAGAGTGGGTGGTGCCTAACCTACCACAAATTAACAACAGTCTAGAACCCATGAGTTGAATGGTGTTGTCCTTCAGCCCTCAAACAAAGCAGGTGCAAGAGGACATGTGGCACAATGCTCTCTACATGAAATAATGATAAAAGTGTAAAGGATGTAAAAAGCTGGAAAGCCTCAAGGAAATGGATCCTGAGTTGACTTACTCCTCCATCACTTCCAGACCTGGAATCCACTACTTCAAAGGTGATTTTCTGGTAGAAGGACTAGATGAGGGTGCTAAGTCAAGAAATATTACTAAGCAAGGAATTGATTATAACAGATTTATTATGTAATTGGTTTGATAAATGGGAGAAAAATGGCAGGGTAGCCTGGGGTCATGATTGTGTGTCAGGGAAATTCAATAGCTCAAGAGTGTGATTGCCTAAGGATGATAATATGAGGTCAAGTGTTACAATTTTTGCAAGTAGTCTTATTAGATAAGCTTAATATTATATAATCAGTAACTCTCTGGAGGTAAGCCATGTCTTATGTAGCATAGGCAATAAGAGGATTCTCCTAGAGTTCACTCCATTTGCCCTTACAGGCACTATGCAACAGGTCATACAAAAAGGAGCAGATAGTGAGTGAAGCAAACTGACTGAGACACTATGCAACAGGTCACACATAAAGTTGAAGAAAGGATGCATAGAGGGACTATCTACAATACAATTTAAATGAAAATATAGTCAACTCCATTCAGAATTAGTAGAGGTTGAAAGCTGTGCCATAGGCACAGTGAAGCCTTGTCTCATCAACATCAAAAGTAGTTATGTAATTGACCATATTTCTTAAAGGCAGCAACCACCAGGAAATATGCCTACTTCATATCGTCCCATAAACTTGGTCTCAACTGGACATTCAATACCCACATCTATCACAGCCCTCTCTTTTGATCCAGTCTCGGACATCTTATGGGCGGGCGCCAACAACGGAGTTGTAACAGCGATTTATAGTTCTCGCGGCTACCGCGGGGTCTTTTTTCCTGTGGGTGGCAATCTTGCAGTGAATAAACTTTCTGCCGGAGACAATTATGTACGAGCTCTTGGTTTAGCCAGCGATGGGTTGGGATCGTGGGCGAAAGGGGGTATGAATAAATGGTTCTATCGGTATGTACAGACCTTTCCTGTCAGGAGTACACGTTCAGTGTGTTAGGTCTCCAACAGCGGTTACCACCTTCTCGGACACCCTTAATTCTTCTCACTCACTTGTGTTATCGACTTCAGATTTAGAATTGATTTTTCTGAACTCTATGACGGGAAATGTCGTGCGCAAAGTGCCAACGTCATCCGCCATAACTCACCTTCAGTTTTCGTCCTCGGTTCTCATATCCGGAACCGTGGACGGATTTCTTCATCTTCACGATCCAAGGACTGGTATGGCTCGTGTGGGCACAGAGCACGACGCAGTGAAAGCCCATCAATGTTCAATCCAGGGCCTTCAGACGTCCGGGAACCTGATATTTACTATCGGACACTCGGAAAGGTAAGCATTCCATTCTGTAATATATTTTTCAGTCTTTTATTTTTTCTGCAGGCAGTCCCGACCTTTTCCTGATCCTTTAGTCAAGGTTTACGATGTTCGTACTATGCGTGCTCTACCCCCAATACCGTTTTCTTTCAATCCTGCTTTTATCCACGTTCTTCCGAAACGGTCCTCCAGTATAGCAGTGGTGTCAAATCAAGGTCTCATTCATATCATGGACACATCTCACCTCAGCGCTCCCAATGAGTTCCATCAAGTATGCCGCTCCGACCGCCCACAATTATTTGTTTGATTTCCTGATTCCTCATAGTTGAATGTTACCTCCTATGTTACATCAATGTCGATATCGCCAACCGGAACATATATGGCCCTGGGGGACGCAGATGGCGCGATCCATCTCCTGTCGCAAGCAGAAGAAGATATGCCTTTTAATGGCTTTGACGGTCAATCTATAACATGGATTGACGGTCCATTGGCACCCCCAGAAATTGAGTGGACCGATTCAACGTGGGTTCATTGTCTCATTCCCTTGACAGTGCTCATGCAATATCAGACCTCTGAACTCCATTGGGTGCCCATACTTTGATTCCCAGTTGTTTTCAGCTCGGACCCCCCTCTTTACTTCATTGAGCCCTAGTTATCCACCTCCACCGATCATCCCATCTCAAATCCTTGACACCATGAAGACCAATGACAATGTGGCTTATGCTGCAATGCCGAAGGAATTAAAAGGTCGCCGGAATATTGCGATTACTGTAGCTCGAAAGTCAAACGGACCTTTCAGGAGCGGACAAACCCGACAGAATGATGTGAGTTGAGTGCTTTCTACCATTAGGAGTCTCACAAAAGAGTTCTAGAGTCTGGATAATACTTTCCACAACGTCGTTGGAGATGTACCCGTGATGTACCGCAAAGTTGAGATTGAATACTCGAAATTTGGAGTTGAAGATTTCGACTTTGGGTATGTACTAAATTATTTGATGAAGGAGAAGAGATTTACGAATGTCCAGCTTTTACAACAAGACCTCATATAGCGGCCTGGAAACTGACATCCTCAATTCCTATACGAATCCGGTTGTACAAGGAATGCATTACCTATTACCTATCCGACGTCTTGCTAAATCACACATCACCACCAATTGTTTGAGAGAGAATTGTCTCTTTTGCGAGCTCGGGTTTGTCGTACGGATGCTTGAAGATGCACGTGGAACGAATTGTCAGACGAGCAATTTCTGCAAAGTTGTTGGGGTTTTAGCACAGAGTGCGTCTCTCTACTTTTGTGCAACTTTGAACTGAGGTTCTCCAAGCGGTCAATGCCATTGAACTCATCGACTACGGCAGGGAATCCATCGACGTAGACTATGTTCACAAGATACAGGTCTTCAATCGTTTTCTCATCGATCACCTGAGCACTGAGGGTAACTCATCGCCATCAAATCCCGTCATCGTTAAGCAATTCCTGCTGTATGCGTCTGAAGATACTTTCGTACCTCCTCCTATCACTCAACTGATGGGCTTAGACGGAAAGAATGTCGTCACCTGCACGAGTTGCAAACACACGCGGGAGAAAGAAGGTATCACCCACATCATCGACTTGATGTACCCTCGCAAGGTACCTTGTCAGCCACACATTATCATTCGTTAGACTCACAAGCTTGGAAGATGAACAACGAACAACGAACTGTTCAATTTGCTGCAGTACTCAGAAATTCCATTCTTCGAAACATTTCGCATAAGGCCACTTGTCCTGCATGTAAACTCCTCACCACCTTCACTTCCAAGCGTTATATATCTTCACAGGATTTGCCACCTATATTAGTTATTAATGCCAATGTCTATAATGACGAAACATGGGAGTTCTGGCAAGACAACAGGAGTAAAACATTTCTTCAGCCACAAGTCCACCTTCATGGTCAGGTTGAAGGTGCAGACGATCCTGAAGTAGCATCTTACATTCTCCGGGTATGTGCTTTCATCCAGGAAGATCTCTTTCTTTTGACCAAATTTGTGGTCCAGGCAATTGTTGTTCAAGTCAAAGCCAAGAGCAAACCCTCGCATCTGGTAGCCATTATAAAGGGTATCTGAAGTTATCAACCCTAGATCACGATCACTCATGCTGGTTGTAGTTCCTGAGGCTGAAAGAGGGGCAGACCCGACAAGCCCGTGGTTTCTCTTCAATGATTTTGTCGTAGATAATATCTCCGAAGACGAAGCTCTGAGCTTTCCGGACCGTTGGAAGGTGGGTGGCGGCTTGTTTTTTTGGGACAAAAAGCTGATTCTTGTAAACGTTTTTCCGTAAGGTCCCCGCTATCATCTATCTCGAAAGATCAAATTTGCAGTCTACTGTTGACTTTAGCCAAGTTCCTGCTAATCTTGACCCTTCAATTCTTTACCAAGATACTTCAATTGCCCTGTTTGTTTCTCCTCTAATCACTCTTTGCTTTCCTCAAAATGCAGCAGACACAGAGACGAAACACTTATAAAGCATGAACCTCTCCGACCAGAAGAATTGCCGACGCCTGGAACTGTAGTTGCTATTGATGCAGAATTTGTGAAAATGCAACAGGCATGCACCTCTCAAGTACTATACCCACCCTTCACTCACATCCATCTCAGGAAGAATCGGAGTTCCGTTCTGATGGGACCACCAGAGTCATCCGACCTGCAAGACTTAGCCTGGCGCGAGTATCTGCTCTGCGAGGGGATGGGCTGCATCAAGGGATCCCCTTCATCGACGATTATATACACACGAGTGAGATAATTGTGGACTATTTGACAGAATTCTCGGGCATCAATCGTATGTGGCGGGCTTGATACATAACTCATGATGACCTACCTGCACAGCGGGAGATTTGGATCCTGCTATAACACGAATGTCACTCACACCGTTGAAGATTGTTTACAAGAAATTGCGGCTTCTGGTTGACCGGGGCTGTATATTTGTAGGACATGGCCTTTCAAAGGACTTTCGCATAATTAGTGAGGTTTTATCAACTCATGTTAGGCTTAGAGCTCACCTTTGCAGATATCTACGTTCCTCCAGAACAAGTCATCGACACGGTTGACTTATACTTCTTGAAAACTCGTCAGCGCCGCTTATCTTTGCGCTTTCTCTCGTGGTTCGTCTTAGGAGAACATATACAGCAAGAAACACATGACTCAATCGAGGATGCACGATCGGCCTTGAGACTTTATAATGCCTTCCAGGCATTCGAAGAGCAGGGGATCTTTGATCAAAAATTGGAGGAACTTTATAAAGAAGGGCGTCAATTTGTACGTGCCGAATCGACCTTTTCTCATTGACCAACACTCACATGAATCTCTATGAAAGAACTTCAAACCACCTACTCTCCCAGGCCATCAAGCCAACTCTATAGTTCTGGAACATGCTCCGTCAACCTTACCACTGCAACCAGCACAGTATTTCAGCCAGTCAACTCCCGTCCTCAACCCGCACCTCGCACATGTCTATAGTAATGCGCTCTCAATGGCCGAATTCTCCCCGCACCGGGACCGTAACTGGCGAAGATAGTCATTTAGTACATAATGCAATTTATTTCTTCAGCTTTGTGTGTAAAAAGAAATATAATATTACGCCCCGATAATCACGGTCTTTAAAGTTGAGCAAAGAATTAAATGTCTAAGTCATCATCGTCAAGACCTTTCCTCCGCTGAAACTAGAAGGGGTGTTCAGATCCATCAAACCTGAACTATTGATCACTGACTACAATTGTGGATTTTTTTGCACTTATTTTTGAGCTAGAATCTTCCATCTGCATTGCGGTTTGCCGTTGACTGCATATGAAATTGAGAGTAACGTACTTGGTCCAGAAACCCGATGAGTTGCTCCTCTGAAACACGTCCTCTAAGTTGACCAGATTGTGCCATCCTCAGAAGAATTTCTTCTATCTGTTTGGCTCTTTCTGGACTGACAAGTGCAATCCTCGATACTGTAGAGGTTATATATCTAGACTTCATTAGAACACAAAAAGAGAAACATACAACGTTCACGAGCCGCTGTCTCAAGGACTGTCGCCATGGCGTCTCGGCGCATTTGCTCCTCCTGAACACGCTTGTTGTCTTCCTCATTGTTTTGAGGTGACTGGGAGCCTCTTTGGAGAGATTGTAGGGATTCCATGATATGATGCTGTGTAAGTGGTAATCAGGGAGCTAAGCGCTACAACGCTCTGATTGATCTCCGGATCAAATTGGCACTTGACTGTTTGATGTGCTACACGCAGGAAAGCATCGAGATCGCAGACTGTGTTCGTACACCGCATAATAAATTGTTAATTTTTCTTAAACAAGGGAAAGCATTGAACAGTCTTTGTTATCTAATGTCATGCTACAGCGGAGAATTACTAGAAGGATAAGTCCGAGAGGTGCTACCCACTCCCTACCCACTCCATGCGCCTTCCAGATCACCAGTCAACAGGAGTTCTTGTACCCCATGATAGACCTCCAAGAGAACAGGCAGACGAGGGAGTATGTTCTGTCATCATAGTAACTCTGAGTATGCGGCACGAGACAACACGGTGAGAATACCCACCTCAAAAACCACATCAAGTGTATAACCAGATATCGGGTGTTTCTTCACTACGGCCAGATAAAACCGAACATTCCATCCTCTTAGCCCTTCATTAATGATAACATCTTGTAAAGTTGGCAATGGGATGAAACGCCTTGAAATGAAGGGCGGCCAACCAGGTAACCCTCTGTGAGTTTCGAGTTGAATCCCATGCTGAGGGATTACGAGGACGATCTCTAAGGAATAAATTGGTCAAGAACATGATTTACGCACCATGTTTATACTGACCGACCAAAACCTGCCTGAGCTTGCGATAGAGCAAAATAAGTGTGATGACAACACATAAACTTAACCATTGTCGACCGTAAACCTAAGGAATTCAGGCTTGACTAGGAACTACGTCCATTAGACAGAGAAGGCAAGATCATGTACCTGTCCCATTGTCAACAAGGCAGGTAAAAGCCCCCAATAAGCGGAGAATCCGGTTGCCCTCCTCACGACTCTACCTGAACCATCCTGGGCGACAAAATAATGTTCAACACAATATTTCCGGTACCCTGGATGATTGAAGACCGAGAATTGTGGGTAACCAGGTACTGGATGTGTCAGGCGCATAGATTCTAGGACTGGCACCTTAGCTTCATAAGTGGCTCTTGGGAAAGCTCTCACCTTACATCACAATGAGTAACAATATTCTCTCACGGCGCGCAATCTGATGGTCAAGTCGCCACTGAATTGGGACGTCAAGTTACCTGATTGTCCAGGCTGAATGTTAACCAGCTAGAGAATGATTAAAGTAAAGAGAACAAATCAGTCGGCTTACATCTTACGTTCAAAGTTCAAAAATTGAGAGAAATGAAATGTATGACTTGATCCGACGATACAAGTGCGATGCATTTCAACAGGATATGATTCGGGCTCTGGAAAAGCTCAATGATGCAAACTATTGAGAAACTGGAACGAAAGAAGCCCTGATCCCGCGTAGATGACTAGTCGAGTTAAAAAAAAGGATCATCATCTAGGAGAGGGTGTGCGACTAAACGACAAGATATATTAGCTTCCATGGTCAGGCGATGAATGAGTAAGAATTACATGTACCATTCATGGCACCACAGCATTCGACCCACCAACTGTATCCGACAGTGTAGAACAACGAGAAAAGTGGGGCCAATAGATATGTACTTGCTTTCAAACAAGAAGTCCAAGGTAAGTGAAATAGCCGATGCAACGTGTAGAGCTAAATCCAATTTCAGAGGAATGTAAAATAGTATCTCAGTCATTGCATCTGAGGGAGAGGAACCATTCGTCAAGGCCTTCGCTTTGAACAGGATCTGAGCCGGCAGCAGAAGCACCCAGTAAACCAAGAAAATGACAACACTAAATACAGAAGACCATTTATCGGAAGCCAATGCTCGGATACCAAAGCTTGGTACCCACTCACAGGCATAATGACCATGAGAAGAGAACGCTTGGCCGTTTCTAGAGCTATACAAAGTCGACCACGAGGGATTGCAAGGATTTTCACTCCTCACTGATGGGAATAGGTCCAAACTGACAATTAAAATTAACTCTGTGAGACAACCAATAAAAGGCAAAGCTGATGACAACGGCAGGCGGGCCCCCGTATTGTCAAGTATTGCCAGAGATAACCGCCCCTGAATATGCGTCCCATTGAGATTCCAAATGCTTCCAGCTGTTGAATATGTCCTCTGAGGACTATTATTTCGTCTCTTATTTCTCTCATCATTATTTTCTGATTGATTAGTAAGCAACAAGTGTGTCTGCCAGCGCAGACTTTTCTTACACCTCAGTTCTGCACACTTCAGACTGAGGTAAATCCTTTTGTTATTCTATTTTATATATTGTGCTGATGTAGTTAGACATCGTGTTCTAATAGGTCGCTTACTCATCTTCCTGTAATAAAACCAGCTTCTATACCAATAGAGTATAACACCAGCAGCTCCTGCATGCAACATGATTCTCCAAAGAGTCATTATGATCGATAGTGGCAACTCCTTCAAAGTCCTAGTCTATGTTTTGAAGAATGAAGGGATGTGATGAATGTTGCGGAAACCTTGCATCAGCAATCAGTGATGTCGCTCGAAATATCGGGTAACGGCAGAACATTTAGTATTCAAAGAACAAGATACAGGGGACCTGTACACTTCAACTATTCAGATGTATTATATTCTCGAGCAGCTAAATAGGCAGTGGCATCTATCAAACAACAACTCAGCCCCTGAAAGTGCAGAGCCATTTAATATACCTGTCAGACGACGACTAAATTCGATCAGTGAATAGAAGATTCAAAGTAAACCACCTCGGTCCCTGGAAGTGTAGATACACTAATTTACTGATGAGAAGATTTTACTGATAAGAGAATCAAATTGATAATGAAATCGATATTCCTAATTATAAGCACGCTGTCCGTGAGCAGGGATTCTCGATGCAGGGACCGCCCTAAGCGTTGAATACTGCTCGCGGTACCGCTCCAAAATCGAAAGTTGATAACAAATATATGGTACAGTTGAACGAGAGATATGCAGATATAGCTGAGTAGAACGACAGCAATTTGAGTAGGAAAATACAAGTCTAACAGCATTACGATCAGAGTCTCCCTCTCCATTGCCGCCATAGGATTATGGATATCATGACGGCAATCAAAGACGTAGCACTGGTGAGGTAGAAGGTAGATTGCCAACAGGCAGCGCCTCTACAAATGCCCTTCGCTGTGGTATGTGACTGCGAGACAAAAGCATAGATGTAGGAAAACATCGGGGTACCCACGAAAGGGGCATACATCAGTATTCCAAAGTTGCGGCCCAAGTTCTTCAATCCCCAAATAGATAATACAATGCTCGGGCTGACAGAAAGTCAGTGTATAGCTCCAGTTAACAATCACAGTTCACTCACATAACGGTGAAGGTAGCACTATATCCTATCCCAGTCCCGATGCTGAGGGGTAAGGTTATTCTTCATTTCTTCTAGTGGAAGTTGCTTAACGAACCTCAGAATCCAGATACCATCTTGGGTGGTAACTCCAAATGATGACCAAAAGAATGTGAGCACCAAAAGTAAAGCTGAGAATAGGAGGAAGCTGACGCGGCTGATTCGATGCTTTCTAACATGGACAATCGTCCCATTTGGAAGATAAGAAGCGATAGGTGAAACATAGTCTGCCAAAGGGCCAACAAGAATCCTAGTCAATGTATTGGCAATCGAAATTAGCTTGACTTGATGTGGTGTGTCGTCAATTGAGCTGATGAGAGTTGCCTGGTCTGACACCGTAGCAGGGAGAGCTGCAACAATGGTGCCAATATTAGAAATCACCATCTCCGACTGCGGAAGCAGGTCAACATAGATATAGAAAGGGTTTCATGTAAGAGAGACTAAACTCACTGCTCCAAAGATGCAAACGCAAAAAAGAATGAGAAGCCATACCTGACCTTGTCTCAAGAAGCTTAGAGCCGAGTCAGTCTGGAGATGAAGTTCTGGGATATATCCGTCCTGTGAGGACTGAGGAAGAAGCTGCGACATTTCACTTGGAGGTGGATCACAAGACACAGTAGGCTTGTCTTTCGAATTAAGTCCAGCTTGCCTGAACATTAAGGCGCCAACGATGTGCACAGCACCTACAGCTATGGTAAGACTAGCAGTGAATGGAACAACTTGAAGAATGCCCGTTGTATGATCCATAAACCAATTAACAGCGACATAAGTGAGGAAAAGGGGTGATAAGCCGAAAAGGGCCATGCTGGTGCCAGAAGCAATGCCAGGTTGGTGTGGAAATAGACGCGTTGCAGAAAAGAGAAAAGAGAAATAGCTAGGCCAAAGTAAGCAAGAAATCCCAGTCAGGTCTTCACTATACACACGAGAATACAGTAGCCATTCCTGCTAGAGCGAATGAAGTGGCCAGATAGGTAGTGATTGATGAACTGGCGGAGTTGGACCCAGCGGCATGAACCTGATACGAGAATGTACCGAAAGCCAAGGAATAAAGTATAGCTGCAAGAGCCGAGCAGAGAGAGGGTCCGTGTTGATCGATCATTCTTCCAGCGAGAGCCGCCAAAGGATATTGGCCCATCATGGCACTAAAGCATACAAGAAGGGATGATCTTACAGAACTGTATAGGCGGTTGGAAGACCCACGCAAGAACTACTGTAGTCAGCTGAGGCTGGGTTAAATGACATTTCTCTACCAGAAATGGTGACATCAAGGGGAAAGTGAAGATTCCTCCGGAACATAAACTAAGAAGGCCAGTTTTCATCAGAGGCAGTGAAGAAGTTTCCCAAAGAGACATACGCATTGATAGCAATTGAGCAACAAGCAAGCACCCTCCAGGTCAAAACGGATAAAGAATGAATTGGGGACATTTTTATACAATACCAGCAGGAGACAGTCGTAGATCAAGAAGCTTATGTCATCACGGGCCAGCTGCTCGAAAAACTAGCTAGGCTGGGCCTGGTTAAATACTGCTTGTCCAGCCCCCCAAAACACTTCAAAATGCCTGACCAGACCACTCAAGTCAAGTTATGGGGTGGTCGATTTACTGGCAAGACCGATCCCCTGTATATGTTTTGTGACTCTGTGTACGATTGGGGCTGATCTTGAATTTGCAGGATGCATACATTCAACCAATCTCTGAAGTATGATAGGCGTATGCATAGTGCAGACATCAAGGGGTCAGTTGCCTACGCAAAAGCCTTGTCTCGGGTAGGCATCTTGACCGAAGGAGAAAAAGAGACGCTTATTGATGGCCTCACAGCCGTCGGCAAAGAGTGGAAGGATGGAATTGTGAGTATAAACCGAGTGACATTCCATTGGGGCTCAGTAAATTCCTAGTTTCAAGTAAAGGACGATGATGAGGATATCCACACTGCCAATGAACGTCGACTGACTGAATTAATCGGCCCATTGGGCGGCAAGTTGCATACCGGCCGGTCTCGAAACGATCAAGTTGCAACTGACATACGGTTGTGGCTTCTGGACCAAGTAGATGATGTTGAACAAGGATTACGCGCTCTGATATGCGTGATGGTCGAGCGGGCTGATCAAGAGAAAGATTACCTGCTCCCAGGCTATACGCATCTCCAGGTGTGTCTACAATTTTGACCCTGGCCACGAACTTACGTTGGCTTCAGCGCGGTCAACCTATTCGTTGGTCTCATTTTTTGCTTTCCCATGCCTTGTCCTTCCGGTATGACTTGGAGCGGTTACAGCAACTTATACCCCGAATTTCCGTCTTACCTCTTGGATGTGGTGCACTCGCCGGAAATCCCTTTGCGATTGATCGCGAGTTCCTGGCCCAAGAACTCGGATTCAGAAGCATTGCGGAGAACAGTCTTTGGGGCGTCGGTGATCGTGACTTCATCATTGAGTTCCTCCAATGGTCAAGTTTGACAATGATCCACATCAGTCGAATGGCTGAAGACCTAATAGTTTATTCTACCGCTGAATTTGGATTCGTTACGCTCAGTGATGCTTACAGGTGAGCGAGGTCCAGATACGAGCTAAATACATAGACGTAATCTTTTGATGTTCTAGTACTGGGTCGAGTATCATGCCGCAAAAGAAGAATCCAGATTCTCTAGAACTGTTACGAGGAAAATCTGGTCGGATTTTCGGCAATGTGAGCTAAACGGTTCTTTCTAGACCATGCAACTTACAGTGTGCAGATGGCCGGATTTCTTATGACCTACAAAGGCTTGCCTTCCACTTACAACAAGGATCTGCAGGAAGACAAGGAGCCCCTATTCGATGCTGTTGACAATATATCTGCATCCCTCAGAATCGCTGAAGGTGTCATAGCAACACTGAATGTACTTAAGCACTGTGTAGCATTCGCTTCGGTTTCTAATTCATTTCAGGTCCACCCGGAAAAAATGCTTCAAGCACTCACCATGGACGTCCTCGCGACCGATTTGGCTGACTATCTTGTTCGCAAAGGAGTCAGTATGCTCCAAACTGAGTCTGGATTATTCTGACATCACCAACACGCAGATTCCATTCCGCGAGACCCACCATATCTCCGGTCGAGCGGTCGCTCTGGCAGAGGCTCGTAAATGTCAGCTGAATGACCTAACTTGGGAGGATTATAAGTCCCTGAGCGACAAGTTCTCGGAAGATGTACGTGAGGTGTTCGACTTTGAGGCAAGCGTGGAGAGACGTGAGTCTATCGGGGGAACCAGCAATAAAACGGTAGAACGTCAGATTCAAGTATTGCGAAATGTACTGTCTAACTGAGGATGACATTGTAATTGTAACTTTTTGAAAATGACATCATCAGCACGGGAGATTGAATAAGATGAAATGACTTTATTCTGAGATTGCTCACTTAGTCCACAATCATAAGTACATTAGCTGCGGTTCAGCACAAATCTTTTAGATCATTCAGAGGCTGTAGCAGTCGTTGTGTCAGAAACTGCTACGCTCACTGCCTTGCAGTGGCTATTTGTGACAGTTTGTTGCCAAGCATGAACAACCAGTCTGACAACCAAAGCGCTATGCTCCTTCTTGAAACTACCGCCATTTTCACCTTATAATCTTCATTCTACCGACAGTACAATCATGGCAAGGGACAGGCTAGCAGCTATGAGGGTGCGTTGCGAGACATCTAGCACCAGGTACAATTTCTGACGGTAGGCTAGGCGCAGCAGCAGGGAATGAGTGCTGAGTAGTGAGTGTGCCCTGGACTTCTAGTGGTCGTCAAGCGGAGTGATTCTGTGCTCTGTAGCAGCTCGTATCCGATGCAGGCGCCCGGTGGGACTAATCAAAACCGACGGCCCAATGCTCAACATGGTCCATACTATGAAATGACAGACGTGAAGGACAGCTCAGCGTATGCCGCTGCGACAACACCAGGAGACATGTCCAATTTCTATGAAGAGGTGAATATAGTTCTCCAACTCTTTTCTGGCCAGCATGTAACAGGATATCAATTTACATACATAGATTGCATCAATACAAGACATGCTCAAGAGCTTTAACGAGAATGTTACGCACGTTGGAGAATTACATTCACGGTCGCTAAACAACATGGATGATGCGACTGCGCAGCGAAACGCTTCACAGCTTGATGAACTCGTTGAGGAGACCAGCGCTCTTAGTAATCAACTCAAAAGAAGAATCAAAGCCCTCGAAGCCCAGCCTGCTTCTGGGCGCGATGCGCAAATACGCAGGCAACAGGTGTGTAGAATGCTGAGAGATGACCACTATCCGGTCCTCACAAGTAACCGCAGACAGCCTTGGTGAAATCGAAATTCGTAGAAGCAATCCAGAATTATCAGCAGGTCGAACAGCAGTATAGGACGAGGTACAAGCAAAGGATGGAACGGCAATATAAAATTGTCAAACCTGATGCTACTCTTGAGGAAGTCCGTGCCGTGGTCAACGATCCTAATAGCGACCAGATTTTCAGCCAAGCGGTGAGCTGACAGTTTACAACAGACAAGTACTAGTCCGTTGAGTAACGTATCTTACAGCTCGTAGGGACGCGATACGACCAATCACAACGGGCATATCGCGAAGTACAAGAACGCCATGAGGAGATCAAGCGTATCGAACAGACTCTGGCAGAGCTTGCGCAGTTGTTCAATGATGTGGGTTGCATACTAATGATCATATGCTGGATCTCAAAATAAGATTCTAGATGAGTGTATTAGTCGAACAGCAGGGTGAAGCCATCGATGCTATTGAGGCTACTGCTGCAAACGTCGAGAAAGATGTTGAGACTGGGTGAGAATTTTATTATGCAAAAATTCTCTGGACGTTGAGGTTTTTTGTTTCAGATTGGACTACACTAATAAGGCTGTTAATTCTGCACGTTCAGCGCGCAAGAAGAGATGGATCTGCTTTTTCATCATCGTCATTGTGCTCATTATCGTGGCCATCGTGTTGGCTGTCGTCATTACCAACAATATCAAAAACACTGGGAACGCATTAGGCAATAAGAACTAATCCTAGGGTATTTTTCCCATCCTTCTGTTTTCGCCTAATGCTCATGATCTGAGTTGTCCATGTGTTTTGCCATGGGCGAAAAATCAGAAGCTCCAACTCGTCTCCTTATTGTACTGGACTAGGTAATCTTTCTTACATACGGATTTTTTTGTTTTTGATACCCTAAAATTTATCCGGTGTTATACATGAAAATATTGGCTAAACAAAGGGGCTTTGGAAGTGCCAGGCGGATGGTAGATGCTGTGCGGGAGATCGGAGACAGGCACGTGGGGGAGACATGGCTTACGCGTCGCCGCTGGTCGCTTTATAACAACGCCTTACTCCTAGCTCCCACCACCATTTCTACTTGATTCCTGCCCTGCATCCACTGTTAGTAATCTTGCATCTTTTCCTTGTCTCTTTCTCACCTTGCCTATTCAGCCCCTGACAATGCCCAAGAAACGCTGCCAGTTCCAGATGAACACGGATGCTCGGTGTACTTCCTCTGCTCTCCGTGTCGCTGGCGACTGCCCACACTGCCGTGCAGCCTTCTGTAGTGTGGCAAGTTGTCTATCTGTCTTTCCCTTGCCTCAGCTAACCCATTATGTCCTCCTCAGCATCGACTTCCCGAGCACCACAACTGCACTCACATGGAAGACTGCCGACAACAGGCATTTGAACGAAATAAGAGCAAGTTAGAGAGTGAGCGGACTGTGGCATCCAAGATGACCGCTGCGTAGTGTTCGTCTTTTTGGGCTTCATCTTGTTGCGGGCATGGATATCGTCATCACATTTTATTGTTGCAATGGTGGTTTACATATAGTCGTATTATAATTCACATCTTGATTCTGATGAGAGGCCGTTGAGTCAGTCAAGAACTGGCGCAAGATGCTTGGACGCACGGTTAATCACTCCAGAATAAGAGCTCGTTCATTGCTTGTGCAATCCTGGTGATTTACACAAACATCAACAGAGCTGTCTACATAAAAAAGGACGTTGCTAGGCTTCAGCAACACCTTATCGTAATCTCTTTCTCTTTCTCCGCGCTCTGGTAGGTAAGCCTCTACTGACTTCTTTTTTAACGCTGGCCTCCACATAATTCACTCATTTCCTCGACGATTACATCTGATATCGTTTTTTTTTCCGGAATGAGTAATTCCCGGTAGTGTGTGAATTGAGCGAGTGTTTATGGCTTGAGACATTTTGGTTCTCCTTTTTGTACCGTCTCAGCCCCTTATATTCCTCCTGTTCATGGCATGGCAGTTTATCGGGTAAAATCTCTTCTAGGACATCTTGATATCAACCAATCCAGAGAAATGTCGTCGGGTGGTGAGTAGCTCTTTCTGTTGATAGACACAGAAAACTTGAAGCTAGATAGAAACTTGGCTCAATCTTCTGTTGGCTCCACCGGATAGGTTGTATTCATACTTCTATATTTTCATTTTGAACATGGACTGAATGCAAACAGCATTTTCAAGCTCACGGCCGCATACAAGTCTGATACCTACGAAAAGAAAATCAACTTGGGTGTTGGAGCCTATCGCGATGATAACGGTAAGCCCTGGGTACTACCTGTTGTCAAGAAGGTTAGTGGTTGCGGTGGCTCGCCGACTCGTCCATGAACTTATCATTCAGGCTACACAACTTTTGTTGAACGATGATACTCTGGACCATGAATATTTGCCGATTTTGGGGCTTCCAGAATACACCGTTGCAGCGGCGAAGCTGATTTTGGGGTCTGATTCACCCGCTATTCAAGAGAAACGTGTTGTCAGCGTGCAAACAATCTCGGGAACTGGTGCCAATCATTTAGGAGGTCTGTTCTTATCCAAATTCTATGGATTCAACGGGGTCAGGCAGATTTACTTGAGCAACCCTACGTGGGGTAAGTGTACTCGACGTGCCGGGCTGACGTCATGGAAACTCAATATCACTCACATAGCTAATCATCAAGCGATTTTCCGAAATGTTGGAATTGAGCCTATTGACTATCCCTACTATGACCCCAAGACTATCGGACTCGACATTAATGGGTTCATGAATGCCATTAAAACAGCGCCAGAACGCTCCGTCTTTTTACTTCATGCTTGTGCGCATAATCCCACGGGTGTTGATCCAACGCGGGAAGAGTGGAAAACTATTGCAGATGCTATTTTGGAGCGTAATCATTATGCTTTTTTCGACTGCGCATATCAAGGATTTGCCAGTGGAGATCTTGACAACGATGCATTTGCAGTGCGTTATTTTGCCTTTCGCGGAGTGCCAATGCTTGTGTGCCAGGTGTGTTCGACTCCTTTCCACGTGGTATTGAGGGACGCTGAATCGTAAGTTTTGCAGAGTTTTGCGAAGAATGCAGGACTGTATGGTGAACGTGTTGGGGCTTTGCACGTCATCGCCCGGGACGCGGAGACGGCAGACCGAGTCCGGAGCCAGTTATCTGTCCTTCAGCGGAGCGAAATTAGTAATCCACCCTCACACGGAGCACGACTGGTACGTAGTTGACTGAGCCGAGTGTTTTCGCGCTCACGAAAGAAAAATTAGATGTCCCTAATTCTGACAAATGATGAACTGTATGAAGAGTGGAAAAGAGACATATCAACAATGGCAAGCCGAATCATTGCAATGCGGAAGGAGTTGCACAGGCTGTTGATGGAAGAACTCAAGACGCCCGGCAACTGGGATCACATCATCAAACAGATTGGCATGTTCAGGTGCGGTGGAGCGGATGCGTGGGAATAAATGGCTTCTAACCGCATCCGGCAGTTTCACGGGGATCAGTCCGGAGCAGAGCCGAGCACTGGTGGAGCAGATGCATGTTTACCTCACAAACAACGGGCGGATATCGATGGCTGGGCTCAACTCTGCCAACATCAGGTACTTTGCCGCGAGTCTCGATAAAGTTGTGCGCAGCTGTTGATAGTGTTAGTATACGTCCATACGTCATTGATACACACACGTGATGGTCAGGAACCGAGCAACCGTCAATGACGTCACACCGGGTCCGGCGTTGATGGATGACGTAGCACCTGTCCCGAGTTGAAATCTGTGTCTGTCTCTTTTGCCAGCTCCCAATGGACGCTTCAGGCCAGTCCCGCCCCACCCATATTGCCCTCCCTCCCCGCCCTTGTTTTCCTCTTCCCCTCTCCTCTCCCTCTCTTGACGACGACCTCAACGGCGTCCTCTCCCCTTTTCTCCCCTTCTACACTGCACCCTCCACACCCTCCGCCGACTCTCCTCTCCCTTCCCCCGCCCTCACTGACTACTTCACCCCTCCCACCTCGCCTTCTGAAGGTACCCCCACCTCTGTTGATCCTCGGTCTCCCCCTCAGTGGCCTCAGACCTCTCTTGCTGCTGCACATCCCGCAAGCAGTTATGTGTCCCCTAGCCCCTACGGCACCGACGACGTCTATCCCGGCATCCCCACGGACATTACAAATGACCTCATACTCGACGACGGCAGTCTCACTGCCCTCGAAAAGATTTTTCTTTTCTGTCAGAGTAAACAAGTTGTTCATCGTGTCTATATTGTTACCAACATGCCCCGCCTTCTCAAGCAAGTGGTCCCTAATGAGGCTGTGGAATACATTTTACCGCTTTTCCGCGAATTAGTGCTGGACAAAGGTGAACATATGATTTTCTTTTTCTGGTTATATACCTATGCATCTACAGATGAATCCGTACAGGAAGAGTTTGGCCGTTCACTGGGGGATGTTATGTGGTGGTTCATAACTGTGAGTCATTCCCTAGTGTCATCATTCAAATCATGTTAAACATCACAGTCTTGCCGCGTTGTCGAAGTTGTCACCGATAGGACCGCGCTTAACGGTGATCGAGGAATCTGCTCTCCTGTTCAGATTCACTACCAGACTTTTACCCCCCTCTTTGGTTCTCTCCTTCTCAGCAACAACGTCTGCGTCAGCGAGGTTGCTCGGAACTCGGTCCTTCTCATCCTAGAGCGCATTAAAAAAGCCGATGATAAGGACTCTTTGGCTCGAGGAGAGCACGTTCGTGGTACCCTCCCTCCAGACAATTTATGGCAAGCTCCTACCTCAGATTATGCAATGGATGATCCAGAGATCGAAGAAGAGGAACCTGAACTCGGTCTTTTCGGTCCGGATGAAAGAGCTTACATCAAGCATGAAATCCTGGCCGCCATCGTAATTGCTCTAGGCCGCCTTGATCATATGTCCCAGGATGGTGCCCTGGCAGACATGCCAGCGATGGGTGGACGTCATGTTGAAGAACGGCGGCTGTGGCTACAATCCCAGTCCGGAGACGGAGTCCAGGTGGTCTCGCCCGATGGATCGAAGAACGTTGAGAATGGTGTGACGACATTGACTGACCTCGAGGCTTCATCATCTAACATTATAATCAAAGAGGCCACAGTTAACTCATATTTCCCAATTGTTCCTAGCTTGTATTCCACACCCTCTTCAACGTCATCAACTTCTTCATCCAGTAACTCATCATCTGGATCATCACCTACTGCGCCACCCGTCGGGGTTTCACCTTCACTCCCATTGGCTGCTCCAGGGAATTCTATTTTACATCAATCTTCGACTTGTGCCTCTGATGACACCATTTGTTTGCAAGTCCCCTCACCGATTGACCATCAGCAACGTGCTCCAACCTCTGACTCATCAACAACGTCCTTGCAGGTCTCTCCTCTTGAATATGATCAGGTCCCTTTGTTTTTGCAGCGCGAGAAATCACGTCCACGTGAGAGTCCACTGACCTACTCGCTACATTCTGAACGTATGATGCTCGACGAGAATGATTTTTATGAGGAGCAAGTTACAAGTGGGCGTTGGTCCACCATGCGACTCATTGCCGCTGTGGCTTCAAACGGTAAACCTTTACACTATCTTGTATTGCTTTTTGTTTCTCAGTAGATTCCAGGGACGGCCGATCAGGAAACAGAGATTTACTTCATTAAAGATGTTTATCGATCAGTGCAAGATCCCATTTTTTGGGTCAGGCGTGAAGCTGCTTTCGCAATCGGAGCACTTGCCAGAGTTGTTCCGGAAGACTTTGTCTGCAAAGACCTGGTAAGTGTTCCCAATTTTGTGGCATAAAATTTTTAATTGCCGTATCCAGGTACCCATGTTTGAGCAACTCGTGAACGATCCGCACTCCGATGTTCGCCAAAATGTCCTTTTTGCTCTCCCTCCTCTTATTCAACGCCTGTCTCCTGAGCATCGCAGGAAGGTGACACATGAGACATTAACGGTTCTCTGTGAAGATCCAGAGATTGATGTTCGACAAAGTGCATTGGACACGCTGTCTGAGACGATTTGTGCCTTTGCCAGCGATCCACAGGGACCTCCAGAATTCTTGTTACGCATGTACCTCGGCCGCAAAGAAGACAAAATTGTCCGCAACGGTACCCGACTGATTACGTTTGAGATTCCTCCTCCCTTGGAGGCATTTTACCTCGACACTAAGAGACCTTTAACCTTGGCGTTCGGTTTTCCTGCTGTCACGTTGACATTGGGTAAGGGGCGTTGGAGCGAATTGAGGGAGGCGTACCTTGACCTTGCTGCCAATCGTATGAATGACGTCAAGCGTGCATTGGCTGCTGGCATGGGTGAAATCGCCAAGATAATCGGACCTGAAAATACTCACCAAGATCTCACTGAAGTTTGGTGGAAATTTATCAATTTTCCCAAGGACTCTGAAACCCGCATCCACGCAATTGAAAATATGGAGGCTCTTATCACTGTTGCAGGCAAAGAGACTGGATTATCGTTTTGGGAGGGCGTCTCTAAAAATTGGGAGGCCAAAATATTTAAGGTATGGAGGGAGAGGAAAATTATTCTCGAGGAAATGATGAAAATGCCAAATTTGTTGGGCCATGAAATTTTGCCTATCGTTGGTGTTATCCAGGCATTGGCTTTAGTTGACCTCGAACAGGGTGTTCGTGATATCGCGATATCATTCGTATGTGTTTTTGTATACGTAATGTCGAAATTCTCTCTTGACATTAGTGCCTATCTGGATAGCTTCCTAGAGTTCAAGGCTTGTTATCACCCCATCCAAACCTTGCGGATGATCTCAACACTGCAGTCTCTCAGCTGCTCTCGTCCACATTCCGTCGGCGGTCAACGTACGATGTTCCAGTCCAGTTAGCTTTGAATGTGTGCTCACCAGTAGGTTTAACTCACAGGTTTGCGTCCTGTCAAAGATCGATCTTTTTGGCTTCCATCGACGCAGGCCAGAAACCATCGGTGGCACTTACTGACAACATGCTCCGCATGATGTTTGAACTTTCACAGGACTCTGTCATTGATGTGAAGATATCCGTCGCCCGATTTGTTAACAGTGTTTGCGGTGCGTTCCCACAGCCAATTAAAGCGCCTACAATGAGGCTGATACGAACTTGGTCAGACAAATTTATACGGGAAACAGAACCCATTCCTGCCCTTTTAGTGGACATCCTTCGGCGGTTATCTCAGGACAGTTCTCCCTCAATCAAAATGTATATTCCAGAATCTGCTGCCCTGCTTGGTGGCATCCCAGCCCATGGTGAAAAGCTAGCGCCCGCCGTTTTTAGCCAGCCAACTAGATCAAGACATTTTTCAAAACCCCCTCTGTCACGACTCGATGATCATTTGTCAATCGATGGACATGGGCATTGACGTTCCTGGATTTTGAATGAGTCCGAATTTACATTGAAAATCCATGGTAACCAGATTCCGTTTACAATGGGCAGCTTTGAGGTATCCGGCTTCTTGAGGCACTTAGGGGCTTGGGCTATGAAATGTTCCAGATGTGTATGTTGATCACGTCTTGTTTTTGCTATTTATCTGCGACGTTTATTAGGTACTATCTAGCCATCTGCTGGTATGATATTAATACCCTTCATTCTTTCTCTTTTAATCTCCTTTGTCTTCTCAATATGCACCTCTGAACTCCCCAGTACCATTATATTTGGTTAATGTTTTTAATATATGTGTGGTATACCATTTTTGAGGCTGAGAAACGGTGGAAACAAGGCGGAAGTTTTGTAATGATCTTGATGTAAGAGCCAGGTGCTGTGGTTTTCTCACCTTGATTTGGATTCTTGAGATCATATGCTTCACCTTTCTTTCCCTCTCCCTCTCCCACTTCCTAGGGCTTTTATGAAGATATGAGCGTGAAGTATCTCGCAAAATTAGATCTTCGGGCTTTTCGCTATTGCGTTCTTGGTGAGCAAAACAGTCACTGCTCCAAGGCAGGAGATCTTCAATAACTGAGATGTCCTTGATAGTTGTTTTTCTCATTTGTAATACTCTGACTGCAAGTTTTTCTGCCTGGAATCTGGGTATCGTTCAAGGAACTGAAGGATCCAGGGGTCAGTAGTTCTTGTTGACTTCTATCATCAATTAATGCGATTCTAGCATTGATTCAGCGTATTGATGCCTACTTGGCCTTCCTTGGTGGTTCAGGGCTGATTATCTTGTTTATTATGTATGTCGCTCCCTTCAATTCTCGCGAATATAGTCTAAGTGAATATCCCATAGTGTTTTTATAGAAGTTGCTTCTATATCATGGTTCATTGGCACTGTGTGGTTTGAATATGTATGGATTTCAATATGGGGTTTAATGTACATTGGTATGTGGCTGTCGTCACCTCTTGGGTCGATTACATTGATTCAATTCTGATCTTCTTTTGGTTTTGCGACGGATAGCTGCCGCTATTGCCATTACTATAATTGCATGTCAAGAAGATTGCAGCGCTGCTAGCCAGAGTGAGTACTTATCCTTGTCATCACAATTATCAATTTTACGATTTACCGTTAGCGCTCAACTGTGCCTCTCTCCAGGTGTTGCTGGCATTCACTTGGTTATGTGCAATGACCCGTTCGTGAATTTCACCCAAAGTCTAGGACCGCCCAAGTTGATTTTTTTTCCCCGTAGTAACCGTATACTTCTCGGTCTTCATGTTTGCTCTTTTCGTCAACAAAAGGAAACACTCGATGATCTGGCATTCCATGATGCGCAGGTTTCCTTGGGCTGAAACATGTGCCATCCTTGCTGGCCCCCGAGCCACGCACACGCTTTCCGTCACACCTGCATTTCCTGCATTTGTACAAAAATCTTCGGTTCCGATCATTCACGCACCAAAACCCAAGTACGCTCGGCCGAATGTGTCTAAGCGCCCGCCAGTATCTGGACTCGGTTCTGAGTATCAGATTGAACACTACAGGCCACCACCTACTAGACTTCAGACTATATCTCACGGTAGCTCAAGGGCTGCAGCATTGCGCACCGCCGACTTACCTCCAGGTGCAGTGCCCCCTGTGATATCGCCCGCTTTATCAACGATCGAAGAACCAGAAATTATGGAAAGCAATAATTTTGCATCTTTGCTTTATCCTATGCACGTGCAACAAACTATCCTCCACACCAATACATCCGGACTAAGACGACCGGATCCAGCACTATCTCGGGCTAGCTCTGATGTCGTACGAGTTTATGCCAATGCCAATGCCACTTTTCCACCTTCATCTTCACCACTTGGTGATTGGCCACGTGCCGATATTCTTTCGCAACCTGTGACAAGAAAGAAGCGGAAGGCACTGCCGCCCATCACAACTCGTGGTGATTCTGACCAGGGGAATGCTGTGGGTACAAGCCCGGATGTTCTTCTGGGTACCGGGCGACATTCGCGTGAGATATACCAACAGCCTACGCACGTGTTGTCCCACCATACACAACCTAGAAATTCTAGGGTCTCTGACTTGTCAAGTGAACGCTCAGAACTGGAGGATGTGGGCCTTGAGTATGCGTGATTGCGCGTCGATGTAGCATCTTTTTTTGTTTTAAACGTCTTGTATAACTCTATGGGTAGAATGATCATGATAATATATTCTTGAAACGAAACAAGTTTTTCTGAGATCCAGATGCCCCCTATATCTTCGATTGATAGCTATTTTCTTTCACCCCCAGTGACTGGGACTTGCAAATTCATGTCTATTTTCTGTTAAAAAAGAGTGCGTAATAGAAATAAATGCCTTTCGTGAGCCATCAGTCAATGGATGACTCTAAAAATAGGCGATCCAGGATGTTTATTGTCCATTGTCCTCCGAGCGTCTTTGTTCTCTTTTTATCTCGATATATGAATCCCTTTGTCCAAAGAAGCTTTCAAAATAAGAATTGCATGTGAACTTGATCTTATTAAGCACAGACGACTAGACTTTTCCTCCATTGCACTCTTTGGCGGAGCTTCGAGATTTGAGCCTCTTCCTTTCTATAGGATTGGTGAACTCTTTTCTAACGATCCCTCGCAACTCTCTTTTCCTTTTGATTCTATTCTCCTTCTTCTGCCTATTGACACTTCCGGTGCGGGCCTCGGAATTCTCATCCTCTAAATCAAGTATAAGAGTTCATAATCCTCATGTTCAAACCGTTCCTTGTAGTACGCACTACATTCCTAGGTGAGTCCGAGCTCCCCTGATATGTGCGTAATCAATGACAACAATTATCCCTAACAATAACATCCAGCTCTTCTTTTCATGTTCGGGATCTTGTCGATTGCCTTTACAATTTGGAATCTTAGCGCAGCAGCAGCTATCGGGAGACATGGTGAGCTATTTCTTCTTACTACACCTATACATCGTCTCATGGGCCTAAGCACCGGGATCGTCTATATTCATACTCGTGACAAACTGCTTGTCGGTCATCCTAATTTGCTAGTGGGTTACAATTGGTTCAGTGACAACTCCGACTTAGAGCTTTTTTCCTAAGTGCATCGATAGAATATTTTCAACCAAGCATCCGGACAACGAGTGTATTGTTAGAGTGTGGATGGGTTGCCATTAGTGCCTTGCTTCAATCAGGTACGTGTTGCAAAGCTTCCTCGGTTTGATGGCTAACAATGACGATTGTAGGAGGCGCTATCAGTAGTACTACAAGCTCAATTGCTCTCAGCTGTCGGATAGGTGGTGAGGCATAGAAATCTCCCTTTCGACGGTTGTTAGCCTTTATTAATTATGATCCTTGTATAGATGATTGGAGTATCTGTGCGTCCGCCTCGGTTCTTGTCCCTATTTCATGGATCAATACTCTCATCTGTGAGCTGGTTGATGTTTTTGCGGTATAAGATGACTCGCTGACTTGAACACCTCAAATAGTGTTTACCTATTTCTTTGTGCTGTTTGTCAGTACTGTGTCCCATTTGCGCATGTATCCTGATATCTGGGCGCGAACTATCTATACCGTGGACTGGTTTATTGACCCCAGGATGAAAGCCTTCTTACGCGAGGCAACATTCCAGCCGAGAAGAGCTTCGTGGTCGCAATACCTTCAGGGTATTAGACCTGCGGCTGAACGGAATTTGGACACAGAGAAAGCTCCTTGGGCGGAGAACATCAGCGTCCGTCGAGGTAAAGATAATCCTTACGCCGCTCCCTCTTGGGCATATTCTCGTAGTGGTCGATCAACGGCTTCCAGTCTCGATGTTCCGTGTCGTTGCACGAGAGAGTCTGTAACCGACGGTAGTGGACCCTCCCTTCCTCCCATTTCCTCGAGTAGGCGAACAACCATAGCCACTGAAAATGCCTCGTTATCTTTCAGATTACCTCCTTTACCCCCCCTAATCTTTTCCAAGGGTAGCACAAGTTCATCTGGGTCCAAGTTCGTTGAGAGTTCTAGCCAGGGCTCGAAGAAATCTACTCCTACTTTGTCTCGGAGCGCAAGCATGAGCCTCTTCCCTTCAACAACAGACAATCATGATCTGCCCATTCCCCTTCCACGTAGAGCGGAATGGGTGATCGTTGACAAACTGACATAGAGCATGAACATCAAAAATTAAAAAAAACCCGGACTCTAAACCAATGCATTTTTTATGGACATTGTATACTCCACACAACACTTTCATTTCTCTTTAATAAGTACATTGTATCCAAAGCTACATAGTAAATTTACGAGGACGGATTGGGAGCTTGAGTGGCATTGTCAGCGTCGTCGGATTCGATCCCTGCCGTCAAAAGACGTTGCCGAAGTCTCTGTACCTCGCCTTTGGAAGCCAACAACTCATCCTCAACTCGAAGCAGCCTCTCCTTGGTGGCAGCAAGTTCTTCAGCAGCCTCTGCACTGAGCTCTCCTGCACCAACCGCCACACCTGCCAGACATGTCAAAGATTTGCATCATCGCCCAGATATGTGACTCACCCTCCACCAGTTTGACAATCCGCCAGAACCGGAGGATGATCAAAAGCGCTGCGAGTTCTTCCTCCTTCCCCTTGAGCACAATCTCTAGGACGAAGGTGGTGATGACAACAAAAGCATCAAATAGATGAAGAATTGCCATTGGGGTTTTGCCAAACGGATTGTAAAATTGAGGACCAAATGCAAACAGAGCAAATATGATTTCTACCAAGAAAGCAGTTGTAATTGCTAACGAAATATGGGCCAAAATCTCCAACCAAGCGGGGTCGTGGTTGTTGCCACCGTCACAATTCCTTGTGAGAAAGCCATATCCAAGATCAGCAATGACACAGCCAACGTCGATGGTAAGCTGAACGTTGAACGATTAGGCAGGCACCAAGCAATGAATGAATTACGATTACATACCAGAAATAGGACCAGAAGATGCATGCGATGGCTCTCTATAACAAGCGCTACTTGCTCCCGCCATTTCTTGAGCGAAGATTGCTCATCGTTGGAGGATGAGGTTTCGCCCCCGATGCGACTCCATGGATGGTTGGTATCAGTAACAGTAGTTGGTAGAATACCAGTCTCAAATTCTGGCATTTTGTCTTGCTTCAGGAAAATCAGATAGAGTGAAAGTATGAGTGGTGATATGGGGTATCACAGCCGACGAGCACCCTCCAATATAGAAAGGTCACGGGTGTCGCTATTGTCCTGATTTTGATCATGAGACCAATGTCATTCGGCCGGCGATCCTTTTCGGCAGCAAAACAGTCAGCAATTTGACATCAGTGCTGAACTTGATCAATACTGGACATACTAGACATTGATTTCTATCTTATCGGTTGTCTAAAACCATCATTCAGCTGACAAGCCCGTTGATTTTTTTCTACTGTCCATCATGATTTTCTATTTTCTTCCAGCTTTCGATGTTTTGTCTTTTGTTGCGTTGTATCATGCTTGTCAGTACAGAGCTCGGAAGATCACAACAGAAATTTCGAAATGTCCTAGGTTTGGATTAAGCAGCTCGTTCTTGATATTTAACCGAGAACGGAAGTTGTTCAATAACGCACTTCGCGTTGAGTGCACTTCAGGACCGATACTTGGCATCATTCTTATGACGGTTGGACTTCCTGTGACTCTGCTGCGCTTCATGCGAACAGTGGTTTAGTCCCTGTGTCTTCTTATGTCCAAACTTATTTGGACGCACAGGGGTTAGATGGAGCCTGTGCGTGTCGCGTCCCTAGTCGTATTCGAAGCAGGTACGGTACTACGCAGGGACCGGTCACTTTGCCATTGTCAATGGTCGCCCTAGATGTGGAAGATTGGGATTTTTGATTCTCTCCAGTCAATGGAAATAAAGAGCTTACAGAACAAAATTCCTGCCACTCTCAGATATTGGCTGCAATATAGATATGCTTGAATGCACCAGTCTTGTTGTTCACTAGTATTTTGGCATGCATTTTCGGGTCAACTTGAGCCACCTCCAAGTCTTTTCGAACACGGAAAAATGGTCTCTCCTGGTGACAGGTCTAGCAAGTTACAGCTCAAGTTCAGAGAAAGACTAGTAGGGTATGCACTGGCCAGACATACTTATCTCTTTCTGCCAGTTCTACATGCAGCTCTTGTAAACACTTCCTGTTATTTCAGCGGATACTTGAATTTTCTGAACGAGATAAGCCCACCTAGAAAGATAAACAAATTTGCTAGTGACGTCACACCAAGTTGCCAATAACTCGGTTTCTTCGTGATGTTCGTGCCTCGTCTTGGACGACAATTTATCCATCTTGGCATTCGACAACACTCGTTCCGTAGCCACTTCTGCTTAGAATCAACCCGCCAAACCAGTTTTCGACGGGAAATACAGAATTCTGCCATTAGTCGAGGAATCTGGCAAGGTACCAAGAAAAGTGCTTGTGCAATACGAGTGCTCGGAGTTTCTGCCACTGCTATCGTTGGGCTCGGAGTCTCAGCTTTCACAAGTCCAAAGGTTTTGTGTGAAGGTTTGTACTCTGTTCTGATCAGTGCAGGAGGCAAATTCACGTAGGGTAATCCTCAGGTTTTCCATCACATGAGAAAGAGCCTAACGGATCTCAAGAATACCTGCCTCCACCGCAGTCTTCGGTATCATTGTTTGAGCTGTCTTTCGGCGCCGTTGCTGGAATATGTTCTGGCGTCTTTGTAAAGAAGGGGGTCAAAGCTGTTGCCTGGCTTTTGGGGGGAATTTTCGTGTTCTTACAAGTAGGTTTATCTCTTTCCCTCATTTATAACTGACTTTGGGATTCCAGTATTTGGGTTCCAAGTCTTTGGTGAAAGTGGACTGGCCCAGAATGTCAGCACGTTTTGAGGACTTATTTTACTCTCGGGGTGCTTGTGGCCACTCGAAGCCACCTAACGTTTTGTCGTTATGGAGGTGGTTGATAGATTTCTTGACGGCTGACTTCCAACCACGGGCGTCGTTCCTTGCTGGATTTGCGCTGGGCCTGAGGGTGGGGTGATCTCGTAGATTAGACCACACAGTCACAAACAGAATGTCTACATTAGAATTTTTGGGCTATTTGATTTATCTTGAAAATGGGGCGCCGAGCCAAAAACAAGCAAAGTCCCCCACAGCCTCTCGAGCCAGGAAGTCTCTCAGGCCCTAAACTTGTCAAACGCAAAGCGGAAAACGATGGGTCTTTTCCCTCGAGGCCTAACAAAAAGCTCAAGGACGTATCTAATAAAGCCAAGCACCAATCAGCGTCGAACCCCTCTGTTTCGAAACCAAAGGGGAAAGTACGACAGGCCAAAGATGCAAAGAAAAATCAAGTCCGTTCTGTAGAAAGCGAGGAAGGGTCTGGGTGGGAGGACATGGAAGATGGCAAGGCCGATCTAGAAGCGCAAGCCAAGTAAAAAAATTCTCGTTACGCCTACTAATTTACTAACCAATGTCATGGTTATCAGGTCACTATTTCATGACAGTGATGATGACTTGCCTGCTTTTCAAGGTGACTTGGAGGGGCTTCACGAATTGGAACCCCCAGAGGGAGATGAGTGCGCCTGTCCATATATTGTGCTTCTTGGCACTCTGAATTAGTGATAGTCACAGTGATGAGCCTCTTAGGGGACCTGTTCAGGAATTTGACTTTGATTCTGACGAAGAGGACGACGGTCAATTACTTCCATCTCAGGTCAAAAAATCCAAACAGCTTGAACGACCCGTAAAAGTCATTCCCACTGCTTCTGATGCTAGTGACTCGGATGATTCCAATGAAGATATAAAGGTGACGATGGCAAACATGGAAGCTCGGTCGCGTGCACTTGATGAGACAGCTGCCGCTGACGCTAGATTAGATGCAGAAGAATTGCGCCGAGAAGCCTTAGAAGCTGAGGACGAAAACATGAGTGATGATCAGGAAGTTGACGAAAAAATTCGCTTGCCGACTGCAGCAGAGCGGGAGGAAGAAAAAGCAAAGGGAGGACCAGATGTCCAAACAGTTCAGGAGCGAATGAGATATTGTGTTCGTGTGCTAGGGAACTTTAGAAAACGCGCTGAAAAGGGACGGTGGGTGTTTTCCCGGTGTTTAACTACGTCTGTTGATCATGCAAACAAGATCGCGAACAGAGTACATTGAACAGTTAATTCTGGACATTGCAAGTTATTACGGTTACAATGAATTCCTTGCCGAGAAGCTATTCCAGCTTTTCCCTGTTGCGGAGGTATGGATACCAATTTGACACGATTTATAGGTTTTGACACGGCTCTAGGCTATTGAATTCTTCGAAGCAAACGAGGTACCTCGACCCGTCACGATCAGGACAAATACACTCCGGACACGTAGGCGGGACCTTGCTCAAGCATTAATCAATCGAGGTGTCAACCTTGAACCGATTGGTAAATGGACAAATGTTGGTCTTCAAGTTTTTGAGAGCAGCGTTCCGATAGGTAGAGACTATTGAAATTCTCAGCGTCCAATTTTCCAATTGACATCCTTCTCAGGCGCTACCCCCGAGTACTTGGCTGGACACTACATACTTCAGGCGGCGTCGTCATTCTTGCCCGTGATTGCTCTATCACCTCAACCAAATGAACGAGTCTTGGACATGGCATCAGCACCGGGAGGTAAAACGACGCATATTGCAGCACTACTGCAGAATACAGGAGTGGTCTTTGCAAATGATGCCAACAAAGCTCGCACAAAGAGTTTGACGGCCAATGCTCACCGTCTTGGATGCAAGAATGTTGTAGTATGCTCCTACGATGGTCGAGAATTCCCGAAGGTTCTGGGTGGTTTTGACCGTGTGCTTCTAGATGCACCTTGTAGTGGTACGGGTGTCATCAGCAAGGATTCAAGTGTCAAAGTCAATAAAGTGAAGTTTTAATTTTCATGACGATATTTTCACATTGACATTATATAGTCTGAACGGGACTTTACGCTCCTCTCCCACCTGCAAAAACAACTGATTCTATGTGCTATCGATAGCGTGAGCCCTGAGTCCAAAACAGGAGGCTACCTTGTTTATTCGACTTGCTCGGTTACTGTAGACGAAAACGAAGCTGTCGTCGATTATGCCCTTCGAAAACGGTCAAATGTGAAGCTCGTTGATACAGGCCTATCATTTGGTCGTGAAGGTTATACGAAGTACCGAGGGAAAGTATTTGATCGTAGTGTGAGCTTAACACGACGCTTCTATCCCCATGTGCACAACATGGACGGATTTTTTGTTGCCAAGTTCAGAGTCGAGCGACGATCAAAATCCGACTCTACCTCTAAAAACGTCAAGGATACTCTCATCACAGTTCCCGAGGATGGACCAAAAGAAGGTTTTAACCCAGATGAGGATCGGGAATATATCGAGAGTAAGAAGTACCTTTTGATGCGACTGTCACGCGACGCTAATGGTTTACTTACAGAGGCGAAGCGGAGACAGATGAAGGCAAAGGGAATGCGACCTCCGCCGCGCAATCTGCCACCAAACTAGGATAATCTCTGTTGTATACAGTTCTCTCTATCTGATTATTTGGATGTACATCTGTTGATCCTAATGATCGTTATATGGTGTTGCTCAACAACCATTTTCATTATATGTTATGAGGAAAGTGACGACGAAGTCCCACACAGCAATGACAGTGGCTGGGCAGCTTATTAAACATTCACAAGCTATGACATTTTGACAGTATTAGAAGGAAGATTATAGTCAACATAACAGTGTAAATGACTGACTGACTATTCACAAAATGTGTTGGTTGATTGTGGTAGAGAGCTTGGGCTGTGGATGTCAAGAAGAAAAAAAATAGCACAGTTTACACTCCGAGAATGGATATCTGCAGGGAGGAACATAGATCGCAGATGATAATTTCCTGATCTGGTTAAAGAGACATACACATACCTGTTATTATCTTAAAACCCCGGTGTTCAGGAGTGGAAGATATGTACGCAGTGTTGAACAATCCGAGTAATACTCGATGATGCAGGGTACTCCTACCTACATGTGATCGCATCTTTTTTTGTATTCAGCATTTTTGTTCTGCGACAAGTAATCTAGTACTAAGGTGCAGAGGGTTAAACAGAGCCCAATGTCCGGGGCATGTCTACAAGAGTGAGGTGTAAGGTGTGGGCGAAGTTTACTGGTAGATGGGTGGATGTGATTGTATCATATGTAGTTAATCTAAATAAAGACACATGGACTCATTAGTATATTAGGAGTACAGAATACTTACTGTAAAATAGACAGAAGAATACCTTCATAATCTCAGCTGGGAGAAAGTAAGACCCAACTTTACAGGTCAACCCTGCTGTACAATATAGACAGGCTGCTCATCAGGTTATAGGCCACCTGTGACACCTCTATGGTTGCCTGGAGCCCCAGGCATATTTACTCTGGTACCATTTTCTTGCAGTCCCAATGTTATGAGACAACTCCCAAGAAGGAAACTATTTCTCACACATTTATCAACTTGATGGAAAACACTCAAGAATACAATGTGGGAAAGATATAAATAGTATGGGAAGGATTATGTAAAATATAGGTAGTTCTTAGTAAGGGTCATGTGATCATAGGAGGTAGGTGCACAGACTATCTAATATTTGTATAAGTACCTAGGGGAATCCAACAAAGAACTCTATTGAGTTCTTCCTGAACAACCACCTTGGTTGAGCTCTAAGTTCTTATGACTATATGCTAATACAAGAACTCAATATCTATTATTGACCCTGCACCTTGCAGCCTCAACACTCTTTATTTCACTTACTCTCTCATTGTTCTCGCTAGTAAGCACAGCA
>Ga0153924_1000236_pt1 | contig 37040 bp, 30 predicted proteins | sample TSNJ008MetaG_FD_104709 | JGI IMG/M metagenome (GOLD analysis project Ga0153924, IMG submission 104709) | Attine ant fungus gardens microbial communities from New Jersey, USA - TSNJ008 MetaG | ecosystem: Host-associated > Fungi > Mycelium > Unclassified | place: USA: New Jersey, Wharton State...
GCGTCCGCGCCCATGGACGCGTGAGCCAGCCGGAACTCGACCGGTTGCGCGACGGCGTCACGATCGACGGCATCACTTACGGATCGATCGCGGCGCTGCTCGAACGCGAACAGGGCACGAATATCTGGCTGGGCTTCGCGATACGCGAGGGCAAAAACCGCGAGGTCCGTAACGTGCTTGCCCATCTCGGTCTCCAGGTGAACCGCCTGATCCGCACCGCTGCCCAGGCGACGGGCAACACCACGTCCGCCGCCGTCTGGCGCACGCTCGGCATCCTCGAGACCGACCAGCCGCTCCGCCTCGGCGAGCTCGCCGCGGCCTCGCGCGTCGCGCAGCCCACCATGACCCGACTCGTCACCGGCATGACCGCCGACGGACTCATCACCCGCAGCGTCGACCCCGACGACTCCCGCGGGCAGCTCATCGAGCTCACGGAAGCCGGCCGCGCCCGACTCGCCGAGTGGCGCGCCACCATGACCCGCACGGTCGGCCCGATGTTCGCCGACCTCGACGACGACGACTGGGACGCACTGCACACCGCGGCCGCCCTCATCGCCTCGCGCACCTCCACCACCACCAGAACGGAGACCCTCGCGTGAACGCCCACGCACCAGCCGGCCAGTCCGGCAGCATCCTCAAGCAGTCGTCAGCAGTGTGGGCGATCGCCTTCGCCTGCGTCGTCGCCTTCATGGGCATCGGCCTCGTCGACCCGATCCTCCCCGCGATCGCCGTCTCGCTGAAGGCGACCCCGGCGCAGACCGAGCTCCTCTTCACGAGCTACCTCGCCGTCACGGGCGTCGCGATGTTCTTCACCAGCTGGGTCTCGAGCCGCATCGGCGCGAAGAACACCCTGCTCATCGGACTCGCCCTGATCGTGCTGTTCTCGGTGCTCGCGGCGACGTCGAACAGCGTCTGGACGATCATCGACTTCCGCGCCGGATGGGGTCTCGGCAACGCGCTGTTCATCTCCACCGCACTCGCGACGATCGTCGGGGCGGCCTCCGGCGGCACCGCGTCCGCGATCATCCTGTACGAGGCAGCACTCGGGCTCGGCATCGCCGTCGGCCCCCTCGTCGGCGGCCTGCTCGGCTCGGTGAGCTGGCGCGGCCCGTTCTTCGGCGTCACCACGCTCATGGCCATCGCGTTCATCGCCATCGTCACGCTCCTCAAGACGAAGAACCTCGAGAAGCCCACCCCGACGAAGCTCTCGGCACCGTTCCGCGCCCTCGGCCGCCCGGCGCTCGCCGCCCTCGCCGCGACCGCGCTGTTCTACAACATCGGCTTCTTCGTGCTGCTCGCCTACACGCCGTTCCCGCTCGGCTTCGGCGCACTCGGGATCGGCTTCACGTTCTTCGGCTGGGGCGTCGGCCTCGCGATCACCTCGGTGTGGGTCGCCCCGATGCTCACCGCCCGTCTCCGCCGGACGACCGTGCTCAAGATCGCGCTCCCGCTGCTGGCGCTCGACCTGTTCGCCGCGGCCGTGGTCGTGCGGTCACAGGTGGGACTCATCATCTGCGTGATCATCGGCGGACTCGTGCTCGGCGTCCTCAACACCGTGCTCACCGAGTGCGTCATGGAGGCCACCGACCTCCCCCGCTCCGTCGCATCGAGCGCCTACTCCGCCGTGCGCTTCATCGGTGGTGCGATCGCCCCGCCCGTGGCCACGCTCCTCGCCGACGCCTACGCCCCCTCGGCCGCGTACGTCTTCGCCGGGCTGTCCGTCGCCGTCGCGTTCGTCGTCGTGGTCTGCACCACGAAGGTCCTGCGCCGGGTCGACGACGGTGCCGAGCCGGAGCGCATCGAGGCCGAGGCGATCGGCGCCGGCGAGATGGCGTAGCGCCGCACACATCGAGTGAGCAGAAACCGTCGGGTCCCGCACGCGGACCCGACGGTTTCTGCTCCGTCGACGCGCGCCTGCGCCCGCTCACCCGCCCGCCCGCTCTGGTCGCGCCCGCTCTGGTCGCGCCCGCTCCGCGAGCGGGCGGAATACGAGCCGTCCAGGCCCCGAGCCCGCCAGATTCCGCCCGTTCGCGAAGTGGAGGTGACTGCCTGGAGGCGCGGTGCCCGTCCCGGGACCGGCACCGCGCCTCCAGGCGGTTGCGACCACGGCAGCCCACCCACCGCGAGCGGGCGGAACCGGTCCGGCGCACGTGTCGGACGGGGCAGAATCCGCCCGCTCGCGGGCTCCCGGGCTGCCACGCTGCGAACGGGTGAAATGCGGCACGGCGATCGTGCGGATCCCGCATGATTCGCCCGCTGGCGGGCTCGGGGCAGGCGCGCTGCCCAACGGGTGAAATGCGGCCCGTTGGTCGCGCGGGTCACACGCATTCGGCCCGCTCGCCGGGTCCGGGCCGAGACCCAGCGCGCGAGCGGGTGCAATGCGGCCCCGCGGTCGAGCGGAGCCCGCACATCCCGCCCGCTCGCCGCCCGGCGGACCGGACCAGCGCGCGAGCGGGTGAAATGCGGCTTGGCAGAGGCCCGAACGGTGTGTGTTTCGCCCGCTCGCGCGCGGCCGACCCAGCCCCGGCCACCGCGGCAGCACCCGCCCGCGACGGAGCCGACCACGACGCGGAATAGGATCGACACCATGGCAACTGCGAACGACCGCCTCGTCTGGATCGACTGCGAGATGACGGGCCTCGACCTCGAGGTCGACGAACTCGTCGAGGTGGCCGTGGTCATCACCGACTTCGACCTCGTCCCCGTGCACCCCGGGTTCGACATCGTGATCAAGCCCGATCAGTCAGCGCTCGACAACATGAACGAGTTCGTGACGAACATGCACACGACCTCGGGCCTCATCGAGGAGATCCCGAACGGCGTGAGCCTGGCGGACGCCGAGTACCAGGTGCTCGAGTACATCCTCCAGCACGTCCCGGCCGAGGGCACCGCTCCCCTCGCGGGCAACACGATCGGCACCGACCGGGCGTTCCTGTCGAAGTACATGCCTCGCGTCGACGGACACCTGCACTACCGCAGCGTCGACGTGTCGAGCATCAAGGAGCTCTGCCGTCGCTGGTTCCCGCGGGTGTACTTCAACGCCCCGGAGAAGCACGGCGGGCACCGGGCCCTCGCGGACATCCTCGAGTCGATCCGTGAGCTCGAGTACTACCGCCGCGCGGGGTTCGTCGCCGAGCCCGGCCCGAGCACCGACGACGTCCGAGCCGTCCAGGCCGAGGTCGTCGAGAAGTGGGCACCGCGCCTCGCGCAGTAGTGGTCCGACCCGGCTCCGGCATGTACTACTATTGAGTGGTCGCGCCGGTCAGCCGGTCCGAACATGGTGGATATAGCTCAGTTGGTAGAGCGCCTGGTTGTGGTCTAGGAGGTCGCGGGTTCGAGACCCGTTATTCACCCCAGAGCTGATGCAGATCAGCCAATGGCCCCGGTCCGATGGACCGGGGCCATCTTCGTCAGCAGCACGTGCATACGACATGTGTGAAATTCCGCATCTGCCACGTCGGGGTGGTTGACTTCCGTCGTGTTCACCGCAATTGGCAAGATGTGGCCCCGTCTCCTCCGCGATCACTGGGTCAACTCGATCTGCGCGTCACGTCTGATCCCGAACCAGGTTCGCTTCGCGTTCCTTCGGATGGCGGGTCTGCGTCTGCGTCGCAGCACGATCTACCAGGGCGTCGAGTGGTTCGGGAGCGGTCGGGTGACTTTCGAACGTGGGGTCACCCTCAACCGCGGCGTCGTGGTGAACCACAGCGGCGGACTGTACATGGGGGAGAACTCCGGACTCGGTCCCGGCACGCTGATCATCACTGCGACGCACGAGGTCGGACCAGCGGCGAAGCGCTGGGGTCGCGGCACCAGCACCCGTGTCGTGATCGGTCGCGGGGTGTGGGTGGGAGCAAACGTGACCATCCTCCCCGGCGTGCGCATCGGCGACGGGTGCATCATCGGAGCGGGCGCCGTCGTCTCACGCGACTGTCGCCCCCACACCGTCTACGTGGGTGTCCCCGCCAGGCCGGTCCGCGAGCTCGACCCGACGCCGTGAAGGACCCTCCCTGCGCGGTGTGGGACGATCCTCGCGTGATGGAGATGTCGCTCGACGACTTCGAGCAGCTCGTGACCGACGAGCTCGACCTGCTCCCCGACGAGATGGTCGACGGGCTCGACAACGTGGTGTTCGTGGTCGAGGACGAACCGGAGGACGGGTCCGACCTGTTCGGCGTGTACGACGGCATCGCCGCGACCGAACGCGGGCAGTACGGCTTCGGCGAGCTCCCGGACCGGATCGTGGTGTTCCGGAAGCAGCACCTCGCCGAATGCGACACCGTGGCGGAGCTCAAGGACGAGGTGCACACCACGCTCGTGCACGAGATCGGGCACTTCTACGGCATCGACGACGAGCGCCTGCACGAACTCGGCTGGGCGTAACCAGCGGCCGTCGCCACCGAGCAACGCCCGCCGCCGCGGCTCAGAACCGCGTCGGCCCCACCTCGTGGTACTTCTCCCACGCGTCCACCGGCCCCCGCCCGTGCAGCACGTACTCCCCGACGAGCCGCTCCTTGTAGACCGCCGGGTTGTGCGACGCCACGACCCGCGCGTTCCGCCAGTGCCGGTCGAGCGCCCGGGTGCGATCGGCGGCAGAGGCGCCGCCGACCTCGAACATCTCGGAGCACGATCGGAGCACCCGCGGCCCGATCTCGACCTGCGCCTGGTACACGGCGTTCTCGGCTGCGTCGAGCAGCGCGTGGTCGACCCCGGACCCGGGCACGTTCGTCGCGACGACCTCGTCGAGCAGTCCCGCCGCGGCGACGACGAGCGAGCGGGCGGTGAACGCCCCGGCGGAGAGCCGCCCGAGGACCGCGAGCACCTGCGGATCGTCCCCCGGCCGGGCGGCGTTGGCGTGGATGTACGTCCGGGTCCGCGGTCGGACGAACGCCACGGCGTCGTCGACGACCGCCTGCCCGATCCCGGCGAGGACCGCCAGCAGGTACAGCTGGTAGAAGGCCTGGATGTGCGACAACGGTGCGTCCTTGTAGGCCGACACCACGGAAGGGTCGATGCGCACGCCCGAGAAGACCGTCGTCCCCGACGCCGTGAGCCGCTGCCCGAAGCCGTCCCAGTCGTCGACGCTCGTCACGCCGGGCGCGTCGACCGGCACGGCGAACGTGACGCGGTCGCCGGAGCGGTCCGCGGCCAGGTAGATCCAGTCGGCGTAGAGCGTGCCCGTCGAGTAGAACTTCCGTCCGTCCAGCCGGAGCGACCCGGGACCGGCAGGCGTCACCGTCGTCGAGATGTCGGCGAGCGTCGTCCCGGTCCGCTCCGAGGTCGCGTTCCCCACGATCGCCCCGTCGACGATCCGCTGCAGCCACTCGTCGCGCGACGCGGAGTCGGGTCGGAGGAGCACCAGCTCGGTGTACCCGAAGTGTCCGCGCCACAGGTGCGCGATGTTCGAGTCCGCGGCCGCCAGGTCGGCCACGAGGTGCGCGAGTTCGACCAGGGTCACGCCGAAGCCACCGCGGTCCTCCGGCACGCGCAGCCGCCCGAACCCGGCGTCGGCGAGCGCGCGGACCTCGTCGTGCGGCATCGGCCGGTCACCAGGGGTTCCAGAGGCGAGCTCTCGCTCGACCGCGCCGTCGCGGATGGTCGCGAACACGGGTGCGAATCGCGCCCGCAGGGTGGCCAGGCGGTCGGCCGGGAGGCCCGTCCCGCGCCCGTCGGTCGTGGTCGCCGCCGTCATGCGGTCACCTCCACGGCACGTGCCGCGTCCGCGACGCCGCTCGCGCCGCCCGTGAACGCGCCGCGCCAGCGCCTGGCCGGGTGCGAGTCCGGCAGCTGCGCGTGCCCGAAGAGCTTCTCGCGCAGTGTGCCCTCGCGGTACTCGGACTGCATGAGCCCGCGATCCTGCAGGGTCGGCGCGATGTGGTCGACGAACTCCTCGTAGGAGCCGGGCAGGGTCCAGTTGATGACGTTCACCCCGTCGACGCCGACGCGCTGCCAGCCAGCGAGTTCGTCGGCGATCTGGTCGGGCGTGCCGACGACCCGGGCACGGAGCTTGGCGGACAGGCGGGCGAGGTCGGCGATCGTGGGTTCGCGGTCCCCGGCGGCCTCGCGGAGCCACTGCAGGTGCGACTGTCCGGCGTGCGTGCGGACCTCGGACAGCGGCGTCTCCGGGTCGAGCGCTTCGCCGGTGTCCGGGTCGAAGCCGAGGTTCGAGTGCACCAGGAATCCGTCGGCCGCGAGGTACTCGTCGATCTCGGCTTCCCTGGCCTTCGCCTCGGCCTCGGTGGACCCGGTGATGAAGGTGAGCCCGAGGAAGAAAGCGATGTCGTCGCGCTGTCGACCGGCTGCCTCGGCGAGGTCGCGGGTCTCTCGGATGAGCTGCTCGGTGGTGTCCCGGTTCGAGGTGAGGATGAACTGGGCCTCGGCGTTCCGCGCGGCGAAGGCCCGGCCGGCCGGCGAAGACCCCGCCTGGAAGAGCACGGGCGTCCGCTGTGGTGACGGCGCGGACAGGTGCGGGCCCTGCACGTCGTAGCGCTTCCCGTGGTGGTCGATGCGGTGCACCTTCGACGGGTCGGCGTACCCGAGCACCGGGTCCTTCAGCACGGCGCCGTCCTCCCAAGAACCCTCCCAGAGCTTCGCGCAGACCTCGAGGTACTCCTCGGCCCAGACGTAGCGTTCGTCGTGTTCCTCGAGGCGGACCTGGCCGAAGTTCCGGGCTGCACTGTCGAGCGCACTCGTGACGACGTTCCAGCCGATCCGGCCGCGAGTGATGTGGTCGAGGGTGGAGACCTTGCGGGCGAAGTCGAACGGGTGCGACTGGATGACGCTCGAGGTGAACGCGAGCCCGAGGTGCTCCGTCGACACGGCGAGCGCGGAGAGCAGCACCGACGGGTCGTTCGAGGGGATCTGCAGCCCCTCGCGGAGGTTCGTCGAGTAGTCGCCGCGCGCCGGGCCGTACGTGCCGACGACGTCCGCGAAGAACATCGCGTCGAACTTCCCGCGCTCGAGGGTCTTCGCGAGGTCGGTCCACAGCGTCACGTCGTCGAAGTCCGTCTGGCGGGCGTCCGGGTGGCGCCACAGCCCGTGCTGGATGTGCGACGTCGTGTTCATGACGAAGGCCGCGAAGCGCAGCGGGCGGTTCGGTGCATCGCTCATGCGTTCCATGTTCCCCGTCGCGGCGTCACCGGAGGCCATGACGTGACCTCGCGTTACGCCGGGTGTTCCACGCACTGCGGGACCCGACCATGCTCCTGAGGGTGCCGAACCCGACAACCGCAGCCGCGCCTCCAGTCCGTTCCACCGCACCGTCCACCAACGCGACCCGCCGTCGTGTCGCCCTGGCGTCCTTCGTCGGCACGACCGTCGAGTACTACGACTTCTACCTGTACGCGACCGCGTCCGCGCTCGTCTTCGCGCCCACCTTCTTCCCGACCGTGACGCCGGCCGTCGGCGTGATCGCGTCGTTCGCGACCTACGGCGTCGGGTTCGTCGCCCGGCCGCTCGGCGGGATCATCGCCGGTCACCTGGGTGACCGGATCGGGCGGAAGAAGCTGCTCGTCGCGTCGCTCGTGCTGATGGGGATCGCGTCGACGCTGATCGGTGTCGTGCCCTCTGCGGCGACCATCGGCGTCGGTGCGGTCGTCGCCCTGGTGTTCCTGCGGCTGCTGCAGGGCGTCGCGGCGGGTGCGGAGTGGGGCGGGTCGGCGCTGCTGTCCGTCGAGCACGCGCCGGAGCGGCACCGCGGCCTGTTCGGTGCGTTCACGCAGATGGGCTCGGCGGGTGGGATGCTGCTCGCGACCGGTGTCTTCACGCTCGTGCGGACGCTGCTCGGCAACGAGGTGTTCCTGGCCTGGGGCTGGCGGCTGCCGTTCCTGTTCTCCGCCGTGATCGTCGCCGTCGGGCTCGTGATCCGGCTCGGTGTGCAGGACGCGCCCGTCTTCCAGGAGCTGCGCGCTTCCGGGAACATCGAGCGGTTCCCGGTCTGGCAGGCGATCCGGAAGCACCCGCGGTCGATCCTGGTCACCGCCGGGCTGCGGCTCGTGCAGCCCGCGCTCTACTCGATCCTGACGACGTACTCGCTGACGTACCTCTTGGCGAAACGCGGCGAGGAAGGGTCGGCCGCCGGGCTCCAGGCCGTGCTCGTCATCTCCGCGGTGTCGCTCGTGTCGACGCCGTTCTGGGGGTGGCTGTCCGACCGGGTCGGCCGGCGTGTCCTGACGATCTGGTCGGCGGTGGGGATCGCAGTGCTCATCTGGCCGTTCTTCGCGTTCCTCGACGCGGGGCCGCTCGTACTCCTGCCGCTCGTCGCGCTGATCGGGATGTGCGTGTTCCACGACAGCATCTACGGGCCGCAGGCCGCCTGGTTCGCCGAGCAGTTCCCGACCGGTCGGCGCTACTCGGGGATGTCGCTCGGGTACCAGATCGGGTCGATCTTCTCCGTCGGGCTCACGCCGCTGCTCGCGGCCGTGTTCGTCGAGCTCGGCGGGGGTTCGCCGTGGATCCTGTGCGGGTACCTCGGGGTGTACGCGGTGCTCTCGATCGCGGCGGCGGTGTTCGCGGTGGATCCGGTGGCTGCGGCGCGGCGGGCGGAGCGGGCCGGCGCTAGCGCAGCCGGCGCTAGCGCGGCTGGGCGAGTCTCGGGCTGAGCGACGGTTCTCGCGCTCCGAGGCCCGAGAACTGTCGGCTCACGCGAGACTCGGGCCAGCGCGCGCGAGACTCGGACGCCCGGGTCAGTAGTCGGGATCCCGGCGATCCTGGTCCTGCCACGGCAGCATCCTGCCGGCGACGAGGGACAGGAACCCGCCGAACACGAACACGAGGGCAACCGCCCACCAGGGGTTCCGCCGCTGCTGCTGGTCGCTCATGCGCTCACGGTAACGGGTCGGCCAGCGCCGGAACAGCTCACCGCCCGGAGGACAGGCTCACCCGGCAGCGGTGTCGCCGTAGCGTTGCTGCTTCCCGCAAAGTCATCGAGGAACTCTCGCAACCCACGCCCGAACGGCAGTACGGTCCGGGGAACAGCCTGACCCGAGGCTGCGAGAAGCCGACCCGAAGGCGACCCGATGATCGAGCACGACGTACGACGGCTCCGAACCTTGCGCACTGCGTGGGACGGAACGGGGGCAACACGGATCTCCGCCGTCACCTGGGGTGGGGCGGCACTGGCGATGGCCGCGCCCTCGGTGATCGAACGCGACACCGACGAGCCGGAGGCGGACACCGTCATCCTGCCCGTCGTCGGTGACCGGGTGCACTACGCGAGCGGCTCCGGACACCTCGTGGGGCTGCAGGGCGTCGTCGTCACGGACGACCACGGGCCGGACCTGCCCTCGGGGCTCCGGTACGTCCTGTTCGACGGCGAAGAGTGGCCCGAGGTCGTCGCAGTGGGGACTCTCGACCGGATCGGCTTCCCGAGTCGTGTCGAGGTCGCACAGCACCTCCGTCGTCTCGAGGTGATTCCGGGGCGCTGAGCGCCGCATTGCCCGGAAGATCGTCGAGCCGCTGGTGAGGATCAGCCGCGTTCTCTCCCCGGCAGGGGCGCTCCGAGCAGGAAGGCGTCGTACGCGGCCCGGACGTCGGCGTCGACCGTCGGTGTCACATGCCGGTACCGGCTGTCCGTCTGGTCCCGCTTCGGGCCCGAGATCCAGAACCGCTCGTTCGTCTCCGGGTCGGAGAAGTTCGCGTTGTGGTTCGCGTACGCGGTGCCGGTCACCTTCCGGAGCACACGGCCGTGGAAGGAGGCCGTCGACCACGACTTCGAGAAGCGGACCCTGGTGATCCAGCATGGCCCCGCATCGGTGTCGTACCCGGTCTTGAGCTGGACGAACATGATCCTGTCGGGCACGCGGCGACTCTCGTCCGGTCGCTCCCCCGCGCCGGTGATCCCTCGCGGCGCATCGTGGTGCGCGTCGGCGCCCGTCAGCCAGCGCTCGAGCACTTCGCGGATCTGGTCGAGCTCCGCATCGGTCGGGCCCAAGGACTCCAGCCGCTGCGGGTTGAACGCGTTGACCAGGGTCTCGCGAGGGATCCCGTCCGCGCCCCGCCAGTCGATCGACGGGAACCGGTGCACCATCAGGATGCGGTCACGGGCGATCCGCGTCGAGAACAGGTAGTCCCGCACCACCAGCTCGTCGCCCCGCAGCTCGACCCGGGCACGCACCCCACGGGACAGCACGAGCGCCGCTGCCACCAGCAGTGCTGCACTGATCGGCCATGCGCCCCGTTGTGCGAGCGGCAGCGTGACGGCCACCGCGACGGCGATGGCGGACCCGACCTGCATCGCCAGGCGCAGTCGACGCGGAGCCCGGAGGATCCGGGCAGGCAGTTGCTCGCTCACGTGGACCATCCAACCGGAACCGCAACGGCCACCCCTCCCGCTCCCGCACCCGGGACGGCGCACCGGGGAGCAGCCTCGCCTGGCCGCACCCCGGCACGCACATCGGCGGTCAGCTGCGGATGAACGCGAGGATGTCGGGATTGATGACGTCGGCGTGCGTGGTCAGCATGCCGTGCGGGTACCCCTCGTAGATCTTGAGCGTGGAGTCACCGAGCAGTTCGGCCTGCTTCAGGGCCGCGTCCCTGTACGGCACGACCTGGTCGTCGTCACCCTGCAGGACGAGGACGGGCACGGTGATGGCCCGCAGGTCCTCGGTCTGGTCCGTCTCCGAGAAGGCCTTGATGCCCTCGTGGTGGGCCAGGGCGCTGCCCGTCATGCCCTGCCGCCACCAGTTGGCGATGACCGGCTCCGACGGCGTCGCACCGTCACGGTTGAAGCCGTAGAACGGGCCGGAGGCGACGGCCTGGAAGAACTCGGCCCGGTTGGCGGCGAGTGCAGCGCGGAACCCGTCGAAGACCGAGATGTCGGTGCCGTCGGGGTTCGCGTCGGTCTTGACCATCAGCGGCGGGACGGCGGACACGAGGACGGCCTTCGCGACCCGGCCCTGCGGCTGGCCGTACTTCGCGACGTAGCGGGCGACCTGGCCGCCACCGGTGGAGTGGCCGACGTGGATCGCGTCGTGCAGGTCGAGGTGCTCGACGACGGCGGACACGTCGCTGGCGTAGTGGTCCATGTCGTGGCCGGTACCGATCTGCGACGAGCGGCCGTGCCCGCGTCGGTCGGTCGCGATGACCCGGAAGCCCTCGGCCAGGAAGTACAGCATCTGCGCGTCCCAGTCGTCGGAGGACAGCGGCCAGCCGTGGTGGAAGACGATGGGCTGCGCGTCGGCGTCGCCCCAGTCCTTGAAGTAGATCTCTGCACCGTCGTCGGTGGTCACGTAACCCATGGTTGCTCCTGTGCGTGTTCTGCGGTCGTGGTGTCGGTGGGTGGTCAGCCGAGTTCGGCGACGGCGTCGGTGATGAACGCCGCGACCTCGGTGGGGTGCGTCTGCATCACCAGGTGCGGTCCGTCGATCTCGATCACCGTGCGGACGCCGGCGCGCTGGTAGCCGAACCGCTCGACGTCCGGGTTGATGGTGTGGTCCGCGCTGGAGACGATGCCCCAGGACGGCTTGGTCTTCCACGCCGCGACGGACGCGGGTTCACCGAACGCGACCGCGGACAGCGGGCGCTGCGACACGGCGAGGACCTTGGCCTTCTCGAGGTCGAGGCCGCCCGCGAAGACCGCCGGGAAGGCGTCGATGGCCACGGAGACGTCAGTGCCGGGCTCAGCACCCTCGACGGGGTACGGCGCGTAGACGAGGTTCGCGGCGAGGTCGCTGTCGGGGAAGCCGCCCTGGAGCGCGCCGAGGCTCTCGCCCTCCTCGAGTGCGTAGGCGGCGACGAAGACGAGACCCACGACGTTCTCCGCGACGCCCGCGACGGTGAGGATCGCGCCCCCGTAGGAGTGCCCGGCGAGCAGGACCGGTCCGTCGATCTGCTCGACGAAGGACTTGATGTAGGCCGCGTCGCCGGACAGGCTGCGGTTGAACACGGGCGGGACGAGGACGTCGAAGCCCTGGTCGAGGAGCAGCTCCGTGACGGGCGCCCAGCTGGCGGCGTCGGCGAAGGCTCCGTGGACGAGGACGATGGTGGGTGATCCGGGCACGGTGCGTCGCTTCCCGGTCCGCGGCCGGTGCCGTGGACCTGTGTCGGTGGCGGGAGCGTGGGCTCCCGTCCGTGACGCTAGGGCCGGGGCCGGCGGGGCACATCGGTCACGATGACCGAGATCTCCCAGAGCGTGACCTAGTCACCGACCGACGGCTCGGCGGACGGATCGACCGGTGGCGGGGACGGCAGCGCGGCGGACGGCGCGGTCGGCAGCGCGTTCGTCGTCGCCAGGACCGTCGGCAACTGCTGCCTCGTCGAGATCCCGAGCTTCTGGAACGCCGCGTACAGGTGGGCGCCCACCGTCCTCGGCGACACGAACAGGTGCTCGCCGATGGCCCGGTTGCTCATCCCCCGGGCGGCGAGCTCGCAGACGCGGAGCTCCTGCGGGGTGAGGAGCTCGACGCTGCGGCGTCCGGACGCCGGCAGCCGCTCGCCGGTGGCCCGGATGGCGCCACGCACACGGTCTGCCCACGCCGGTGCGGGCATCGCCTCGAACCCGTCCAGGGCGGCGTGCAGCACGGCTCGGGCGGTGTCGTTCCGGCCCGCACGACGCAGACGGCCGCCCAGCCGGAGGAGCGCACGGGCCCGCAGGTACGGCATCGGCCAGCGCTCGTGCTGCAGGGTCGCCCACGCGGCCTCGAGTTCGTCATCGGGGGCGAGTGCGAGCCGGGCGTAGTCGATCGCCGTGCGGACCATGGGCGCGTGCCAGCGCGCGTGGAGATGCTCGAGGTCCGCCAACCGCTGCTCGGCGTCCGCACGGTTGCCCGACTCCAACGCGGCGTCGACGTAGTCGTGGGAGGTCATGACGGCGAACGACGGGTTGAACGCGTCGTGGTCGGCGTCGAAGAGGCACCGGAGGCGTTCGAGGGCGTCCGTCGCGCGACCCGAGACGAGGAACGCTGCCCCGGCGGCGCCGAGGAGCGTCGCGCGCATCGCACTGGAGCGGAGGACCTGGGCCCCGGCAGCGGTCCCGCCGGCGATCCGCTCGACGTCCGGTTCCGCTCCCTCGAGGGCGTCGAACCAGGCGAGCGCGCACCGTGCCGCGGCTGAGAACCCGGCGTCTCCCAGGTCACCACCGAGCGATGCGGCCTGCTCCGCGAGGACACGGGCCCTCGCGACGTCCCCGGCGAGGTACGTCGTCATCGAGGTGCCCATGAGCGCCTGCGGGAACGTCCGCAGCTCGCCACGCGCCCGCATGCTCGCGAGCGCGCGGTCGAGCAGGACACGGGCGGTGTCGATCTCGCCCACGAGGTTGAGCGCGTACCCGAGGAGCCAGGCGGAGTCCTCGTCCGTGGCCGCCGGAGCCGCCGCGAGCGCGAGCTCCAGCACGCGGTCCCCGCGTGCCACCGGTTCGGTCCGGGCGGCCAGCAGGATCGCCCGCGGATCGTCGTCGGGGAGCGCGAGGGCGTCGATGACGACGAGCATCGGGTCCCCGGGGTTCGCCTCTGCGGTGTGGTCCCAGGCGATCGCAGCGAGGTACAGCAGCGCAGCGCTGGCGTGTTCGACCCCGCCGGCCGCCTGCATCTCGGAGACCGCGTGCAGCGCCGGCCCGAGGTCGCCCACGGCGAGCCCCGTCCTGCCGGTGGGCAGCGTCTCGGCGACCCACGCCGCACGCGCCGCGAGCAGCCGGTCGGGCGCCTCGTCGCGTGCTCGCTGCACGAGGATCGACGCGTCCGAGATCCTGCCGGACAGTCCGGCGAGCTCGGCCGCGACGATGCGCCGCTCGACGCGCCGGGCCACGTCCGACGTCAGTTCGGCCGCCCGCTCGTACGCCCGGCTCGCGGCGAACGGGTCGGACATCGCCGTCCGTTCCCCGCCGAGCGCGGCGATCTCGTCGGCGAGGGGATCATCGGGACCGGCGGCGAGCTCGGCACGCCACCAGACGGTCCGCGCCGGATCGTCCTCGTGCTCGAGCACGAGCGACCGCAGGACCGCGGTGCGCGCGGACGCCGGCGCCGTCGCCAGGACCGCCGACTGCACGAGCGGGTGCCGGAACCGGATCGCACGAGGAGCGACCCACTCGAGGAGCGAGGACGCCGACGCCTGCTCCGTCCACGTCGGCGCCGGGAACCTGCCGATGGCCCGAGCGGCCACCCGCGCCGCTTCCTCGGCACTGCTGCCACCGGACAACGCCACCGCGAGGATCGCCAACCGGACGGACTGGTCCAGTTCGGCGTACCGAGCAGCGAACTCCTGCTCGACCCTCCCCACGACGGGGCGCTCGCGGGCCCTGTCCGCCGATGCCGACCGACCGAGTTCGTACAGCGCCAGGGGGTTGCCCTCGGCGCGGAGCACGAGGTCGCGTCGAGCCTGCCCCCTGGGCGATCCGGGGACCCGGTCGAGAAGCGCACCGGCCGCCGAGTCGTCGAGCGGGGCGAGGTGCAGGCGCCGGAGGCCAAGGGTCTCCGTCAGGTCGGTGTTCCTGGTCGTCATGACCATGACGACCGGGTCCTCACCGACACGGCGGGCCATCATCCGGAGCGCCCACTCGGAGGGCGCATCGATCCAGTGCAGGTCCTCGACGACGACCAGGAGCGGGCGTTCGGCGGCCGCGTCGGAGAGCAGTGTGAGTGCCGCGAGTCCGGCGAGGAGCGGCGAGGGCTGGACACCGTTCACGACCCCGAACGCCACGTCCAATGCACGTCGCTGCGGTCCCGGCAGGTCGGCGATGCCGCCGCGCAACGGGTACAGGAGCATGTGGAGCGCGGCGTACGGCTCGGCCGACTCGGCCAGGGTGCCGGTGGTCGTGATCGTCCGCACGCCCAGGGTGTCCGCGGACGCGATCGCGTCGGCGACCAGTGACGACTTGCCGATGCCGGCTTCGCCGTCGACCACGAACGCAGAGCCACCGCTCGCCACGGCACGGAGCGCATCCCGGAGGACCGCGGTCTCCCGCTCACGCCCGATGACGGGCTGCGCCATCGTCACGTCGCCAGTATGGCAGCGCTCAGGTCCGCAGCACCACGTCCGCCAGCTCCGCCGGCTGCTCCGCCGCGATGAACACCGCCTCCTGCGCAGCCCACCGGTCCCACTCGCGCGCGAAGGACTCGCCGTCGCGCCCGATCGCGCGCGCCCACCGGGTGTCGTCGTCGGCCTCGAGCCACACCCGCAGCGACGCGAGCGGCGCGGATGCCCGGGAGAGCGCACCGCATCCTTCGACGACGATCGGCCGTGCCGGGTCCACGGCTGTCCACTCGGCCGGTCGCGAGGCCGCCCAGTCCCAGCGCCGGTACCCCGACGGCTGCCCCAGGACGTCCGTCACCACGGCCTGCGCGGCGGCCTGCAGCCCGTCCCACCCGGGGTAGACGTCGTCGAGGTGGACGATCTGCGCACCGAGCCGGTGCGCGAGGGAGTCCCCCAGCGTGGTCTTGCCGGTTCCGGACCGCCCGTCGACGAGCACCACGAGCCGCGCACCCGAGGCCGTCGCGGCCCCCGCCGCCGCGGCGGCGAGCCCGGCGACCCGGTCGGCGGCCGGCCGCGCCGACACCTCAGACACGCCACGTCCCCGCGCCCACGGCGACCGCGATCGACACGACCCCGATGCCGACGAGCACACCGACCATCGCCCACTCCGGCCCCGCGAACCGAGCGGTCCGTGCCCACGTCCGCCGACCGGGAGCACCGAACCCCCGCGACTCCATCGCCACCGCCAACGTCGTCGCGCGCCGGAGCGCCAGCACGAGCAGCGCGAACGCCATCGAAGCCCCCCGCCGCAACCGCCCGGTGTCGGCGACGCCCCGCGCACGCCTGGCCATGCCGAGCTGTCGCCAGTCGTCCCCCAGGAGCGTCGTCATCCGGATGGCCGCGAGCGCACCGAGCACGAACCGGGCCGGCAGCCGCAGCAGCTGTGCGAGCCCGTCCGCGAGGTCCGTCGGGTCGACGCGGACGAACAACGCCACCGCGGGCAGCCCGACAGCCAGCACGCGCAGCGCCGTGGCGAGCGCGAGTTCGAGCGACCCGTCGGTGACGTGCGCGAACCCGAGGTCGAACCAGGAACGCCCGGACGGCCGGCCGTACAGTGCGATGCTCAGCGCGGTCAGCGGCACGGCGACCAGCACCGGTGACGTCCGCAGCAACAGGGTGCGCGGCGGGATCCGCAGGAGCGGCAGGAGCAGGACCTCGAGCACGAGCGCGACGGCCGCGGACACGACGTCGAGACTCAGCACGAGGCACACGCCGAGCGCGAGGACGCCCAGCAGCGAGGCCACCGGCTGGACACCGCGGACCCCGCGTGCGCGCGTGGTTCCGTCGGCCCCGCCTGGAGGCACGGATCGCCCGGGCAGACCGACCGACGTCCCCGGGGCGGTCACCGTCGCACCCCCGTGGCCGGGTCGCGCAGGACGGGTCGCGCACCCGCTGCCCCGAGCACGACCTCGTCGGCGTCGAGTGCGCGCACGAGGTCCTGGTCGTGCGTCACCGCCACGATCGCGGTGCCGGTGTCGGCGAGTTCGCCGAGCCGATCGACGACGGCCTGCCAGGTCGCACGGTCCTGCCCCGAGGTCGGTTCGTCGAGCACGACGACGGGCGGCCGGGAGGCGATGACCGTCCCGATCGCCAGCCGCCGCTGCTCCCCACCGGACAGCGTGAACGGGTTGGCGTCCGCGAGGTGCGCGAGCCCGAACGCAGCGAGGAGCTCGTCGACCCGCTCATCGACGTCCTCGGCGCCGAGCGCCCGGGGGCCGACGGCGAGTTCCTCCCGCACGGTGCGGGCGACGAACTGGTGCTCGGGGTCCTGGAACACCGTGCCGATCCGGGCGGCGAGCTGCCGGCTGGTCCACGCCGCGGGGACGTCACCGGTACCGTCCGCCAGCGCGGGGGTGGCTCGGAGCGCGCCGTCGGCGGGCCGGAGGAGTCCGGCGAGCGTGAGGCCGAGAGTCGACTTGCCGATGCCGTTCGGACCGGTCACGGCGAGCACCCGGCCGGTGCGGACGTCGAGGTCGATCCCGGTGCCGACCCGCTGCCGCTTGCCCCGGGCGGTCCCGAGGCCGCGCGCCTCGAGCAGCACGCCGCCCGACTCCGACCCGGCGAGATGCTCGGCGCCCGACTCCGCGACCAGCTCCACGAACGGGCGGAATGCACCCGGTCCCCCGCGCTCGACCCCGTGCATTTCGCCCGTTCGCGCAGGCGTGCGGGTGCCGCGGCGGGCCGAACCACGCGCGGGTTCGGAGCCGGGCACCCACACCCCGGCAGCGGTGAGGGCCGGACCGTGCGCCGCGAGGACCTCGGCCGGGGCCCCGTCCGCGACGACCCCGCCCGCCGGTTCGAGCAGCACGAGCCGGTCGACCAGGTCGAGCCACGTGCCGATGCGGTGCTCGACCACGAGCAACGAACACCCGGTCTCGTCGAGCAGCGCCCGCACGGCGTCGTGCACCTGGACGACGCCGGAGGGGTCGAGGTTGGCACAGGGTTCGTCGAGCACGAGGGCTCCCGGACGCATCGCGAGCACGCCGGCGAGCGCGAGCCGCTGCCGCTGCCCGCCGGACAGCATCGTGGTGGACCGGTCGAGCGCCAGGTCGAGCCCGACGACGTCGAGGGCCGACCGCACCCGCGGCCAGATCTCGTCCCGCGGGACACCGGCGTTCTCGCACCCGAACGCCACGTCGTCACCGACGCGGGACATCACCGTGTGCGCCTCGGGGTCCTGCATGACGAGGCCGACGCGCCCGCGGACCGCGCGGGGCTCGGCGCCGTCGACCAGGACCGTGCCCTGGACGGCCGCGGCGGTGTCGTCGTGGGGGTCGGGCTCGTCGGGCAGCACACCGGCGACGGCCCGGAGCAGCGTGGACTTGCCGGCGCCGGAGGGCCCGACGATCGCGACGCGCTCCCCCGGCTCGACGGTCAGGTCGACACCCCGGACGGCCCAGGCGTCACGTTCCGCGTACCGCCACCCCCAGTCGGAGAAGGTGATCCGTGCGGCTGCGGTGGTCACGCGACGGCGCGGGTCCCGCGCCTGGAGTGCTCACGGCCCGCGGCGAACGAGGACAGCACGCCCGTCGCGGCGAGTGCACGGACCAGGAGCCACGAGCCGACACCGGCGATCACCGCGCCGGACACGATCGCGGACACGACGTAGACGACCTTGAACGCGACGTCGAGGCCCGGGTACCAGAGGAACGTGTCGTTCAGGCCGAGTGCGAGTCCAGCGGCTGCACCAGCGAGCACGACGACCGGCAGCCGGTAGACCCTGTAGAGGAACAGTGCCAGGACGATCTCGGCGCCGAGGCCCTGCACGAGGCCGGCCTCGAGCGTGAGCCACCCCCACTGCGTGCCGAGCAGCGCCTCGACCGAGGCGGCCACCATCTCGGCGTAGAGCGCGGCGCCGGGCTTGCGGACGACGATCGCGACGACCGGCCCGGCGAGCAGCCACACCCCGCCGAAGAGCGCCTGCGTGCCGGGCAGCACGAGTGCCGCGACGGCGCTGATCGGCTCGTAGCCGAACTCCCAGAGCTTGAACACGACACCGATCGCGACGGCGAGGACGCTCGCGACGACGATGTCGACGACCCGCCAGCGCAGCGAGCGCCTGACGGGGGTGGACGGAACAGCAGGTGACGTGCGTGTGGACATGGTCCTGGACTCCTCCCTGCGCCGGCATGATCCGGATCAGGTTCGACGGTCGGAGCGCCACTCGCTCCCTCTCAGCCCGGCGATCCCGGACTCCCGTGTGTGTCCCGTCAGTCTAGACGCGGTCGCGACCGCATGACGGATCGCGACCGCACATCGGACTGGAGGCGCGTGGCGGGCCCGCCACGTCCTCCCTCGCAGGCTCGGTCGGCGCGGCCCGCGTGCCGCTGGCGCGTCACCGCTGAGCGGTCCGCGCCAGTCCGTCATCCGCTACTTCTTCAGGACCCGCACCAGCTTGCGCAGGACGGTTCCGGTCACCCAGATGACGGGCACGCTCACCGCGAGGAGCGAGATCAGGTTCGGCTCGAACTCGAGGTCCTTGCCGGGGCGGCGCACGTAGGCGCCGATCGGGACGGAGACGGCTCCGCCGCCACCGCCGCCGTTCTCGTCGCCGTCGCCGCCACCGCCGAACCCGAACCAGCCGAGGGACACCGGGATGAGGGTCTGGTCGCCGACCTCGACCGGCTCCCCGTAGTTGGTGGACACGCCCACGGGGCGCACCTTCTCTGCGATCTGCGTGACGATGTTGGCCATGCGCGCGAGGCTACTCGTCCGTTCCTCCACAGGCGGCGGCGCGCCGGAACCATCCACGGCTGGGGCTTGTCTGCGGACGCGGACGGGTCCCGCCGATATGTTGGCGCAACCCACACCTGGAGGACCGTTTGCACACCTGGCCCGGCAACCCGTACCCGCTCGGGGCGACCTACGACGGGAGCGGCACGAACTTCGCGCTCTTCAGTGAGGTCGCCGAGCGCGTCGAACTCTGTCTCTTCGACGACGACGGCGAGGGCGGTACCACCGAACTCTGCATCGACCTCGTCGAGGTCGATGCGTACGTGTGGCACGCGTACCTCCCGAACGTCGGCCCCGGACAGCAGTACGGCTTCCGCGTGCACGGCGAGTACGACCCCGCGACGGGGTCGCGCGCGAACCCGCACAAGCTGCTGCTCGACCCGTACGCGAAGGCGACGAGCGGGGACATCGACTGGGACCAGTCCCTGTTCTCGTACACGTTCGGCGACCCCGACTCGACGAACGACGAGGACTCGGCGTCCCACATGATGAAGGGCGTCGTCATCAACCCGTTCTTCGACTGGCAGGGCGACCGCGCACCGCGGACCCCCTACGGCGAGACGGTGATCTACGAGGCGCACGTCAAGGGCCTCACCGAGACCCACCCCGACGTGCCCGAGGAACAGCGCGGCACCTACGCCGGCGTCTCGCACCCGGCCGTCATCGAGCACCTCAAGCGACTCGGCGTCACGACGCTCGAGCTCATGCCCGTGCACCAGTTCGTGAACGACTCGACCCTGCAGGACAAGGGGCTGTCGAACTACTGGGGCTACAACACCATCGGGTTCTTCGCGCCGCACTCCCACTACTCGTCGTCCGGCGACCAGGGACAGCAGGTGCAGGAGTTCAAGACGATGGTGCGCGAGCTGCACCGCGCGGGCATCGAGGTCGTCCTCGACGTCGTATACAACCACACCGCGGAGGGCAACCACCTCGGTCCGACGCTGTCGTTCCGCGGCATCGACAACGCGGCCTACTACCGCCTGGTCGACGACGACAAGCGCTACTACATGGACTACACGGGCACGGGGAACTCGCTCAACGTCGGGCACCCGCACTCGCTGCAGCTCATCATGGACTCGCTGCGGTACTGGGTGACCGAGATGCACGTCGACGGCTTCCGCTTCGACCTCGCGTCGGCGCTCGCTCGCGAGTTCTACGAGGTCGACCGGCTGTCGGCGTTCTTCGAGCTCGTGCAGCAGGACCCGATCGTCTCGCAGGTGAAGCTCATCGCCGAGCCGTGGGACGTCGGCCCCGGCGGCTACCAGGTCGGCAACTTCCCGCCGCAGTGGTCGGAGTGGAACGGCAAGTACCGCGACACCGTCCGTGACTTCTGGCGCGGCGAGTCCTCGACGCTCGGCGAGTTCGCCTCGCGGATCTCCGGTTCGGCGGACCTCTACGAGCACGACGGCCGCACGCCCAAGGCGAGCATCAACTTCATCACCGCGCACGACGGCTTCACGCTGTACGACCTCGTCGCCTACAACGACAAGCACAACGAGGCCAACGGCGAGGACAACAACGACGGCGAGAGCCACAACCGTTCCTGGAACTCCGGTGCCGAGGGACCGACCGACGACGAGGCCGTGAACGCCCTGCGGCTGCAGCGTCGACGGAACTTCCTCGCGACGCTCCTGCTCAGCCAGGGCGTGCCGATGATCGCGCACGGCGACGAGCTCGGCCGCTCGCAGTCGGGCAACAACAACGTCTACGCGCAGGACTCCGAGCTGAGTTGGATCGACTGGGAGACCGCCGACGACGACCTCGTGCAGTTCACCGCCGACGTCGTCAAGCTGCGGCACGACCACCCGACGTTCCGCCGCACCCGGTACTTCAACGGCCGCCCGGTCCGCCGCGGCGAGGGCGAACCGCTGCCCGACGTCGTGTGGCTCACCCCGTCCGGCGACGCCATGGAACCCGAGGACTGGGACTCCGGCTTCGGCAAGAGCGTCGGCATGTACCTGAACGGCAACGGGATCCGCGGGCGTGACGTCCGCGGCGACCGGGTCACCGACGTCGCGTTCATCACGTACTTCAACGCGCACGACGACACGGTCACGTTCACGCTGCCGCCGGAGGAGTACTCGCCGGGCTGGACCGTCCGGATCGACACCGCAGAGCCGGGTGCACGCGACGAGGTCATCGAGGCCGGCACGCCGCTCGACGTCCCCGCACGGTCGATGATCGTGCTCCGTGCCGAACCCGACCATGAGGTCACGGTGACGTCCGTCGACACGGACTCCTCGCGCCCGGCCACGGTAGCGCCGCAGGACGCCGTGACGCCGGCGAACCCCGCGGGGGCGACGGCTCCGTCCGACACCAGCGGCGGTCAGCAGTGACCGCGCGGCGGGTCCCGGCGTCGACGTACCGGCTGCAGGTCACACCGGACTTCGACCTCGCCGCCGCGACGGACGTCGTCGACTACGTGCGGGACCTCGGGGCGGACTGGCTCTACCTGTCGCCGGTGCTCCAGGCGGAGCCCGGATCGCAGCACGGCTACGACGTCGTGGACCACGCGCAGGTCGACACGGAGCGCGGTGGCGACGCTGCGCTCCGTGCGCTCGCGGACGCCGCGCACGCCGCCGGGCTCGGCGTCCTGATCGACGTCGTGCCGAACCACGTGGGCGTCGCGACGCCCGAGGCGAACCCGTGGTGGTGGTCCCTGCTCGAACTCGGGCAGGGCTCCCCCGTGGCCTGGGCGTTCGACGTCGACTGGGCCGCCGGCGACGGCAAGCTCCGGGTCCCGGTGCTCGACGACCGGCTGCTCGACGGAGTCGAACTCCGCGGCGGCCGCCTGTACCTCGGCGACACCGCCTACCCGACCGCGCCGGACACCGTGCACGACGGCGACTCCGTGGCGGACGTCCACGCTCGCCAGCACTACGAGTTCGTGCACTGGAAGCGTGCCGACCACGAGCTGAACTACCGCCGGTTCTTCGCGGTGAACACCCTGGCGGCGATCCGCGTCGAGGAGCCCGAGGTCTTCGCTGCGTCGCACGACACGATCGGCGGGTGGTTCCGTGACGGGATCGCCGACGGTCTCCGGATCGACCACCCGGACGGCCTGTACGACCCGGCCGGGTACCTGCAGGACCTCGCCGGGCTGACCGGTGGGGCGTACACGCTCGTCGAGAAGATCCTCGAACCGGGCGAACAGCTGCCCTCGTCGTGGCCCGTCGACGGCACGACCGGGTACGACGCGCTCGGCGTGCTCGACCGGGTGTTCATCGACCCGGCCGGTGAACCGGCACTCACCGCGGCGTCCGGTGCCGAGCCGTCCGACTGGCAGCAGCTGACGCACGACACCCGCCGTGGCATCGCCGACGGGATCCTCGGCAGCGAGGTCGAACGCCTCGCTCGGTTGCTCGCCCCGGTCGCCCCGGACGTCGACCACGCGTCGATCGTCGACGCCGTGGCCGAGGTCGTGGCGTCCTTCGACGTCTACCGCACCTACCTGCCCGAGGGTGCCCACCACCTCATCGACGCCCTCGAGCGTGCTGCGTCGAACCGCCCGGAACTCGATCCCGTGATCGACCGCATCGCGCCGGCACTCGTCGACCCGACGAACGCCGCGGCGATCCGCCTCCAGCAGACCAGCGGCATGGTGATGGCGAAGGGCGTGGAGGACACCGCGTTCTACCGGACCTCGCGGCTGACGTCGCTGAGCGAGGTCGGCGGCGACCCGAGCGTGTTCTCGGTCTCCGTCGAGCAGTTCCACCAGGCACAGCGCGACCGCCTCGGCAGCTGGCCGCACACCATGACCACGCTGACCACGCACGACACCAAGCGCAGCGAGGACACCCGTGCCCGCATCGCCGTCCTGGCGGAGCTCGGCACGGAGTGGGCGAGCGCCCTCGACCGGCTGCGGTCGCTCGCGCCCCTCGACGACGCCGTGCTGGCCGACCTGCTCTGGCAGGCGATCATCGGCGCGCGTCCGGCGAGCCGGGAGCGCCTGCACGCCTACGCCGAGAAGGCCTCGCGCGAGGCCGGCGACAGCACCACCTGGACCGCCCCGGACGAGGCCTTCGAGCGCCGGATGCACGCACTCGTCGACGCCGCCTTCGACGACCCCGCCGTGGTCGCGGTGCTCGACGCCCTCGACGAGCGGATCGACGCCGCCGGATGGTCGAACGGCCTCGGGCAGAAGCTCGTCCAGCTCACGGCGCCCGGCGTCCCCGACGTCTACCAGGGCACCGAGTCCTGGGACCGCTCGCTCGTCGACCCGGACAACCGACGCCCGGTGGACTACACCGAGCGCCGGCACGTCCTGGCGGAACTCGACGGACCGGACGACGACGGCCCCGAGCAGTTGCCGACCATCGGCATCGACGGGGCGGCGAAGCTCCTCGTGACGAGCCGCGCGCTCCGACTCCGCCGCGACCACCCGGAGCTGTTCACCCGGTACCTGGCGCTCGAGGCCACGGGCAGCGCGGCGGACCACGTGCTCGCGTTCGACCGCGGTGGCGCCGTGACGATCGCGACACGCCTGCCGATCGGCCTCGAACGGGTCGGTGGCTGGGGCGACACCCTCGTGCACGCCGTGCCGCTGGACCGCGTGGACCTGCTCACGGGTCGGAGCGTCCCGGCAGGCCGGGGCATCGCCCTCGCCGACCTCCTGACGGACTACCCCGTCGCACTGCTCGTGCCGGCACTCGTCGTCGAGCCGACCGACCACGGCACGGCCGCCTCGACCTCAGCGGACGGCAGCACGACGACCGCCACGACGCCGGTCACCGAGTCCGACGCGCAGGCCGACATCGACATCCTGGAGGGCCACGCATGACCGCACCCGACCGCTACGCCGTCTGGGCCCCGACCCCGGAGCGCGTGCGCCTGGTCGTCGACGGCACCGAGTACCCGCTGACCCGCGGGGACGACGACTGCTGGACGACCGACGCGATCATCCCCGTCGTCGGTGCCCGCTACGGCTTCCGTCTCGGCGACGACGACGCCGTCCGACCTGACCCGCGCAGCCGGTACCAGCCCGAGGGCGTCCACGGACCGTCCGAGGTCGTGGACCCCGCGCGGTTCTCGTGGACCGACGAGGCCTGGACCGGGCGTCCGGCGCGCGGGGGCGTCATCTACGAGATGCACGTCGGCACCTACACCCCCGAAGGAACGCTCGACGCCGCCGCCGCCAAGCTCGACCACCTCGTCGAGCTCGGCGTGGAGTTCGTCGAGCTCCTCCCCGTCAACGGTGTGAACGGCGAGTGGAACTGGGGGTACGACGGTGTCGCGTGGTTCGCGGTGCACGCGCCCTACGGCGGCCCGGACGCCTACGACCGGTTCGTCGACCGGGCGCACGCGCTGGGCCTCGGCGTGATCCAGGACGTCGTCTACAACCACCTCGGCCCGAGCGGCAACTACCTGCCGCTCTACGGCCCGTACCTGCTGCAGGGACTCGGCAACACGTGGGGCGACTCCGTGAACGTCGAGCACCCCGAGGTCCGCCGCTACGTGCTGGACAACGTGCGGATGTGGTTCCGGGACCACCACGTCGACGGGCTCCGACTCGACGCGGTGCACGCGATCCGGGACACCACCCGACCGCACGTGCTGCAGGCGATGGCGTCCGAGACCGACGCGTACTCGGCCTTCGTCGGGCGGCCGTTGTCGCTCGTCGCGGAGTCGGACCTCAACGACCCGGTCATGTTCCGCCCGCAAGAGGCCTCGGGCTACGGCCTCGCCGGACAGTGGTCGGACGACTTCCACCACGCGGTGCACGTGGCCCTCACCGGCGAGACGAACGGCTACTACGCCGACTTCGCCCCGTTGTCGGCGCTGGCGAAGGTCCTCGACCACGGGTTCTTCCACGACGGCACCTGGTCGTCGTTCCGGCGGAAGCGGCACGGGCGGCCGATCGACCGAGGGACCTCCCCCGCGACGGCGCTCGTCGTGGCGAACCAGAACCACGACCAGATCGGCAACCGCGCCGCCGGCGACCGCCTCGCCGCGACCGTCAGCGACGAGGGGCTCGTGATCGCCGCGGCCCTGACCTTGCTCGGGCCGTTCACGCCGATGCTCTTCATGGGCGAGGAGTTCGCCGCCTCGACGCCGTGGCAGTTCTTCACGTCGCACCCGGAGCCCGAGCTCGGCAAGGCGACGGCCGAGGGACGCATCCGGGAGTTCGCGGAGCACGGCTGGGACGAGTCCGCCGTGCCGGACCCGCAGGACCCGTCGACGTTCACGAACTCGAAGCTCGACTGGGCCGACGTCGACTCCGACCGAGGGGCGAGGATCCTCCGTGCCTACCGGGTGCTCGTCGCGCTGCGCCGCACGGACCAGGCGTTCGTCGACCCGCGGTACGAGGCGAACGCCGTCCGGTTCAGCGAGGACCGCCGCTGGCTCGTGCTCACGCGGGGGCTGCTCGGCCCGGACGTCCGACCGGTGCACGTCGTGGTGAACTTCCTCGACGACGCCGCCGAGGTCCCCGTTCCCGGAGCCACCGGCGAGGAGCTCTACCGCTTCGGCGAGGCCGAGGTGGCGACGGACTGCGTCCGCTTCACCGGCCGAGGCGTCGTCGTCCTGCGCTGACCAGCGCACACCGAACGGCCCGTGGCGCGTCCGCCGCGGGCCGTTCGTCTGTCCGTCCCCGGCCGCGAAAGCGACAGGTTCCCGCCGCGATCCTCCGGGAATCTGTCGTGCTGCCGCCAGGAACGCCACGCGGATCCGCACGGAGTCGCTTTCGCGGCACCACCGTCGGCGGACGCCGCAACCACGGACGGGAGGCGCGGTGCCAGCTGGCACCGCGCCTCCCGTCCGTTCGTTCGTCGCGGGCCGTCAGGCCGCGTGGTCGGCGACCGCGTGCGCGTTCGTCCGCACGGAGGGCAGCCGACGGTGGTCCTTGACCAGGGAGCGCGCTTCGCGCAGCCGCCGGTCGATGCCCCACTTCGTGACGAGGGTGAGGCTCTCGCGGACGATGTTGCCGCTCATCTTCGAGACGCCGAACTCGCGCTCGGTGAACGTGATGGGTGTCTCGACGACGCGCAGGCCGGCCTCGAGGGCACGCCAGCAGAGGTCCACCTGGAAGCAGTACCCCTTCGACGCGACACCGGCGAGGTCGATGCGCTCGAACGCGCGGGAGGTGAACACCCGGAAGCCGCCCGTCGCGTCCCGCACGGCGATGCCGAGGGCCAGACGCGTGTAGAGGTTCCCGCCGCGGGAGAGCATCTCGCGGTACCACGGCCAGTTCTCGACCTTGCCGTGCTTGATCCAGCGGGACCCGAGGACGAGGTCGTTCGTGTCAGCGAGCTCGATCATCCAGGGCAGGTACTCCGGGTGGTGGGAGCCGTCCGCGTCCATCTCGACGAGCTTGTCGTAGCCGTGCTCGAGGCCCCAGGCGAACCCGGCGAGGTACGCCCCGCCGAGGCCGTCCTTCACGGTGCGGTGCATCACGTGGACCCGGTCGGTCTCGCAGGCGATCGCGTCGGCGATGTCGCCGGTGCCGTCCGGGGAGTTGTCGTCCACGACGAGCACGTGCACGGTGTCGTCGGTCGCGGCGAGTGTGCGCGTGACGATGGGGCGGACGTTCTCCGCCTCGTCGTAGGTCGGGATGATGACCAGGGTCGTGCTCATGATGCTCCTTGCGCTTGACATCGAAGATATCGGTCGGGTCCTGCGTCAATCCGACGAGAGGTCTGCGAACACGATCAGATTGTCCGTGTAGTGCCCTGTGGCCGTGTCGAAGGTGCCGTCGCAGGTGATGAGTCGCAGCTGCGGGGTGGGTGCGGTGCCGTAGACGTCGCTGGTCGGGAACGCGGACTTCGCGGCCCGCTCCGACCGGTCCACCGTGAAGGTGCGGGTGGTGCCGTCGGACATGGCGACGTGGATCTCGTCGCCGGCTACCAGCTCGTCGAGCCGGAAGAACACGGCTGCGGCGGTGGGGCTGTCGACGTGCCCGGCGATGACGGCGGGGCCGACCTCGCCGGGGACGATGCCGTCGCTGAACCAGCCGGCGCTGTCCCAGTCCTTCGGCGGGTCGAGCTCGCCGGCGGCACCGCGGTGGAGGTCCTCGAGTGAGGACGACACCCCGATGGCGGGGATCGTCACGCTGACCGGGGTCGCGTCGGAACGGTCGGTGGGTGCTGCGGGGTCCTGGAACCCGGCGGTGCCGTTGCTCCCGGACGACGGCGAGGACGTCGCCGGAGCGGCCGGCGCGCCCGCGGTACCGGACGTGCCGTTGGTCGTCGCGACGGCAACCCCCGCGACCCCGCCCACGACGACCACCGCCGCGACGACCGCGCCCACGACGACTCCGCGCCGCCGAGCCCACGGCCCGAGACTCGGCCTGGGCGACGTTCCTCGGGCACCGGACCGCGAGTCCCGTCGCGCAGCCCGAGACTCGGCCCCGCCAGCCTGAGACTCGGCCCGGCCAGCCCTGCCGTCGCGCGCGCGGCGCCGGCCGGTCACGACGCCCCTCCAGCCGAGGTCCCGCACCCGCCGAGCACGTCCGAGGTGAGCATGGTCGCGCCGAGCGCCGCCCACGCGTCCCCGTAGTACGTCGGCGTGGTCGCGGCCGTCCGGTCGGCCCGGCGCAGGTCGGCGGTCGCCGCTGAGGACTGCCCCGCCGCCTGTTCCGCCGCGGCCCGGGCCACGTACGCCAGGGCACTCGTGTCCCCGGTCACGGCCGTGCCGCCGAGGTCGAGCTGCGCCGCGAGCTGCGTGCTCCGCCGGAGCGTCGGCGCGATCGACCCCGCGAGGGACCGGTCCGCCGCCGCACACCCCTCGGCGTACCGGAGTGGCATCCGCATCGCGTCGTAGCCGTACAGCACGCGGCCGTCGCCACCGGTCGCCGGCATCGGGTCGACGCTGCCGTCGGCGTGCACCTGCGACCAGTCACTCGGCAGGTCGGACTCGTCGAGCACCGCCGCGGTGACCGCACGGGACCCCGCCGACAGCGCCGTCCAGCGGTCGTCGCCCGTCGCCTTCGCGAGGACCTCGAACGCCGCGGGCGACGCGTACGAGGCGTCGTACCGGTACGGCTCGGAGTCGGCCCACGGGCCCGGCAACAGGATCGTGCCGAGGTCCGTCGTCGCGGTCTCGTGCTCGAGGATCGCGGACGCCATGGTGTTCCCCGCCGCCGTGTACCGCGATTCGCCCCACTCCGAGCCGGCGAGCACGAGAGCCCGCGCGGCGTCGAGGTCGGCGTCGCTCGCGGACTGCCCGTCGGCGACACCCTCGTCGGGCGTCCACCGCCAGGCGAGCAGGTCGTCGTCGGTCAGCAGGTGCCGCTTCGTCCACGACCAGATCTCGCCGAACGTCTTCCGGTCGCCGTTCGCGTAGGCGATGAGCAGCCCGTAGGCCTGCCCCTCGCTGACGGTGTCGCCGCCCTGGTCGGTACGGACGACGCGCCCGTCACGGACGTACCGGTCGAGGAAGTCCGTCCGGAGCTGCTCCGGCGAGCGCGCCGCGTCCGGCGCCGCGGAGGACGTCGGGGTCGACGCACCTCCGGCCTGCGGCGCGGGGTCGCCCCACGGGCGCACCGCGACGAGCGCGATGCCGACGGCGACGACCAGCGCGGCTGCGGCGGTCACGGGGATCCAGGTCCTGCGGGTCATGCGGCCTGCCTTCCTGAGTGGGTGCGGGGGTCGGACGGGAGGCGCGGATCACGTGAGCGGATCGGCTGCGGTGATCCGCGCCTCCAGGCTGGTGCGTCAGCGGAACAGCGAACGGAGGGTCGCGATGACCGCGTGGACCGCCTGCGTGGTCGGGTCGGCGGCTGCGCCGCCACCGCCGGTCTGCACGCCGCCGGACGGTGTCGAGGCCGTGGCCGCGGCGTCCGTGACCGGGACGACCGTGAGGTCGCCCTTGCTGTCGTCGAGCACGAAGAGCGTCGACACGGTGTTTCCGGCCAGGTCGACCTTCGCGGTGCCCTGCTGCCCACTGCCGGAGACGTCGAGCGTCCACTTGCCGGCGTCGACGGTGGCGTACTTCGTGGCCGTGCCGAACGCGGCTCCCTCGGCGACGGCGGTCCCCTCGGAGGTGCTCACGTCGACCTTCTTGGCGGTCGTCGCGGCCTGGACGAGCCGGAGCTTCGCCTTGCCGTCACCCGGCTGCTGCAGGTCGTCGGTGAAGGCCGTCGTCTTCAGCTTCGAGTTCTTGCCGTAGGCGACGACGGTGCTCGCGTTCCCCTTGTCGACCGTGACGTCGGTGGAGATCACGGGCGTGGAGTCGGGGGCGTTCGCGGCGCGCATCGAGAGGACGTAGGTGCCGACCGGGAGCTCCTGGTACGGGCTGACCTGGCCGTAGGTGACGTCGTCGAGCTCGAACACCTTCTTGCCGCCGGAGAGGCTCGACAGTTCGACGTCGACGCCCTTCGTGTCCGGGGAGAGGTGGCCGACGCGGAGCCAGCCCTCGTCGCTCGTGGTGGCTGCGGGCGTGGCCGCGGTGGCTGCTTGCGGGGCGAGGCCGACGGTGGCGGCCACGAGGGTCGCGGCGAGGGCGCCGACGACGAGGGTGCGGGTGTTGGTGCGAGTGCGGGTGCGACGAGGTGCGGGCATGGTGGTGCTCCTTCTGGTCGTGGTTCGGGTCTGGTGCTGCTGGACCTGGTGCTGGCGCTGGTGGTGGCGCGTGGCTCGGCCGGTCGCGCGAGCGGGCTCTTCCGGTTCGGTCACGTGGCTGACTCCCATGTGTTTCGCCCGCTCGCCGGATGCGCTCCCCACCGCACCCGTGACGCCGATCACGCGAGCGGGCTCTTCCGGCTGGGGTCCGGGGCAGGAGCCCGCGTGTTTCGCCCGCTCACGTCCGCGGGCCGTCACGAGGCGCTCGTCGCGGTCGTGGTGGGATCGGCGGGCAGGTACGTCACGGTGAGCTCCGAGCCGTCCCGCTCCACCGAGGCGGGGCGGAAGGCGTCGGACATCGCGTCGAGCGTGGCGGCGATCCGTGCGGCGGCCGAGGCGTCCGACGCGTCGAGCACCACCCGGCGGAACGGCTGCCCGGTCTCCCCCTCGAGCGGCGTGAACCGGTCGACACTGATCGCCCGGTCGGCGAGCACCTGTCCGAGCGCGATCATCGCCCGCGAGTCGACCTGGCCGGCACGGAACTGCGACTTCGTCCCGGCGTCGGTTCGGAGGGACGGGTTGGCGGCCAGTTCGGTGCCCATCGCCTTTCGCCCGTTCGACGCGGCGGTGATCGCCTCGGCAGCGGCGGAACGGCCCTCGGAGTGGATCCGGCGGACGTCGACCCGCTGGTTCCCGGTGCCGAACGCGGCGACGGACGTCGAGTTCTCGATCGCCTGGCGGACGTCGGACGACGAGTTCCCACCGGTCCGCATGGAGTCCGTCGTGACGACGTAGTCCGAGTCCTTCCACCCGTTCGGCGACTGGCGTTCGACCGCGGCGTCGGTGTCGAGCTTGTAGTACCAGACGACGTTGTTCCGGGCGAAGCCGTCCTGCACGAGGTCCACCCACATGGCGTCGTCGACGAGCAGGCGGGAGGACTTCGGCACGTTGTCCCCGACCCACTCCTCGGCCTGCTGCATCGGCAGGTCGAGGTTGCCGAGCACGAAGCCGCGCAGCTGGCCGCCCCAGAGCGGGACCGCCACGACGAGCGCCGCGGTGGTGACCGCCAGCCAGGTGATGCCGAGGCCGCGACGGGTGGCACCGCCGAGGCGGGTGCGGGTCCGGGTGCGCCCGGCGATCGCGAGGACGGCGCGTTCGGCGGTGTACGCCACGAGCAGCGCGGCGAACGGGATGAGCATGATGACGTACGGCACGGGCAGGTACCCGTTCGGGCGGAACATGAAGAGCAGCAGGAACACGAGCATCGCGGCGATCGGGCGGACCCGACGCAGGAAGAGCCCGACGACGGCGGCCACGGACCCGAGCACGATGAAGACGGGGTCGAGGGCCCACCACTGCGAGGCGGCCTCGTTCGCGAGGCTCCCCGAGTCGAACACCGACCCCGAGGCCGCGCGGGACCCGAGCTGGTAGGTGATGCCCTCGAACAGGCTGACCCGTCCGGTCCCGGGCAGGAGCTCGCCCTTCACCGCGGCGAGCAGCAGGTAGCCGCCGCCGATCACGGCGAGCACGGCCCCGGCGACGCTCAGCGTGTACCGACGGGTGCTCTTGTCGGCCCGACGCACCGCGATCCAGATGAGGAACGGCAGCGCGAGCAGGTACGTCTCCTTCGAGAGCACGGCGATCCCGAGGCACGCGGCGGCACCGGCGAACCCGGCGAGCTGCTGGCGTCGGCTCAGCACGAGGACGAACGCGGCGAGGAGCCACGGCGTCGCGACGTTGTCGATGTACACGGTGCGGTGGTACTGCAGCGCGAGCGGCGACAGGGCGAACACGAGGCCCGCGACGGCGGCGGTCGCCCGGCCCGTGCCGAGGCGGCGGGCGAGGACGAACAGCAGGATGCTCGACACGGCGGCGAAGAAGACCATCGCCTCGCGCGCGGCCTCGACGGCGAACGGGTAGCGCGCGAACGCCCCGGTCAGCGAGGTGTACCCGGCGATCTGGATCCAGCCGAGCGGCGGGTGGTCGTACCAGTACGTGTAGTGCGTGATCTCGCCGAGGTGCGCGATCGCCCACGCCTGGGCGGTGTACGTCCCCTCGTCGTCGATGCGCTGGGGCGTGCCGAACATGTTCCACGCCTGCACGACGACCGTGACGGCGAGGACGGGCAGCAGCCAGCCGAGGCTCGCGGCGTGCCGGCGGAACCAGGCGCCGACGCCGGAGCGCTGGCCCGCGACGGCACCGCGGATAGGGATGCCGGTCGTGTTGGTGATGCTGGCGGTCATCGGGTCCCTCCAGTGGTCGAAGCAGCTCCGGCAGTCGAACCGGCGAGCTCGCGGTCATCCGAGCGATCGGGCGAATCCGACCCACGCGTCGTGACGGCGTTCGCGAACCCCACGACCTCGGCCGGCTGCGCAGCGGTCCGGTGCTGCCCGGTGTGCTCCGTCTTCTCCCACCCGTTCTGCCCCTTGGCGTGCCGGACGACGGCACGGACGGCAGCCGCGGCGAGGAACACCTGGTAGGGCACGAGGCCGAGCACGAGCTTCACGTAGTCGCGCACGCGCACTCGTTCGCCGTAGATCCGGCCGAACTCGTTGAGCCCGACGACCTCGACCGCGAGCAGCATCAGCGTCGGGGCGAGCGGCACGAAGGAGACGAGGGCGATCGCCGTCGGCACCTTGACGAACAGGATCATCACGACGCTGAGCGGGATGAGGAGCCCGGTCGCCGCCTGGATGAACGGCATCGTCAGCATGTAGCGGGCGAAGAACCGCTGTCGGAAGGACGGCAGCTTGCGCCACTCCCCCTTGCCGAGCACCTGCAGGAAGCCCTGGTTCCACCGGGTCCGCTGCTTGAGCAGGGAGGCGAAGGTGGGCGGGGTCTCCTCGCGGGTGACGGCCTCGGGGCTGTACGCGACGACTACCTTGGCGCCGTCGGCGGAGAGCCGGACGCCGAGCTCGCAGTCCTCGGCGAGGCAGTGCGCGTCCCACCCGTTCGACCACTCCAGGCGGGAACGGGTGACGAAGACGGTGTTGCCGCCGAGCGGGATGAACTTGGAGCCGGCGTGGAAGTGCAGGCGCGAACGGAACCAGAAGTAGTACTCGAGCACGTTCCGGAGCGACCACCAGCTCGACTTGAAGTTCATGAGCTGCACGCCGCCCTGCACGACGTCGGCGTCGGTCTCCTGGAAGCGCGAGTCCACCAGGGACAGCAGGCGCGGGTAGACCTCGTCCTCGGCGTCGAACACCCCGACGATGCCGCCCGTGGCGTACTGCAGCGCCAGGTTCATCGCCTTCGGCTTGTTCTTCGGCGCCGTGTCGTCCACCACGACGCGGATCAGCTCAGGGTGGCGGGCCGCGGCGGCACGCACGACGGCGTCCGTCTCGGGGTCGTCCTCGCCGACGATCGCGATGATCTCGAAGTTCGGGTGGTCCTGCTTCGCGAGCATGTCGAGCGTCTCGCCCATCACGTCCTGCTCGTGACGGCCGGGCACCAGCAGGGTGAACCGGTGGGCGGCCGGCAGCGGGGTCTGGCTGAAGCTCGTCGACTTCAGCGCGTCCCGCGACCGCCAGGCGTGCAGCATCCACCAGAGGGTGGTGAGCGCGATGATCGTGAGCAGCACGGACACGGCGATGAGGGTCGAGTACCCGATCCACTCGCCCAGCGACCAGGCTCCCTGCGAGACCTGACCCGAGCCTCCCGTCGGCACGTCGGTCGTGCCCCGGTTCGGGACGCCCGACGGAGCGGTCCCCTCGTTGGGCTGGAGCAGCGGCCCGGCGGCCGTCAGCAGCGTGGCGGAGATGGTCATTCGGCGAGCTCCTTCGCGTGAGCGTCGGTGGAACGGAAGACGAGGGCCTTGTACGCGGCGAACCGGAACGCGGTGCCGAGCACGAGACCCACCCCGTTGCCGGCGACGTTGTCGGCGAGGGTGGAGGTGAAACCGAGGACGTAGTGCGAGACGAACAGGCAGGCCGCGGCGATGCCGAGCCCGATCAGGTTCGTGGCCGCGAAGAGGAGCCCCTCGCGGAGGGTCTCGCGCCGGCCGGTCTGCCGTTCGGCGCGGAAGGTGATGAACCGGTTGCCGACCCAGGCGACGGCCGTGGACACGACGGCGGAGACGATCTTCGCGGCGATGGGCCCGTCGGGCATCACGGTCGCGCGGAGGAGGTTGTAGACGCCGAGGTCGATGACGAAGCAGACGGCGCCGATGCTGCCGAAGGACACGAGCTGGCGGGCCAGCGTCACCAGTCGCGCGAAGGGCGCGCGCGTCTGGACGGGCACCGCACCGGTGGTGGATGACACCACAACGGGGGTATCGATTCGGGTCATGCCCCCGATTCGGGGGTGGTGGGGAAGCGGTTTGGGAGGGGTACAGGCTTACGGAGGCCTCTGCCAGTTTCGCGACACCTGCTGTTCACATGCGGGTCGCGGTGGACGCGACCCCACGACGGACTGGAGGCGCGGTGCCAGCTGGCACCGCGCCTCCAGTCCGGGGCTGGTCGCGCTTACGCGGGGCGCGACGCCGGGCTGACCGTCTTCGACGCGTCGCGTTCCGGGATGTCCCCCAGGGCCGCGTCGATCGCGGCGAGCGCGTCGGCGTCGAGGGTGACGCCGGCGGCCTTGACGTTGTCGGTGACCTGCTCCGGGCGCGAGGCGCCGACGATCGCACTCGCCACGTTCTCGTTCTGGAGCGTCCACGCAATCGCGAGCTGGGCGAGCGTGAGCCCGGCCTCGTCCGCGACCGGCTGCAGGCGCTGGACGGCCTCGAGGACCTCGTCGCGCATGAACCGCTTGATCATGTCGGCGCCGCCCTTCTCGTCCGTGGCGCGCGAGCCCTCGGGCAGCGGCTGACCGGGCTTGTACTTGCCGGTGAGGACGCCCTGCGCGATGGGCGACCAGACGATCTGCGACAGGCCGAGCTGCTTCGAGGCCGGGACGACCTCACCCTCGATGACCCGCCACAGCATCGAGTACTGGGGCTGGTTCGAGATGAGCTGGAAGCCGAGCTCCTTCGCCAGCGCCGCACCCGCGCGGATCTGCTCGGCGTTCCACTCGCTGACGCCGATGTAGAGCGCCTTGCCCTGGCGGACGACGTCGGCGAAGGCCTGCATCGTCTCCTCGAGCGGGGTCTCGTGGTCGTAGCGGTGCGCCTGGTAGAGGTCGACGTAGTCCGTCTGCAGACGCTCGAGCGAGCCGTCGATCGACTCCATGATGTGCTTCCGGCTGAGGCCGGTGTCGTTGTGTCCCTTCGGACCGGTCGGCCAGTAGACCTTCGTGAAGATCTCCAGCGACTGGCGACGCTCACCCTTGAGTGCCTCGCCGAGGACGGTCTCGGCCGCCGTGTTGGCGTACGTGTCGGCGGTGTCGAACGTGGTGATGCCGGCGTCGAGCGCTGCCCGAACGCACTGGGTGGCGACGTCGTTCTCGACCTGCGAGCCGTGGGTCAGCCAGTTGCCGTAGGTGATCTCGGAGATCTTGAGTCCGGAGTTGCCCAGGTACCTGAATTCCATGGTGTCGACGCTATCGGTCTTCCGGGTCGGGTGAGGGGCCGTGCAAGTACCTGCCGCGGGTGCGGCGCGGGGCGGTGCGGGGCGGTGGCCGTCGTTCTCGGCCGGGCGCGGTGCGTTCGCGAGCGGGCGTTCTCGGCCGGCGGCGGTGCGTTCGCGAGCGGCCGGACCGTTGTCGGCCGGCCGGACCGCGAGCGGGCGGTATACCCACCCGACCGCCCCGGGACCGGACGGTTTCCACCCGCTCGCCCGGCGCCTCCAGGCCTTGCCGTCCCGCCGTCCGGCCGTCCGGCCGTCCGGCCGTCCGGCCGTCCGGCCGTCCGCGAGCGGGCGGTATACCCACGCGACCACCCCGGGACCGGACCTTTTCCACCCGCTCGCACCGCGCCTCCAGGCGGGATTGTCCCTCCACAATTCGCCGCCGCCCAGCTGCATCCACAGATGCACCGACGAGCACCCCGCCCGGCGACCGTCCCCGCAACGCTGTCCCCATGCAGCTCGAGGCGACGTTCCCGATGGCCCTCCGGGGCCGCCCGTTCCGCGTCCGGGAGGCCCTCTACCGCGGCGTCAGCGCCGGCCGCCTCCGCTCCCGCGCACTCCTCCGCCCCTTCCACGGCATCCGGTCGTGGACCCGCCCGACGACCCATGAGCAACGCGCACGAGCAGTCCTCCCCCGACTCCGCCCCGACCAGGCGTTCAGTCACACCACGGCCGCTGCCATCCTTGGCATCCCCCTCCCGCGCCGCCTCGAACGCGATCCCCGTATCCACGTGACGACCCTGAGGACCGACCAGGCGATCCGGGTCCGTGGCACGGTCGGACACCGCGCGCGCCGCGGACGAGTCCGAACCGTCCACTCGGGGACAGCCGCGCTCACCCACCCGGCGGACACCTTCATCGCCCTGGCGACGATGCTCAGCCGTGACGAGTTGATCGTGGTCGGCGACGCGCTCGTCGGGTGGCTCGGCTGGTGCGACCGGGACGAACTCGTCGCCGCAGCCCGTCGGTACCGCGGCGCGCGGGGTATCCGCCGGGTCCGCGCAGCACTGGAGGAGATCAGGCCCGGTTCGCGGTCGCCGGGTGAAACACGCCTGCGATTGGCACTGACGCGCCGGGGTCTCCCGCAGCCCGCGCTGAACCACGACGTCGTCGTCGACGGGCGATGGGTCGCGTGCGTGGACCTCGCCTACCCGGCAGCCCGGGTGGCGATCGAGTACAAGAGTGACCTGCACCGCACGGACGATCGCACGTTCCGCAAGGACCTCACCCGCGGTGAGCACCTCAAGGACGTCGGTTGGTGGCTCGTCCGCGCCACCGCCGACGACGTCGACGCGGACGTCGAGGTGTTCGTCGCGCGGGTCCGCCGCCTGATCAGCGGGGTGCCGGCCGGGAGGCACGACCCGCGCCCGACACGTCGGCTAGCGACATCCGGGTGAACATTGGTTGACGCTTCAACCAAATGGGTGCACAATGGGCTAGCATCAGCTTCGATGCAGGCGCATGGAACTGGGGTTCCGCTCGACGCCTGCTCGGGAACGCAGACCACACGCTTCGAAGGAGTCACCATGACGCTCACCGCCACCACCATCCCCGGCTACCAGACCGGCACCTGGAAGATCGACCCCACCCACTCCGAGGTCACCTTCTCGGTCCGCCACCTCGCCATCAGCAAGGTCAAGGGCAAGTTCGAGACCTTCGACGCCACCGTCGTCACCGCCGAGAACCCCCTCGAGTCGACCGTCGAGGCGAACATCGACGTCGCGTCGATCAACACCGGCCAGGAGCAGCGCGACCAGCACCTCAAGACGAGCGACTTCTTCCTCACCGAAGAGCACCCGCAGCTCACCTTCCGCTCGACGGGCATCGAGGCCAAGGGCGA
>Ga0153924_1000237_pt1 | contig 37008 bp, 37 predicted proteins | sample TSNJ008MetaG_FD_104709 | JGI IMG/M metagenome (GOLD analysis project Ga0153924, IMG submission 104709) | Attine ant fungus gardens microbial communities from New Jersey, USA - TSNJ008 MetaG | ecosystem: Host-associated > Fungi > Mycelium > Unclassified | place: USA: New Jersey, Wharton State...
AGTGACCCCCACGCCGTGTGGCCATTGACTTGGAGGGGATCATTGGTCGCACGATCAAAAAAGATTACCAAATTGTCAGAAACGACGATTGATTCCAACCCAACGACACCGGAGGTCCCATTTTGTACAAAGTGCCAACCACTGCTCGCTGCAACTAAACGGGGAGCTAGGCCAAGGGCAAAATAGGTGGCAAGACTATTGGTTCCTAACAATGGGAGCATCATTCGAGAGCGAATCCAAGTCCAATGAAACACTTGAACTGTTTATATAGGCCATAACTGCAGCAGAACCTGAGTGAGAAAGAGCCGTCATGTGCTAGATATTAGGAATGAAACATCCAACGGTGTTTCGGCCCTCGATCCCAAGGCCAAGACTCAAAAACTGGCAAGAGGGCTCATGACCCTCATTAATGATTTCTCTTCACATAGATAGAAATGATCGTGTGAGATCACCACCAGGTTCCGAGACCCAGGGACACAGAGAATTCACGAAAGAATATTCGAAGCGTTGAAGTACGGCTATGAATTAGTACCAAAGTCTTGGCAGTGAATTTCATGGCGAGCCTTTTAGTAATTAGAAGAATGAAATGAGTGGTTTGAAAATAAGCGTGGAGACTGAAGCTGACCTAAAGTTGAGACGAGTCTCATAAGATCAGAAGACAGTTCCCTGTGATCAAGGGCTCTCACCCGATGCCTCCCGTATCATCGACCAACCCAGGCACTTTTTTTATCTGTCAATTTTTTTTCCAAAAAAAAACATTAATTTATTACACGATAGCTGTCAATCCTGAGTGTTGAGGAAGTCTGAAGATATTTATTGGTATTTAGAATGCCCTGATTGCTTGCTTCTATTACGATAAATTGATTATTACAGATGATAAATCACAAGGCTGTGAGACTCACATCAGCAGCAAAATTGCCGAGGTGGCTGAGTTTGAATGACATGCGATCCGGCTTTTCAGTAACTTTTTTGACCAAGCCTACCTTCTTTTTACCTGTAGATGGTCATGCCTATTGATAATGCCGCCACAGCCGCGGGCGTGGGGAACACCACAGAATTTCTCTTCAGATTTCCTCCATTTCCAAATGTTCCACCAGGTGTCGAGATCATCCCATTCCATAACTTCACAGAGAAAGGTATTAGGGTTCAACCCGGAGGTGAAGACCATGAAACGGAGATAGACGCTCTGGGTGTGCCAACCGTTGCGTTAGGCAGCCTACATTCAACTGATTGGTGTAAGACGGAAACTAGAAGGGTTAGATTCAATGGCAATCGCGGACCTGGAAAGAGGAAGAAGAGGAGGACTGGTGGAGGCCCCAGTACAGGACCAACATCAGCAGATTGGGAAGAGTACTGGGAGGAGAGAGAAGTATCATATCGTGTGCGCCAGAGTTACGATCCGTGGGTGGATTGAACTATCAACGATGATCACCTTAATTTTATTAACTTCCAGGCTTTCTTCTGCATATGAACTGCTCTGTCAAGGCGCGTACGATTTTAAAGGCCTCCGACCGTGGCCATTAGCACAAAAACAATCTGGTCCAGTGTTTATTTGGGGAGAGGTTTGTGCTTTTCCGCATGGATTGCGTTATCGCTTATCTTGCATCAGTTCCTTCGCTTTGTTGGTGTTCCCCTGGCATCTGATACAAACGCTGCTGTAGGATCTGCAGAGCCCCCAACCCAGAAAGGAGACAACGATGATTCAGAATCTGACATGGATACATATGAAGATGATGACCCGCGGGGTGGGATCATAGATTCGAAAACCCTTGCTTCGATGGTGTCCTCCATGAAAGGTCAAGCCAGAGGCGAAGAATTTCTTAGGGATCCTGCACTCCTGCTCAAAGTTTTTTTCTCTTCTTATGCTCGGGATCGCGGCATTATCTGGTATGTTTGATGTGTTTCTATGTCGTAACTGGATTTTCTGGATATGAATCTGATAGGACTGACGCAAACCTCACTGGCGCGCCCATCCTCATTCGCTTTTTCCTCAGATTTCTGGTTGATAATCACATACTTCCAAAACGTGAGGAAAACGCAATTAAGCACGAATCAACGCGCCGCGTAATTGAATTGGCGTTGAAAGAACTACCGCTCACATCAAAACTCGCCAAAGTCTGGCCAGACGATTTCCACGGAGCGTGTAAAGTGAACTGGGGAACAAAGGCAGAGGTGTATGTCTTCAAAGGTGTTTCCCGCGAAGAAGATATTGGTGCAGAAATAAATGTTGAATCGAACGCAGAGGTGACTGTTTCGGGCGGCTGGGGTAATTCGACCGATGCAATAGATACCCCGGCAAGTGGAAATGACAGCAACCCTTGGAATACAGGTGCCTGGAACGAAGATGGCGAGCCATTGAGCTCTACAATGGTAACTGTTAAAGTGAACGAGGATGGAGAGGTTGAAGTCGACTCGGAAGTTCCTGCCACTGGTGCAGACGACACGCTGGAACCCGAGAATGACTGGGATATTTTCCAACCACTCAGTTTCCTTCCCTTTCTTGGTCCTACTGCGCTTCCACTCACGCATACAACTGGGATCATCGAGTCTTCTGTGCGCAGGATAAAAACTGTTACTCCTCCTTCAGCGAACATAAATAAGTCCCCCGTCACCACAGGTCCAAGCGCTGACGCGGTTGAAGGAGCTCTCAAGAGGACATTCGGTATCATTGTCTTCGAACCATGGGTGAATTGGAACAAAGGAGAAGAATCACACCTCTCCATACCCAGGATCTTAGAATCGTCTCGTGGCCTGGTCAAGGTGGAGAACGTAGAGGATACCAAATCCACTTCGGCCCCCGTATCAAGTGCCTTGCCACCATTTGATCCATACAAAGATGATATCAGTGTCATCATTGACCCTGCCTATATTGACCTCTTTTCCGTTGGAATGGGGTGTTTGTGTACGTGGGTACAATTGGTTCGTATCGAAGACTTAGAGCCACAAGACCCTCACAAGAAAAAGAAAAAGAATGTGAAGACAGAGAGGCTATGGTACGTTGAAGAGGCGTTGAGGGTGATACCAAGTTACTATACGTATCTGGGGTGAAAAGTTCGTATCAAAATTGAGATTCTTCCCTTCGCCTTATGATCTGCCCCAAATTTTGAAATGTTATCGCATTAGAGCTATCATGCTATCAATTGCTACATGTTTTTGCATATGAATATCTCTCCTCATTATGCGATCTCGAATTGATCTATCCAATCTTCTTGTCCTACATGTGTCAATCAGCTTCTGACAACACCTCATCATTCTCATTGTGGGGCTGCCAGACGAGTGTTCTGTTCGACCTTTTCCACATTGGTGCTCCTGAATCGATGAAATCCTCTATGTAGATCTCTACTTTCATCTCCTTCAACCAATCCCCATGTCCACTCTTCATCCATACATGAGCAAGCTCCGAACCAAGGACAACCCGTTTAATACCATTCCCTTGGTCTGCTAGCCCAGGTAGCAACACCATTAGGTTCTGAGCATCAATTTTGTCTACCGATCTGATTATCATCGTGTGCAGCTCGGGGAATACAAGAGGTGGTTGTATTGGAAGACTTCCATCTTCTGCTAATGGCAACAGTACACTGGCGATAGCAGGTAAATCGGAAACACCAGTGTCAAAAATGATTTCTTGAATTTGCTGACACGTATGAGCGAGCAATGGGTGTAGGGCAGTGGAAATATCGCAGTTGTCGATTAATTGAAGGGTATGTAGCCTTGTCAGTATTTCGGGGTCGCGGCATTCGATATCGATAGGTGGATCATACAAACTCGTGCCGCAAACATTCTGTAATGTGAGCACCTCAACAGCGGGACATGAAATTGTAGCAAAGACCCGCATAACTTCAAAATCGCTTCCATATTGACCGATTATACCGAGGTAACGGAGCTTAGTCATGATGATGCGAGACGGGAAAATGTCCGCAACATCTGCTACAAGTTCCCAGAACTCGGTGAGGATGCTGAGTGTGGTGAGATTTGGAATGGTAAGGAGTGCGTGGATTCTGAGGGTGTAAGTTCGAGATCATTGAATGCACTACGAAAATGCAAAGTTGTTATCGTTTCGAGGTGGACTGGACGCATGAAATATACAGCTCCGTTACCAAGTTCTAAAGAATGTAAACTCGGAGAACCACCAGAAAAAATGCTGAAAGGACCTTGACCTGTGGAAACAGGTGATGGTCCGGAAGAGTCTTCTTCCCGATTAGGCCCGGTAGGGACTTCCTCGACACAGAGGCATTCAAGAAGGGGTACATGTGTCTTGCGTAGGTAAGAGCTTATGATCGGCATAAGGGGTTGTGCACACCGAAGGAACAAAGATTTCCATCGTGAAGAGTGTTCACAGATAATCTGAAAACCTTCATCCTCTTTCGAGTACAGCTCGAGAACAAGATCTAAAGGGCTCTTCCCTGAGCGTACGATGTATGTCATGACTTTCTGTAGCGCAATGTAATTGTGGCGATACCCAAACGGCGAGTGGTACGCAATACGAGACCAAAGTACGGGTGAGGCAAGGCAGATGTTACGCCATGAACGTGAAACGTGTGAGAGGCGGATAGTGGTGCGAGTGTCGCTGATGTTATTGATAAAGCATGCAAACTTGAAGATCATAAGGAGAAGCTCTGGGGGCAATGTATATATCGGAGAGGGCATTGAGATCTAGAACAGTAAAATGAGAAAGTGTAGCTGAAAAGCCAAACCGCTCACTCAGAAGGTTGTTTTCACAGAACAGAAGGGTAAAAAGGTGCATGGGGTAAATGTTTAGCACATTCCCAGGCACACATTGAACCCCAGATCGCGCTGATGTCGGACAAATGTTGTTAAATTCATTATATTGTAACGAGTGGGAAGTGCAACAGGGGTAAATCACCGACAGATATATATTATGATGTCCGCTCTATGATACCGCAACCTAAGCACCAGGAATCAGTGTACAGGGTAGCGACCTGGCCTGGGGACACAGATTTGTTGGGTTTGTCAAGATCTATTTTGATCTGATCGCTGCTGGGAAGTCTGTTTTCCCATACACTTGGTGAGGCTATTCTCGATAGGAAGAAGACTGACGCACCTGTACACCGTGCAAGCCTCATGCTCCATACGATAGCGATGTTTGACATTAGCACGAAAACCAGACATAGAATCAAGTTCCGCCGGCGGCGAATCCTTCCATATCCAGTAAAATTCTGGCACATGGAGAGTCATACAGTTCAATATGGGGTTATCAGTTCCAGGGACAACATGGATAGTGTTGGTAGCAAGATTTTTCCCCGAAACAAACATTTTTTCCGATAAGCCTGATATACGTGCGCACTCTCCGATTGTAAAATTCCATATACCATTATGCTGCGCGACAACCTTTCCTGTAGTTTCATCAACCATTGGGCCTGGACTAGAAGACAGATAGGAGGCTGAGAGAAGTTGGAAACATTCCAGTTCATAGATCAGAACTCACCAAGGAAATGGCTGAATCTTGATTTTTCACCGACGAAGCATATTCCCATGCTCTCATCTCGTTCTGCGTTGTGTAATTGATACTTTTTGGCTAAATCTCGAACTGACCGTTTATCCAGGTAACCTAATGGAAAAAGAGTTCGTTGCAAACTTGACTCTAAGATTGATGAGAGGTAATACGACTGGTCTTTGGGTCGACTTGATGCGCAGTGAAGCTGCGGTCGATCCAAACCCCCTGGGGTTTTTGCCCAGGTCTTGGTAGCGTAGTGACCTGTTGCGAGCCATGTCTCCCCCGAAGACGTTAAGGGAAGGTGGTTCAGCAAAGCACCAAATTTGATTTCCCTGTACAAAATCAGTTATAATGAAAAGAGGTTTTCTTCAATTGACCTGTTACACCATACATCAGGATTTGGAGTGGCCCCTGTTTCCCAGAGATGTAATGCAGGCTGAAAGACATTATTCCAGAACTCTTTCGTGAGGTCAATCTGAGAAATGAACTTAGTACAAGCTTTCAGACTTTAAGGCATGCTTTCCATTTTACAGGGGATGTCCATCTGTCGGCAGACCCTCTGAACATCCTCCCAGTCTTTCTCCCACTCGCAACTGCCTCGGTCTGATCCTGTCTCATCGCGAGCATCCCAGTTTCTCATAAATATTGCGGAAAGATCATAATCCTGCTGATAATTGAACACTAGAGAAGAATCATCTGAATCCACACACTCTTTCTGCCAGAAGGCAGGCTGTTACGGATGAGTCGACACCGCCGGACATGCCGACTACGACTGGAGAAAACATGAGGGGGTATCCAAGACAAATGACAATGATACAACCTTTATCTCCTTTCCGGGGACTATGACATTGGGTATAGTTGCGGGTCCAACGACGAAGTGATGTTGTAACGCTGCGCATACCGGAAGATACAATGTAAAAGTCAAACGCGTGACGCATTGTCTTTGGACTGAGGGATAAAGCCAAATATCGCGCTTTGATTGTTTTCTCAGGCTAAGCTCACTGCTCTCTCCATTCGAAATGCCTCCTCCTGCAAGAAAGAGTAGCATTGGCATTGCCCGACGGGGTATGCAGAAGGCTCATATCCCATATAGAGGGGATAATCCAGAGGTTGGCAAGAAGACCGGAATTGCCGTTGCTCATGTTCGGCGTACGTCCGACGGTTTCGAGCCGTTTGATCAACTTATACAACAGGCCGACAAACGAACACCACCTAAACCAAAGAAGAGGAAGAAGTCTGTACCAACAATACAACAACCAGAACTTGACGACGAAGATGGCGAAATGTCTATGGATATAGTCGATAGTATGCACCCATCATTCTCCATGGTCATCAACGTGCTGACCTCAACCTACTTGAGCTCCAATGCGATACTTGTCTAACGCACAAATTCCATCTTCACCTACCCTCAGAAATAATAGTGGGTCTGGATCATTGCGGCCGGTTGCCCGAAGTTCGGAAGTCGACTTTGACGACATTCCTTCACCACGACAACGCATATCGATATCCAGTTCTGCCAGGGCCCAGCCTTCTGGTTTATCAAATACTTTTACTGCCTCACAACCCGACACGGACTCAGATAATGAACTATTAGATCACGGCAGCAACTTTGACGTCAGCGGAACAACAGACCTCAATGGTGACTTAGGTCCCCAAGACTCTCCACCTCGAACACCATCGCCAGCACTTCAGCGCAGCTCACCTAGGCGTAGAAGTTTCATTCAGATTGATCAGGGCTTCAATAGCCAGGAAGAGGAGGAGGAACACCGGACAGAAGAACAGGAAACAGAGCAACTAGACGAACCACCGCGAATAGTTAAGGGGAAACGAAAGATTCGTCTGAAGGATGTGGAAGACGAGGAATTGGAGGTGGAGGAGGAAATAGCACAAGGCCTACATGACCTTGAAATTGAGCAGTCAGAGGAGGAAGAGCAGACACCTCCACCGCCTGCGAAGAAGAAACAACGTCTTATTGAGGAGCAAGAAAAGCCAAAGAACAATGAAACAAGGAAGAAAATGAAGGAAAACCGAGGTAGCATCCAGTTCCTCGGCCATGTATTTAACATTCATCTCACAATCGCAGAACCTCCTCGGAACGGAGTGCGACGGAGTAAACGCGAACGCTACAAACCTTTAGAGTGGTGGCGAGGTGAAAAGGTTGTATACGGTCGGACGCAATCCTCTGGTCCTATCCTCGTCCCGACGATCAAGGAGATAATTCGAATACCAGCCCAGAAACCACTGCCACTCAGCCATAAAAGACGTGGATACAGTCGTGCGCGAAGTAAGACCGCAGACGAGAAGCTCACAACGGCAGTACATAATCCCGAAGAAGGATGGGATGATGCAACAGATCCATTTGGTGAAGTCTATGACTTGGACAAGCAAGCCTTGGTCGTGCGACGTATGTGTCCTGCCTTGTATTTCCCTGTACGTGCTAAAGTTCGGTTCTCAGGATTGGCCTGGACGACAAACCGACTGTCCTTAGTCAAGGCCGCTAATAGCGACTGGCTTTTCGAGAAGGTCTTTGGTGACTCTGACTTTGTTGCGGCTGGCCAACTCTTGATACCCCCCGAATGCCGCAAACCAACGAAGGCAACGAAGGACAATACATATGTGAAGTCCATTGTTTCAATTGCGGGAACTTTTTTACTGATCTTTGAACAAGATTTTCTATGTAATCGAGGGAGCCGTGAACTTTAAAGTTCACGAGGTCAGTAAAGTAGTAGCAACGGGTGGGATGTTCATAGCTCCTCGAGGTACATGCTCTGTATCCTACCTTCGACCCTTCATTGATCACAGCCTAGGCAACACGTACTTCATCGAAAATATTTCTACACGAGCAGCTAAGCTTTTTTTCACCCAAGCACGTAAAGTCCCTAAGGATGATATGGACCCACCTGGGAATTCGACACAGCAGCGAAAAGAGAAGAAGAGATCGTTGGATGAAGTGAGGACATCAAGCCCAAGAAGCCGGAGCTCAGTTACAACTGGCGGTGGTAGGTCAACGCAGAGTTTACCTCCACAGCCATCCCAGACACGACCGGTGAAAGCCGGGAAGAGGGCTCCCTCTGCGAAGGCGTTATCCTAGATGTATCAGTGTTCCAATGCCTTTCTTTTGTCTCGGTGATCTCATCAATTTTCTATGTTCTTCTTTCCTTATGTTCTCATGGAATATGACATATGAAATGTATGCGACCTGAGAGAATCTTTGTGGACGTGGTTATGAATGCAGAGAACCTTAGTCGATGACAATACATCTGCAGAAACCACCTCAGAGATGACCCATCACGTAGGAGTGAAGTTCCATGCAGAATCCTTGTCCAGATCTAATGCCTACACTAGGTCGGGAATAGGTCCCCCTCTATCTGACAAAAGCCTACCATTGACTTGACGATAGATTGTTGGAAAGTTACCCGAAGAGGGATTTGAGGACGAGCCCCCTGCTGCATCACCCATGCAATGGGTATACATTAATTAATTCTATTTTTTTTAATTTGTAATTAGCAGGTTGTACTATATGACACCATCTGGTGGAAAGAAGTGAGCTACCAGAGCAGGATTGCAAGGGACAGCAGCAGATAGGATTCTCACCTGTATAACTCCATAGGACACCCAGAGGGTGTCAGGAAAGTGATAAATGACTTAGAATACCACTCGAGTAGTAGTGAGACTTCGAAGAGTCCCGTGTCATGATATGTTATGACACGCGTGTCACTACCGTGTTAGTACCGCGCATGATGCTTTGTGATGCTTTGTGCATCACACGACATATCATTTACAACAATTTATTTTATCTACCTTGATAACTTACTGACTTCGCAAGTAATCTCTGACACATAGGTGATGTGTCTTTCAACACCATCTCCCTTCGCGCCACATCCTCCATGAGTTAGCTTGAATATGGAATAGCTAAGTTTATTCTTAGATGAAGCCTTCTCGGACCGGTCATCCCTACTGGCTGGAGGCATCTTGACCAACAACATCTGTATGCAATGCCTAAAAAGACATCGATTTCTCATCCGTTGCGGACACACTTCGTAAGAGACTGAAATAAGCACAGTTCGGCCCGAGAGGACTCACAATTAGCATGACAAGACGTCAGGCTGCCTAATTCTATTAGGCAGCTCCACGAGTGGGGTGAGACGAACTCCAGGTTGAAAATCCGTCTCCGTTGGAAAAGTAATTGTTTGAAAGATGAAAACCCTACCTCTAACAAGACAGTGGATGAAGACCTGGAAAGAAGTTGCTGTTGTCTATACGGGGTCTGAGTTGATCGAGCATATAGGTAGGAATCAAAGGCTTCAGAAAAAGCTGCCAAGAACGAACGATCGGGGAAGGCTGATTTGAGATTACAGCTTGCTTGGAAGGCCGAAGAAGTTATTTGTTAATTCCAGATGCTGTTCGTGTGGGTTTGATATGAGTCTTCCATTACCATTGATGGCTACTTTGCCTACCAAACAGAACAACTGTGTTCTTCGGAAACTATGTGATCGAAATACGCCGATGATACTGAGACCGGGCACCATCACTGATAGCAGAAAGTGGATCCAGAGGTACTTCGTCCCCAAGAATTCATTAAGGGTAGGTTCGGATCCACTCTGACTTTCAGCCGGGAATTCGCCATTTGAGACACTCGTTATTGGTAAATCTTGAAAAAAAACGTAATAAATGGAGGTTTATCAGAGAGGATTTTGATAACCGGTCGAAGTGGGGTAAACAACGTTCTTGTTTCCCTTTTTAGCAACGTAGCTTTACTCCTGAGAATTCACTTCTTTTTTAAACTACCCTCAGGCCACCTGCTTGCGATTCACTTGTTTTTCAACTAGTTCAAGTGCTGCAGAATTCATTCCGGCTCGATCTCAAAGTCAGATGCTCTTGATCTTGATAAATCATAAGCTCTACAATGCCCAAAGCCCACCATCTGATAAGTCACCCCCCCATCGCTTGACTGATTTGCAGGCAATGGTGCTGAATCAGCGCCAGCAGATGGGCACGAGGCCGCCGCTGTTCCTGACCTTTCAAACACGCAAGACTCTCCTTCAAGATGCCAATGTAGAAGCTGGTTGACTTCCAGTCTAAGCTTGAACAACAGCCAGGAAGCTCCTTGCCGATTTGGCATCCTCCTGCTCACTTTTCAGAAACCATGTATTCTCAAAAGGGTACAGGCAGGATTTGTTAAACTGATTATCTGTGTTGTCTGCCAGTATTGAACGATCAAGACCAGAATTTTTTTAGAAACTTGATACTTATGCAGTCAAATTGCTGTGTGCCTGGAGTACAAAAATTGAAGATATTGCAGCCGAACTACTGACGTCAAACCAGGTTCAGTGAACTGATTAGCTGATTTGGCCATCACCTGAAAAAAATAGAATTCGTTACTTTTGGCACGTTTACATCAGAGAATATGTCCTGAATATGACCAGGACCATCGTAATGAAGTCTCAGCAGAAATATACTCATCGAGTAGCCGATGGAGTAAAACCATCATCTCACAGTTTACCGGAACTATGACTGTCCTCTTGCAGTATGCATGGAACTGCAATCACTGTCTTACAGTGTAACGGAACTGCGACCATCTTCTCCACTGTTAAAATGCTTTTTCCTATCATTTTTACTCCATTTCTTACGAATAGCCAGCATCATTATCAGTGGTATATATAGGAATTCACCGTTTTTGCACACCCCAGTCATCAACCTTACAGTGGCATTAGAGGTGAGCTTCTCTCTGCTGTTGATTATTTACAACCATGCTTGTAGATACTTGGTGTGTTTCGGGTAATAGATCTAGTCGTCAACCTTACGGTGATGTCTGAGGTATTCATTGTGTTTCACTCACAGTTCAACAGAGCTGTGATCATTGTCTTTTTGGTGGTTTGTTTGTGTTGTTAAGCAAAAAAAGGGGGGGGGGGCAAAAACTCGTCGCAACGAGTCTCTCAACTACCTATATTTATCTCTAACTACCATCATAAAATGATGTATTTGATCATCAGAAATTGAAACCCTAACTTTCAGTGTAGTGCTCAATATTCCAACAGAAGAGATTATATACCAATGACTCGAAGGCCAAGTTTTCACACATCCGTCTCACGATTGTTACAAAAAATATCAATAATGATCCACGGTCTACAGAATTCATTCTATCGACCAGAGTGGGTGAAATTTCATCGTGAGAGGAGGAACAGTTTAATTTTTGTATTTACGCAACGTAATCAACCTTCTCTCACACCTCGTCGTTCATGATAAATATTTTAGGGAGAATTTATCGTTCTGCAGTGACCGGGCTTCTGGCATATTTTGACTGATCCAACTGACCATTGATGCAAGCTTGGCTATGAAGAATTGTGTGTAAAATATACGATCAGGTCTCTTCGACCAAGACTATCCAACGTATAAGAAGGGAAATACTCTCTCTGTAGTTTACTTGAAAATGAAGGAAAGGAGCTGAGACCATATATTAGTGGTCAGTCGCATGCCTGTCGCGGATGAAAAGAACTCATCTCACTAATTGACAACTTCGTGCGTCTTTTATCTAATCCAGGTAGCAAAGCATCATTGGGCCTCATCAACTTAACTTCAGACTTGAGAGACATGACAAACTAATATTGCGTGTAAGCAATATCCCCTCCTTACACATCCCCGAAAAAACGGACAGTCTCCAACACCAAGTTCACAGAAGCTCAGAAAACAAATATGAACCTCCAATCACAAATGTCAAACCATCTCTCAGTAGTTCTGGGCTGGTTCGAAAGAGTGAACTCGTAGTCGATAAAACCGTCCTGGATCCAAAAGTTACCAATACGTGGTACATCAAATTGCGCTTGGAAAAATATTACCCTGTCCCTTGATGGCGACCTACAAGCCCCAAAAATAGTACCTTCGAAGTCATCGCTTTTCTCGGCACTCGACAGCAAAAAATAGGATTTGACAACAGGACAGATGATTAGAAGCACCCAACAAGAAATCAGTCTTTCACGGCGCATATCAAACACAGTCCAATCAAGCCCCTCTACTCTTAAGCAATCTATCTTAGCGATTCAGATGTCCGGCTGGATACAGCGCGAGCATGCACCATCTTGGAGGGAAATGGACGGTTTGATTACGGAGAAAGGTAGGAAACCATATGCTTAAGATTGAGCTAAATGAGAACGGGCTTCCGGCTTCCGGAGAGTAAACGTTCTATATATACTCTTTGAGCGTAGAATCTAGGATGAACAAACCCCGAGTCTGAAGATTGCCGATGGTGCGGGAGAGACAATGATATATAGTGTGAAAGTTGACAACCGGAACGAGAAATAGAAACTTGTGTTCCTGGTGTTGAGAGCACGTGTATCAATGCAATTCTCCCATTGGATGAGTGAATTTCAACTAGTCGGATAAGATTGCAAGACAATAAGACCTCGCCTTCCGTAACCCCTTTACAGGATCTCCAAGGCCAGGAACCCGATAGTCAGCACGTAGACTGACCGACTTAGATGAGCGGAAAAGTCCATTAGTAATACAGCTCACCCAATCCACCAAGTATATCAAAATTTCCTTAACTCATCGAAGACCTTATACCCATCCTAAAGCAAGAAGATGAATCTATAGGGACAAATATACGCTTATTTCTTAAGATGGACCCAGCTAACTAGCCTCGGAAATGCCGAAATTTTGGTCATATAGATGGTTTGAGACATATCTGTCCACGCTATTTGGTTTGGGACCTAGAAGCCCGACAAGGACGTGGCAAAAGAACGGCGACGCCATAGAACAAGAGAGATTATTGACACCTTCGAGAACCACTTTCCAGATGCGAAAGGTAAGGAAAAAGAGGGGCTGAGCGCCGAGCAGACAGTGGGCGATGATGAGTGGCACTGAATCATGTGACGAGTGATGATGCTCTATTAGCACTCTTCTACCAATATACGTAACTCAACAATCTAGAAAAAATAGGAACGTCGAGTATTTCGGACGATCCAGCTCACTCTCCCACTGAGTCCTCTTTCATCCTGTTCCGAGTAAATACCCGAATCCTTCAATGTCCCATTGGGTAGGGAACAGAGCACGAACAAGGCACATCAGTGTGCACCTCAATCGTTTTGATATGATACAATGATGGTCGCTAATCGCATCTGTTCTGACGATATCAAGGCTTTCAAACATTGACAGGACGTTGGCTATGGTCGCCGTGGTATCACGCTCCAAACACAATTTAACTTGTAACAAAGAAACGAGGCAAGGCAAGATGGATCGTTTACACATAGGGATACATCGAACCATAGGTCACAATTCCCGAATAACCGGATTTGAATGAGGCTGAAGTTGAAAGTTATCGCACCTGAGTGGCAGCGACATCCACTTTTCATTTCTGCTATGATTACTTTCCGGACCGAGGGATTAAGAAACCATGCAAGAAACCCATAAAGAGGGTGTATGGCTGGAGAGATAAGATAAGATGAAGGCTCGCCTCGAGGCCACGATAAGATTAAACCAACCCAGTCCTGAGACAATACTGCCAAACCACGTCTCCTCTCGTCCAAATTTGAACAAAAGATTGAGGGCAGGAATGCGACATCAAAATCATGTCCCAAACCGCAAGGTGCCCTACACGCCTTTGTCCCTTTCAAAGGCACCTACCTCATCAAGGCATACCACTTGACTCGCTTTATATGATCGTGCAATATTCTTTGAAGGAAGTTTAGGTCTGAGGGCCACCCCTTTACATAGCTGCCTCTCTCTTATCGGGTCTGAGACATCCACATCTCAATAGGGATAGTTGGTCCGTCTGTCAGAAGAGAGCCTTCTCAGGATGTACGTACTCCGCCTAGTCGCCATCCTTGATTTCCACGGAAAGTCGGTACAGAACCCCACCGACACATGGCCTGACAAAGCTTGACGCATTGTACTCTAGAATAGAACAGAGGAGGATGAAATTGGCAAGTTGCTAGTAAAGTCCTCGAACATAGGGATTGCGGAGATAAGCATATATGTAGGTGATGCAACAAGTTCCGCCCCTCTCGAGTTCAGAGTCCAATCTCGCTTCGCGTTGAAAAACATGAATTGGTTAGCGCCTCGAGGCATGGAACGTTCTTTCATTATCACTGACACGAGTCATAGTTTGTCCGGGTGGATAGGAATCCACTAAAGCGTTCAATCAGACTCACATCTCAACCAGTTCATATCATAACGAGATGACTAGGTCTGTTCTTCGAGGTTTTCGGTGCTTCGTGATCTAGGCCATTGGGCAATGGGCACGAACTACTCGGTGTGAATGTGAGATTGCAAACGGCCCCCGCGTACTGAGATAAAGCGGGCTTTATTCTGTCCCTGGATACTTTCAGAGTACACTTCAAATACTTTTTTTGACTGGTTTGATCTTGTGATTCGATGACGAGCTGATTAGTTGAATCTAACGAATTACTATTACTCAGTATGATTACTCAGTCAGAGATTGGTAAAACCCCGGGATTATTGTCCACCTGTTATTGATCACGGTTTCTTAAAAACTCGCCGTTTCTCCATGCACTTGGTTGAATCACACGTATCAGTTGATAATCTATGGTTTACCATCGCTGATAACGAATGGCCGATCACCTATTCGTGTTATGACTCGGATGATGATATAGCGGTGTGACGACATGCAATCCTGGAAGAATATCGGCTGAGTAATGCTTTCAGAAGTTATGATAGAAGGTATGTAGTTGCTCGTGTATCAAGTGCAACGTCGGATGAGTAGATGAACAGATGAAGGTAGTGGTGAAGACGAAATGGTAACACGGTGATCACAAAAATACATATTTGCTGTATCCTCGAGGTAATGTGCCACGGAGGTGTACGAAAGATGGTGGGTGAATGGGTGCCATGATTGTTACAAGCCGGTTAGTGGTTCGATCGGAGCTGCGTGGTTCACAGGCCGAACCGAGCGAACCAGGTCAGGATGAAGTATATAAGAAAGCAAGTGGCGGAAAGTTGGTTGTGCACAGAATGGGACTACTTTGGAGGCGCACAGCAGCCAACGACGACATCTCCCGTCTCCTCCATCCCCCACACTCTCCCCTTGCAAAGTACGCTCCTGCAGTCAGGGATAGCCGCGGCCACTTCCACGACCCCGACTACCGTCCCTTCTCCCCGCCTCCACCCCACTGGCATCCTTTCTCCCCCGCCTCTCTTGCAGGCGACAACGACCACGATGATGATGACGACGACGACGACGACGACGATGACCGTCGCCTCTCAGATGGCTATGCCTACTCCTCTGTCTGGGCTCACCGTCGCGTCTCTCACCACCGTCGCGACACCAGCCACTACAGCCCCTCGCTTCTACCAGATTATTCTCCCCCAACCTCCTACAGCTCTGCAGCTACCGTCCTTAATCATGATCCCCTGCCAGAAAAGTCCTGGACAGGTGTCTTAAAGCGAAGAAGAAGGGACAAATGTGATCAACAGACAGGCGACGAGGACACTGTGCCCTCCTTCCCAACATCCCCACAACCCAAACAGGAAGAGTACGTTCCCACATGTGGCGAAGTCTTCCAGCGTAGATGGCAGACTCTCTGTCTTGCCTTTAACTTGACCATCTTCCGCGCACAACGACGCGTCAAGCACCGCGTACATTCTTTCATGGCATCCCATTGAACTCGTCTCTCGTCTCTTCTATTTTATCACATCACATCTTCAAGGGACCCTTCATCTTCATGCTTTCATGTCATCATTCGTCACCAGCATATCTTATTCTTATCCATGCAACGCCCACGACTGCCAAGACATCGCGATACCCCTTTTTTTCTTTTTCTCAATGCATTTCACATGTATTAACAGTTCTTTCATGCCGATCACGTCACTTGCTCTCTGTTTTCGCTTTCCTTGCTCGACGTCTGTGGTAGGGCCCTGGGCCCTTTGGATTCCCCTGGATTTTCCTAGTCTCGGCTGCTAGTCAGCTTCCTATCATCATGCACATCGCAATACGATTTTGTTTTACGATTTCTTTTACGATCTCACGTTTATCTCCAGCGCATTAGGCGTCTTATTCCTTTCCTTTCTCGATATTAGTCGCTTTTGCCGACTCGTTTTCTAGTCTTTTTCAAACTAGATACAATGAAATGAATCTAACCTTGAACGTGAACAACAAAAATGAATGAATGCCTTGCTGCTCATAGTCAGAGAAGAAGTTTCTGGTGCTAGGCCATTGGACCAGTTTCAACTTCAAGCTGGACATATCATTGTACACAGATAGTATATCTCAATGAGTTCTCGTCTTTGCATTTGAGAAAGGCAAACTTTTGTACTAATGGGTGTATGTACTCAATGAATTAGGTTATAAATGAAATTGACGCCCATCAACCAACCGATCGTCCTTCCCCACATCATCATCGCTATCGCTATCATCGAAGAAGAAAAATAGGGTTTTTTCAAAAAAAGAGAGCTCTGAAGTACAATCGATGATTGAAAGAAGTGTACGTCATTATTGGAGAGTCATGCGTATGCGTAGGTGATAAGATAGAGCTCTCGGAAACATGCATCCCGTATATCCCCTCTTCAAAGGACCGTTGAGCACGGAGGGTTGACTAATCGTAATTTGCTCGGAAGAAAACGGGATCCACATCTTTCCTTATGAACCACTAAATGTACCATAACAAGAAATTTTTTTATTCATTTTTAGTGAGGAAAGAGTTATACCTAGTGGTGCAACTGATTTGTCCGTTGAAAGGGGTCATAGTCCACGTTCTCCCCAAAAACACTTGTTAAAAGTTTTTTGGGGGACATGTGTTTTAGTACTATATTTGCAGTGTACAACAAAAAGCTGACAGCTGGATGAGTTAAATTTGTTGTTGTGGTTGTCAAAAATAGGCAGGTATTCCAGGTTCCGGATTCACCCCAAGCATTTCAAAAAAAAAAGCTCATGAGGGGGTCGGGTCCATTACACATGCCTTATGGAAGACGTGCGATTTCGGCTATCTGTTTTACGTCTTGCAAGGTGAATAATACTATTTTGATGTGGAGGATAAGCGGCTCAGACTAATTCACCGGCGGTCGGGAATTCTGTTTCCTTTAGGGGGTATGCAAAAGCTGGTCCCGATATCCCGACGACACCCTGGAGTCATTATGGCAAGGTCATGCCTAAAGTATGATTTTTTTTTTTGATCACCAATTTAGTACACGGTGCTCGATCCCAGTCCGTGCCTAAAGTATGGTCATGGTGGAATTAGACGTTCACCTCCGGTTTTTTATAATTCAATATGACACTGAATAACCCTATTGGCCAAAACATACCGGAGCGAATGACGAGATATCCTAACTAAACTCCGAGTCGGCGGTACAGAAAAAAACTCTTTACGCTTAAGTCATGCCCATGAATATGAAAAAAAGCTCTAATCCAAAATCATAAAACAACCGCCGAGCGCGCTCGATCAGAAGCCATTTTTTTGAAGCCTTGATTTGCAGCCCTTCGAGTTCAGGAAAGAAGGTCCCTCAATAGTTCTGGAACGACAAGCAAAGCAGGTCGGTTCATTTACATTTTACCGCCTCAAACCAAGTGAGGGAAAGCCTAGCCAAGGAAGGAAAGTCTAGCAATCTGGTTTACACAAATATGAACCTCGACTCCTGGAACCGATTTTAACTATAGGATTTCTACTTCTTCTGCCTCGTGGGTATCGACATGTCCTTCTTTTGGAGAAATTAGGGCCGATAATGAGAGTGTTGGGTGCTGCTGGTGCTGCTACACGCACGAATGAAAATGAGGGGAGGGGGAGTCAGTCGTAAGCAGTAATCTAGATATGGGTAGGATTGGTTCTAGTCCATTGCATTGAATTTTTGTTTCGTAATAATTTACGACATAGGTTTTCTTGTTTGGCGAATATGTACTTCCACCAATTATTTGATGGACAATACGTGTACATGGTTTCCATAAGAACTCCAGGATCTCCATCCTCCAGATTGGGTCGAGTCATGATTACCAAAGTTCCTCAAAAAAGACCACCAGTGAAGAGACTTGAAACTTTCGGTAATAAGAATTGGAAGTGGACAGTATGGAGGTTGTAAGAGACCAACGTGTGATTATCAACAAGACAGTTAGAGAAAGAAGAAAGAAGACGGTGGTTTATCTGGAAATATCTTGTCGGTCCAGCCCCTTGTCAACCGACTGCCTAGTCATCGTAATGGTACAATAAATGGGAGGATCGCAGGGCAAGACAAACCCCAGTTTTTAGAGAGGACATTCTTCTGGAATGTCAGCCTTGTGGAGGAAATAGACGACGGTCTTGTAGTCAACAACGTGGGTTGCTGAATTGTACTGCAGTACTGCTGCAGCCATACCGAGCCTGGCGCCAAGAACAAATATACCTCAAGTGATAATGACAGGTTTCATCAACCTTTTGCTTGGATCAGATTTGAGGGCTTCACATCGGCACTCACGAAATGGACGGTACCGTGTTCACGCTGTCTTGAAACAATCCTTGGTACGGTAACAAATAATCTGATGGGTGAGTTTCGAGTTTCAGAAATTGGGGATTAAACGGTGATTATTCGAGGGGTGCTGTCTCATGAAACTAGGGTCAATACAGCCAAAGGTACGCAGTCCAGTACTGTTGAACTTGAGGCAAACGTCCTTAAAACTCGTTTACAAAGCCCAAGACGATTGACCGGAACCAGCATCTAACCGAGAATCTACGAGATCTACGAAAAACTCGGCCATGTTGTTGACTTTCAGTACTTCAGGTCGTGGTCGCAGCATTACAATGTGAACTACCGAGTAGGTCGGAATGTTCTGCAAAAATTTTCCGAAGCAAGATGTGAAGTACATAAATACAGATCCGGGTCCAACTGCCTTGTTTCCAGGGTAAGAGAGCTACGTGGAATCGATGATGGTACGAGAGTGCCTTCGGGACACTCTTGTAAGAGGTCTCATGTCTGACTTCACCGCTCGAGTTTACATCAGAGGTCATAATCGCTTAGCGCCAGCGGGTACATCAATGGCATCAAGGCTTTGTATGCAGTCACGAATACGCAATTGTCATTTGGTCATTGAACTTGATATGAAATCGGCATAGCCTCCCCCGCTGATGAAGGTCACGGGATGGTGCAGAAAGGCAGAAATACACCTACGGAATGTTGTGTGAGTCCTCCTGAGAGATGTAATAACAGCGGTCAGCCTCGTTACCGAGAACGCCGCAGTGATGGTACCGTAGAACTGATGTCATCCTTCCAACATAGGCTGATTACTCAGTTGCCTCTTTTGGTCAGTCCAGCTTCCAGTTCTATCGTCAAATTGAATATGATTGCTTGTGATTGTTATTCTATCCTACCACAAGCCACAGCAATTTAACGTAATCAAAATTCGGAAACGTAGTTGTTCAGAACGAGACGAATAGAACTTGTTACAGAAGGGCTACGCATGACCTATCGTCTGCCTTCTTCTATCAGTGATCGCACGGTTCATTGTTGTCGTGTCAACTCTGAGTTTCCTCTCAGAGAGAACCTGGATAAACCAACTTTGCTAATAAAACTTTTGTTTGAGATCATCGAGTAACTTCTGTGGTTGATCTTCCATGTGGTCCTTGATATCCGCGAACATGTGGAGATTGCAGTCGCTTTGGGTAAATCCAATAGCCAGTGTTACTCAGCTGCGTGATTTGCACATGGAATTAGCACTGTTGACTATGGACAGTCAAAAGCTCCTTCCGGCAAAGCAGACAAATTGGGCTTGTCCATGAGATTTCAAGCCTCCCGAATTAGTTCTGAATTTGTCATAGGCTCGCCTGTTTCAGCTCCAGTGACTTCAGTGGTGAGTGGTTACATATGACTGACGGGTTCTCAGCATTTGCCATCCGGTCGCATGGAATCATTCGTTGGGCAACAGTGTCAGTGACGTCAACGACGTCATCAAATACCTACAATGAAATCTGCATGCATGGTCCTCAATCAACACAAGATTCGTCAGGAGTGCCCTACAGCAGAGATAATCATGCGCAACGTTGTCATGTCTCAAGCTCGGCCGACTGATGGCCTAAATGAACCAATGCTCCCCAGACTAGACCCAAGTAAGCAAGATAGGTCAAGTTCTTGCCTTGTTTATAGCTTGAGTATAGGCATCATATCAGATTTCCTCGGGTCAATTCGGGTCGCGAAGCGCTCCAAAAAACTACAAAAATCCTAAAATTAAGAACCAAAACTGGGAAACTTCCTACCCATTCCTCCCCTCCCCCCTACATTTCTACATAACAGTACACTAGCTTCTGCTCTTATAGTGTAGACACTCCGCATTTGAGCACTCTAGTTTGCTGCTGAATATAAATCCTGCTATTCACGTGTCCTATCTCTACAAGTTGAAGCTGCAATGCGTGAGTCGTAAAAAAATAAATGAGGCGCTTAATTGGGGTACCTGGATAAGCCACGGAAAGTGGTTCTTCTTTATACATATCAGAAAAGGATGTCTACTCGGACAACTACTTTGTCGCATTAGAATGACCCCAGGTTGGCTCTCAATAGATGCTCTGGATCCCAAAATCAATATCCAACATCATTGTTGCAATAGTAACCGGAAGCGCACCTAGGTCGAAGAGGTTAAAGCTTCAAAAAACTGAGATTCGAAATTCTACGTCTCCCGACTGCTGTGATAGGCTTTAGATCACAGCCTTCGGATGACAGTAACACCTGAACATTTGTAGACCCCGAAGTTCAAGGTTGAGGCCATTGGGAGTACTTCCCTACATATGATGTAGCCCCTTGGTAACGTAGAGCATCAAGCAGGTAGAAACCACTGTTTCGCCTACATTGATCAGCCTTCTCACTAACTCACGGACAAATCCTCGTTGAAGTCAGGAGTCTAGATTTATCATCATGGCAAACGGTAGCCCTTGTTCACGAAATAGGCAAAAAAATAATACCGATCATTCAACAGATCGCATTTTTCGGCATGCGTTGACAGGATATGGCTTGAGTCTGAATGAAAGGTAAGCATTTGCTCTGGCGTTTCAGACTACGTGAAATAGAAGTTGGGTGAAGAAGGAAGGGGCGGATCCCGACAATGAAGCAAGGCGCAGGAACTACAAAGGCGGCTATTAATTAGACAAACACCAAAGCAGGGTGTCTTGAGGCCACCATTTCCGCGCTAACACTAGGCTAGTGTAAATGCCTCCTGCGCTTCTCATATGTCTCTCAGGGGCAGTATGTGAATATCCGAGCCTGGTAGCCACCGTGTACAAGCATGTTAAGTTCAGGATAAGATGTTGCTGAATATCCTCGATCATCCCCGTGCTCCAGAATAGTATACCCCATGGTCTCTTGCAGATGCATGCGGGAAATTCTTGCGGTACATGCTAAAAGTTGACCCCTGATAATGTGACCTTGCTCGCCTTGTGATTCGAAGCACATCAATCCGAGAATCATTGGCAGTGACGAAAGCAATACCCCTGCCGGGCATATCCATTCCAGGTTGCCAGAGACCAGGAAAGGTGTACAGAGGTGACTGTAGTAGACTGTCAAAATGTGACAGATATATCTTCCATGAAACAATTTGGAAAATGGGCGTCTTGTGCTGCGGAAATGTCTTCTCCGCAGGTTCTGATACTGAGACAGAAGGATACGTAGGATGTATACTTTCCGCTGCACAGGTAAGCAAGAGACATACGCGTGCTCACTGAGGTTTCTGATCATCGCAAAGCTTGTCAAGATAGGCAATAGGTTATCAGATGATGCCAACACGAGGAGCGTCAAACTAGGCAGAAAATGCGAATATGAGCTTGGCTCATTGAATTATACCAGTCCGCGCCATAAAATATGTAATCGAAGTTGACCTCTTCTGCGCAGATGGAACTACCCTCGAAGTACTCGCGGCTTGCACGAGGAAACTTACGAAGATTTGGATCTTCTCTGGGCCCTGTGTCTCGATGTCGCCCACCTGTCAAGTAAAGCTACCGGCAAGATAACCAAATAACGGGCAGAAAGTACATTCTCTTCACCTTTCGTAATCCATGACCAATATTATCAGAGAAACGTGCGGTTATCTACTTACGCCGGTCGTTATCCAATAGCTAGGAAACAGGTAAATGTTCCCGAAGCTGCATTCATGAAATACGGCTCCAAACCACGACACTCCAGCAAGGCAGACGGTGGCTAGGGGCCTTAGCTTGGGACTGTCCAGGGTTGAGGGCTCAAGATCAAGGCCGGGAGTCTGACTGAACGCCTCGAACGGCTCATGTAGAGCAATGATTTAAAGATGAACGGCTGCGAGTATATGGTCTCGGGAAAACTACAAGGACTAGGCTGAGGAAGCTGGAGAGCAAACATGGATCCCTCAGATCAAACAAGGAAACATAGATACATTACTAGAAGGGTTATGGTTTGTCACGCTTATCTCTAGTCGCCTTGCCCACTTTGTGATCATAAACGAGGGTTCATTAAATACCGCGCCTCATTTCTTACTGAAGAGCATTAGACCGGTACTAGTGATCCCTGGAGAGTAGATTTTCCTCGGCCTATCCTTTGAAGGCACTGCTATCGGAGCAAAAGGCGAACTATGAGCTGCGTTCCGTGATTTGCACAAGGGACTACTACTCTGAACACGAGCACACCTAGGGCTCCTTGATTGCTATTTATAGCTAGTAGACTCACAACAAGGCGGATGTGACGACATCTTATCTGCTTCTATCGGTCTGGTGCTTTTTTCCCAATCAAGATCCCTCTACAATGTTTATCGTTTGAAAAATTATCTTATCACTTCACGGCGACCCAGGAAGCGGTGCACTAGACTTACTCTTGCATCGATGAACCTGTACCTTTGGTCCTGAGCTGTAGATGACGCTGTAAGATCATCTTTTGCGCATAGTTGACTCAAAATTGTGTCGATCCTCCAACGATCCTGCTAGAACAATTGTTCCGTTGATGGTTAGCTCTGGTGTAAATTTGAGTCAGAGGCTCCGTATCTGGAGATTTTTTGTCTATCATTGGAGAGTATCGACCCACCAAAGAATCGGTCGAGCTAACGCCCTGGTACCTGAAATAAGAAATGGGGTAAGCGTTTCCGGAAATTCAATAAACATATAGCTGGATGTCTATCCGTCAGCCACAGTGTTACGGGCATAGATATCCCATGGATGGCCTCACAAACGGAATGGATAGGCAATTGATTATGATATGGTCATCATTCAACGAAGATTATCTGGACTTGCATGATAAAACATGGACATTACCGTATATTGATTCTGACTCGCCCTCGAGATACATCATCCAATGATACGAACACGACCCACCCAATCCATCTGTCCGCCTATTCATTCGCTCATCATTGTAGGTCCCATCACCTTCTAGCCACCCCAACATCTCGGTGCTCTTCCTATCCCCTTAACCTTACCTCGTCTCTCCAGCTAGCCTTTACCCCGACTCCTACACTTACTCAAGAACGATATACTAACTCTAGATATACATCGGAGTGTTCTTTCCCGGTGAAGTTTAACCTATCTACCCAAACCTTCCTCCCGCCGTGCGCTTCTCCGACCTACAAAGCCTTAAGCTGTACAGACAACCTTTCTTACGTCGGACAGGTCTCCAATGACCCCTTTTCCCTCGGCTTTGATCATCCCTTGTACTCAATGAGGCCTTGGTGTGTGGCGTTTTGATCAATCTTATGGACTGTATGACATGTCAAGGGGCCAGAGCTCTAAGTCACCTCTAATTGTTTGAGAAGGAGCTCATTTCTATACAGTGTCAAGTACTTTGTGTCTGCGGCCGCGTCTTTCAATGAAGTTCTTCGATTTTTCCAGTTCGAAGATGAACCTCAGTATTAGTTGACGTTCATACTTCAGGAATCACAAACACATAATTGAAGCAATCGAACGGCCAAGTAAATGAGTTTGAACGGTAATTGGTCTAGCTTTAACTCTGTTGGGCTTTTAATTTCACTCAGAAGTGCTCTGGCAACTGCTTCAGAGAGTTATCGGATTGGTGCATTTCGGCGTAATCATTGGTGATCTATGAAGTTGGAGTGATGCACCACTAGTGCTTGAGGTCGTTCAGATGCGTTCGGGAAGATTGTCACGTTCTGCACCGAGCCAGGTCAGCAAATCGGTTCTGGGAAGCTTGTTGAAGTTCAGAGAAGAAGATTGGATTGATAGCCTTTACGGTCGAACTGACTGCTCGCGGCAGAGTTTGCTCAGCTATTACTCTGTGGTGAGCTACTTGGGTCGACTGACCTTTCCATCAGCCGTTTCCTCAGCTTGGCATGACTGTGAATTAAAGATTCGGACGAACTACACAAATTATGACATCCACTAGGTAATAATTATTGCAACGACGGACACAGACACAGACAACGCTCATTATTTACTTTTAGTTGACTAATAATATTCTGCTCAGCTGCGCAGAGTTACGCAATGTTCTTTTGCTGATTTGAAATGGATAGAGCATCTCCTGCGCGCGTAACGATATTATTTTCAGTTTCAGAAAAAAAGGCAAATGCAACGAAGCCGATGAGAATGCTGAATCATCATAATACAAGATACAAATGCAAGAAATCACAAACATATGAGCCCAGTCCTCCAGTACTCTTAGTACTATACTTGCACCATCATCTATGTAGAATCTCCTGCTGCCCGACCTACACCATCCCCTACCTATCCAAATCCATACTTGAATTAGCACCTTCCTGTTCATTCGCGCTTGCACTTTCATTCTCCGTCGCCATATCAACCCCAACTTGTTTCCCAATCTCGTCCAACACTTTATAAGTCAAGTCCATCTTAGCCCATGTAGTGACTCTCATATCTTCCCTCTGGCTATTCACCATGGTCTCCACTTGGTTCTTTACACTTTCAATTATAGGCTTGACTTGCTCACGGATGTAGTTCTTGAGTCGAGGTTGAAGGAGGTTCATAATAGAGGACTGAGGCTCCTGTGAGGATGGAGATAACTGGAAAGAGGTTGAATCATCCTGATGAAGAGATGGTATTTGGTCACCAGGTTTCAGCGTAGAAGCGGGCATGGGAGCAGATGCAGTTGTGGACACGGCAGCAGCCACTTCAGTCGCCGAAGATGCGTGCAGCCCTGGTGTTCTCTTCTCAAATGCTTTCAACGCAGCCTCCAACACACTAACTCTCTTTGCATCCCTTTCCCTCTCCTTGTCATACTCTTCGAATTTCTTCTTCAACTCTGGTAACTCCTCCTCGAAAAACTTATTTTGCCCTTTTCTTAATCTATCCCTTTCTTCTTCCAATTTCACAATCTCTTCGGACAGTCTTGTCTCTTCTTGTAAAGCTTGATCTACTTTTCGTGAAATGCTGGCTGCGTCGTTAGATAGTTGGTCCAGTGAGGCTTTGACGGATGAAACGTAGGGAGGGAGAGATGTTTCGAATGAATCGCGGTATTTAGCCAGAGAAGATCTATGTTTGCTTAGGAGGGTAGAATAAAGATCCTGTGTTCCTTGAAGCCATGTCGATTCAGTTTCGTCGAGGGTGGATTGAAGTGTATCGACTTGTTCTGAGAGCGTATGTATTCGAGACCGAAGTTCCTGATTAAAGTGGCGAGCATCCGAATAAGACTCAGAATCGACGAATTCGGCTTCAGAAATACCAGAGTTGATATCAGTCTCCACGATGGTAGGTTGGTGTGCCTTGGGCGTTGTGGTAGGTGTATGTGAATCCTCCACGTCAACATCCATCATGTCCGTATCCTGTTCCTGTTCCTTAACAATAGCTTGCGCTTTCTCTTTGTTTCTGACTTTTCCCTTTTTGTTCTCGTCCAAACCCCTTCGCAGATCTGTCAAATCCCCTGCAACCTTGTTCATAACATCAACCAGTGCCTTCACGTACTCCCCAACCCTCATATTCTGTTTCCGCATATTCTCAATAACAGGTGGACTTGGCCAGATATCAGATTCTGTCAGTACGCTATAGAGTTTTTGTATCGTTCGTTTGGCAGTGTCGCGTGCAGTGGTCAATTCAGTCAAGTCATTCTCAATGCGTCTCTTTTGCTCTTTTGCTTCTCGGTCATCATTGGATCGTGAGTTGGAGTTGGAGGCGAAATAGGAAGAAGAGGCGTAACGAGTGAGGTCATCGATGTCGGATGTAAGTTTAAGAACCTTATTGTGATGAACCAGGACTTCTGCAATTATTCTATATTGTGGGATGTTTAATTTGGTCATGTCATTTCATCACATCACTAGAGACTATAAAAACATACTTGATGCGTTTATTCCACAAATCAAACTTCGCCTCCTGCGAAAGCACCGAAGTTGTCTGTGCAGGCTCGAAACTCGGTAAAGGAGGTAACGGCAGAGGTAGTGGAAGTGATAAAGTAGGCTGCTGCGGGGACTGTGATACATCTTGACCTTGTTCCTGATTCTGCTGCTGTCTTGATATCGCCTCGCTTCGTGGTCGAGCTGCTGTGGGTAGAGTATCCCAAATCGACGACGATACCTCATTCATCGTAGATCTGGGTATATCAATAGTTTGGTCAAGAGGCGCCATCTCTACGTCGGCAATTTCGAGATGCGTAGTGTCATTGGTAGCTGCCTTAATAGGAGTGACAATGTTAGGGATCCCAGCCGGAGTCGCACCAGCACTGACACTCAGCGTAGGATTCGACGGCGATACACTTGTCGCAGAGGAAGTGACACCGTTCCCAGTAATATACGTAGGCGATTTTGAGAGTACGGGTACTTTTATAATCATCGGTGCTCGGTTTTCGTCCAAACTGTGCCTTTTGCTCTGGCCAACCGAGTGTGATGAAGAAGTTGAGGCTTCAGCAGCTGATGACGGTAAAGAGGGTACAATAAAGCCTCCCGATGAAGGCCTAGAAGGTTGGTCGTGTGGTTTGCGTGAGTGCTCTTGTGAAAACATGGAGAAAGAGGAAGGAGATAATCCCGCAAATGAAGGCTCAAGTGTACGGGATCGTGGAGGAGGAACGGGTGGAGGTGTTGCGGAAGGCGGTCTTTGCGGCAAGTTAGCGCTGACATCAATACTGAGGCGCTTTATTGTTGGATCTAGAGCTACACTGGAATCCGTCTTCGAGGTTGTAGGCTTGCGCTGGAGTGGGGAATGATGTGCTGCAGGCTCAGCTAGTATCGTAGTATCGATGGAAATCCTTCTGTATCTAGTTGAAGCGCTATCCTTGGCACTTTCACGAGAAGATGCGACTGAGTCTCTCGGGGGTGACTTTCTTCTTTCCTGTTCCCATTTCCGGCTTATATCACTCCATCCTCTATCCCTGTCTCTCGACCTTTCCTTGCTCCTGGACCACGGGCCAGGCGAATACCCACGACCTCTTTCTCTGGATCTATCCCTCGAGCGGTCAATACTCCTCGAAGAAAATGGCTCTCTTCGGTCCGGGGGCGGTGGTGGAGGACGGAATCTACTTGTGTTTGTACTTGTGCTTGTAGCCCATTCTGGGTCCTTGGGATGTGCAAAGTAACAATCACGAGTCCGACATTCATCACCACTTAATGGCCGACCATCCTCGTCAAAGGACTGGAAGGTAGAGAGAAATACATTTCGTATTTGAAGTCAGGTCGCAGGATTAGTGGCAAAAACACGAGAGGTCAGTGGACATCAGTCATGTCAAAGAAATTCAAACATACTCGGCATCGTCTGCTTTTTCGCGGAAAGGGATACATATCCTGTGTCATGAATTTGGGACGAGGAATAATTTAGGGAGTCGAGGCAATCAATTAAATCGAGTGGCTGTGTCAATATTACTCAAACCTCCGTTTTCGATATATTCAGAATCCCACGACTAAACCCACTAGCAACAGCCTCAAACCCTTTCTCCTGTACCTCTGCCAAGAAAACATCATGTTGATCAGCCAATTTTTCATTATTATTCCGTATCTCCCGTATAAGACCGTGTTCCCTGGCGCAGTTCGGACATTCTTGGTCATTTTCCTGTAAGCACCTATAAATATACGAATTTCTTTTCGTCAGTGAAGGTTCAGAAGAGTCTTTGATGATAACACACCGCTGATGATAACTGTGATTGCACATGAAATGAAGTGCAGGTAGATCCAACTGGGCTTTGCAGATAGCACATCTCGTAACGTGAAACACTTTCGGATGTTCCGTATCTGTCAGCTCTTCCACTTGCTTTAGCTTCTCTGCCGTTTCCAGTCGATAAGACCTAGTCAAGTTCTTGTCCTACACATGATACAAAAGAGCATAGAGATTCAGCATGGACAAGCCGAGCACGTACACTATGCCCGCGAATCGAATATACCCCTAACCATGCATTGTCGATTCACCAGCATAGAGTACAAGGGAACGGGGAGACAACTCACATCTTCAATTTCTTCTTTTCCCTCTCTAATCCTCATCATCAACCACTCCTTCACAAGCCCAACACTTGCGACTCCATTCCTACTCAGCAGCTGCACCACAGCAATCGGAGGCATAATTCCCTCTTGTTCGATATATTCCAAAGTGTTCTTCAAGTCTTCTCTATGTTTTGCTAATACCTCAGGTGTGGAAGTGAGAAACCGTAACACGAGCGGGTATAGATTTGGTCGATTCGGTCCGTAAGTCTTTAGCGTTTCCATGACCTTTCTCGACGCAGTGCTATCATTATTGTCCGAGGCTTGGGAAATCCAGAAGCGGATGATATCCTCAAACATCCCCAACTTCTCCCATAGCAATATCAACCCATCCGTGAATCCATTCGTTGAGCATAGAATTAGCGCATGCGTCGGGTCATAAGGTAACATCGAACTTCTCAACACTTTCATTGCCTTCAGTTTGAACTCCCTTCCCCTTCCTCCCTCCCTCTCATCCTCCTTCTCTGACCCTGGCAACGTCAAATACAGCTCCAACAGCGTATTCCAGATCGCAACTTGATCCTCCCTATCCTCAGCGTCATTCACGACAACAGACGCCGAAGTACTGCTACCTGTACTCGTACTGGTCGCTTCCCTCGGTCGGCGATGAGTTGAAACATGGTCAACAACTGATCCTTCGTCCGCGCTCTGTCCATATCGCCTAAATGCCACCGTCTCCAAAAATACAACGAACTGTTCCATGTGATCCACAAAATGCGCGAAATACACCCTTGGCGAAGGTAATTTCATGCTTTGTTTCGAAAGAGGAATTGCTTGTTGTGCTACAAGACTCTGCTGCTGCTGAGGGGTAGAAGAAGACAAAGGCGGAACAACAGTGCTAGAACTAGGAATGTTCTCTTGTCGGAGAGTTTTGATTGAGGGAGAAGGAGGTGATATGTCAGATGTGATTGAGGTTGTTGGCTGACTACGGCCCAATGCGAGGTACGAGAGATATGATGGACCGCTACCAACACCGCCAGTAGATGTGCTGGAAGAGGGCGGAAGGATAGACTTCGTCACCACGGGTGTAGAGGAACCATCGTTTCCTCCGACAAAAGATCCAGGTGGCACTGTGCACAGATCGATGAGAAGCTGGGTTGTCTCTTCTGGAAGACTCTGTAACATCAGTCTTCCATATCGTGCGAGATTACTTTCAGCCTTGCCGAGGAGAGACGGCCATCAGCATATGCAAAAACAGATGATAGAAAAAGATCTGCTCACAACCTCAGCACCTAACCTCTTCAAATAATCACCAGCACTTCTTAGATCTCCACTGTCCTCAATCATAATCCTTAGATAATCCTCATGTCTCTCATACTTATTTGCCAAATACGCAGCATGCTCGAAATACCCAGCCTGCCGACACACTCGTATAGCCGTATCCAGATCAAATGGCAGTTCAGTTGTTGTTCTTCCATCACCAGATGGTGTCTGGACGCGGCGAGATTCGGTTTTAATAAATGTGTCAAGGCGAGAGACATCTTTGAGTTTCGTGTATGCGTTCAAGAGTAGAGTTGTATGATCTGAATTTGCGAGTCCTAGGGTATGTAGTTCCTGAAGGTAGGTTACGAGGTTATGGATTCGTTGCGCATCGAGAAACTGTAAAGTGTATTGTTATTCATTGAAGCATAGAGCAAGAGCACGGTTGAATACCTTGCGAATGACATAACTAGGTTGTAAATGCCCTATCGTCTGCACAAACTGCTGCATCGCACCATCGTAGTCACCCTTCACGTACAGATGATCACCGTATTGCCGATAGATATCAGCCACACTGGCTGTGTCCAAGTTCTGAGTCTTGGCAACGTTCAATGCGAGAGGGTAATACGTTTTTCGGTAAAGCATATCAAGTTTATCTGTTGTGCTCTTCTCTCGTAGGCAAAGCAGCTATGGGAGCATGGTTAATCTTTCCGTTTGCATAAGAAGGGATAGGAGCAATGTACTTGACTGTCGGAAGACAAAATATAGATATTGCCCCATTGTGATATTACCTCTCTGACGCCTTGCTTGAAAGGCCCAGAGTACGCGATAATTTTGTTTTCGGGGTCAAATACTGTCACTCTAGTGACGTCCACATCGTCAGGATTGGTAGAGCGTGCAACATAGTTCCGAACTGGGGCAGTTGCAGCAGATGAAGTCGGGATGAAAGGAGGCGAAACGATGACGAGGTAGTTGAGATGTGTGTGAACTGAGGATTTACTACCTTATATCCTGCATCAGTTGATGCTAATGAGCGACGTGGAGAGGTCGAAGTGTTACCTTCGTACGCCCAACAATTCCCTCTTCCTTCAGTATTACACACATATATTGCTTCATCGCGTGCAACAACCATGTCTTTCCTTTTCCAGTCCATAACGGCACATCCTAACCCAGTACCAATCTCGTCTACAATTGCCGGTGCGCCACCACTTCTTTTACCTGAAGCCTGGTAGCATAAAACATGGTTTGTGGTTACTATGAAGAGATACGAGTTGGGCATTTCTTCAGGGTATTCACGGAATCCAAGTCCAGTTATTGGTTCCGTTGGAGATTCGTGGATAGTGCGTAATTTGGGGAGAGACGTGAGAGAGTTGGAAGAGGCGAGGGATTGATCGAGGTGACGATAGAGGATGACTGTACCGTCTCCTAGACCAATGGCTAGATGCGAGAGGGTATCAGATAATGCAACCGTAGTCACCTGGAGGTACGTGTGAGCTAGCAGAGAGACGTAGATTATTCAAGAGGGCTCACCGGGTGAGGGCGACTGCTGAGTTGAATTTTGGTCGAGCGGAGAAGGACTGGAGCACCAGTCTTTGGGTCGAAATTTTGCATATCCCAGATTTTTAGTAAAGGCAAGCGAACAGCGTCTTCTTCCTATAGAATACTGAGTCGATGACATTTCAAAATTCAAAAATACACCCAACCCCCAATGTTACGAGAACATCTTTCCGTTCGACCATATGCGTTACACGTCCGTCAACATGGGCGACCCAACTACTGACAGGCTCAAAATCGCGATTTAGTAGATGGACACTACCATGAAGGTCCGCGACGATGACTCCGGAGGATGAGGAAATCACCGTAGAAACCTCCAACGCTGCCTACACACAAGTTGGAGTCTCAGAACATTCAGTTAACTGACAAGGTACCTTGAAGATATCAGGCGAACTGTTGAGATCATGAATGTCCTTTACTGGAACGACATCAAAGAACGTAAATTGTCGCCACTATAGCCAATGTCAGCATGCATCGAATGGAGATCCAATACACAATTTCCGTAGTATGGTCAAATACATACATTCAAGAATGATACTCACAGCAGGTGCAGCCGTCCCGGTAGAACCTGATGCCTTCGAAGTTGCATTAGCAGTCAGTGCAGTCAGTGTAGTAGCCATTTCTACTTGGGACTCTCGCCAGACTAAGAACGAGGTATTGAGATCATCTATGGAAGGATATTCTCACGAGTGTGCACATCAATGCGAATACGGTCTTGCCCGAACACTCACTCTTCTTCAGACAATCTCAGGTGAATTCATTGTCGTCGTCGTTCCTTGAATTCAAGGGTGAAACATCTTTAGTTTTTTAAATAACGCAGAAAAATGGCCTTCCTAGGACTCCGCAAATGGTCAACACCCGTGTGTTTTTTTATAACCATCGCGCATCATCGCATTGACATTACTATCTAGGTCGCCAGGCCCCTCTGGCCCTTCATGGTTGCCGGGGGTATCACACTTTATCTAGTCAACATTGCGCAGGAGAGCAGCATCCGCTGTGCGTTTCTTCATCTCCCAGTTTCAGCTTGCTAACGTTTTGGTATGTCCTTTTAGCTGAAGAATGGCGCAATGACGCTCGTAACCCATACGCCGCTCGACTTGCTAAGGAGTCCCTGCATTAGTAGTCATCTGGTTGATTGTTTTTCAATTTCGACCGCATTCCAATAGATCCGATTCATGTTTCTGCCGAACGAATATTGTGAAGCCCTTCATGCACATCATCATCGTTTTGTAGTCGTTGACGAAACGTGGCTTCATTGATTTCCAAATGGCGACGAAAATGGTCACGCCCTCTTTCGATCCGCCTATAAAAACAAATACTTCGGGACCTGGCCTCTATCTCCAATGCCCATGCCCTGATAAATTTCTCATTTGTCGACGAACAACAATCGAGCGTGAATGACGTGAATTCTATGCGAGCTAGAGACTAATTGTGGCGAGCGTTTCAAGTCCGGTCTTCGTTCGAATGGACTATCAATCGATGAATGGTCAGTGTTAAGTAGCCAAGAGGCTCCGATCTGGAAGTTGTCTTTTCAGTGACCTATCAAGTTGGTTCCTGCGCACCCATGCTAACTACTGTAGGTCAGCTTCCAATATTCTGACAAATACTTTGAGCTGGTCCCAGTCCCCGAATGGCTACAAAGATACGTTCTGACAGGCGCTGAATCCAGGGTTGAAGTGAATCCTCGTCTCAGTCACCATCTCAGGGCTTGCACCTCTATCAAAGATTCCAGAGACGTCTTCTGATTCATTGGACTCACTAAAGTTGTCAAATGGCGTGTCCTCTTAGGAGCTCATCTCAACACGGGCATCATAGTCTCAATGGTACACCAAGAGATCCCATCTTCACTTGGCCTATCTCTTCAAAGGCGAGCTTTCAACAAGTTTATCCTACTCATGCGACCTGTGGTTCACGATCAAACGCATGAGATGAGTGATGATCCATAAAACATACATGATCTACAAAGCCTTTTCAATAGGTTTTGTGATAATTCTGCTTGGAAATGGGTTGAGCGAATGTGGCGACTTCGACACCCAAATTGGGCTCGTATAACGATAAATTCGTGATATGATTTTTTTCAAATTTCACTTCTCCATCTCGACTGTCATTAAGCCAAACATTCGACAGTCATTTGGCAGTCCCATCTTATCTCTTATCTCTTATCTTGCCTGACGACTGAGTAGCACCATGGAAAAACACACAATTCATAACTGGACCGTGTAGTATCCGCAACAAAAGGCTCTTCATATAGCCCAGATTCGACAACTCTTAATCTCCCCAGTTGGATATCGGCCTTTGCTCATAATAGTTACTTGTCCAACCCCCAGCGCGATCGACCTTTTTTAAATATCATATTGAAAGAATTTACGTAGAAACCAGAACCGCAAATTAGGGAGAATACGCTTTTCTTTTCAGTAATCTCAGACACGCTCATCGGCTGCAGTTACCCAATTTCTGTTGCCCCTCCAAGGAGCGCACAAAAAAACCACTCTCCAATCTTACCCACAATCCACTCTCTCTTTTTCTTTTTCTTTTTGTTCGCAATGTAACCGAAAGGTTGACCTCTTGTTTTACATTCGTAACGAGGGACGCCTGACAAACGAGAACCGATTGTGGATGCAGCAGATCAGAGATCGCCTTGCCAGACCGCATAGCTTTCAGGAGAGAGAAAGAGTCCAGTGAGCGAATGACGTGACATGTCGTCTAAGCCTGTTTGGAGGGAGGTTCAGCTGGGGGTACACCCCATTCCGGTACTCCCTTTGGTCGCTGTATCCGCACGGGCTCCCAATCCTCATTCATCGTAGCACTCAACCGCTAACAAATCAAACTCAGCTCAGAATCGATACAAGAGAGTGTGTGTGTGTGAGGAGGGAGAGATGTACTCACAAAGTATTCCTCCCGAATATCAAATTTCTTCCTATTTTTATCTATCCCAAGTTCTTGCTCTTTCGTTACCTTAACACACACCTTCAGAAAAAGAAAAAGAAAAAACACACACTCGAATTTGACCCTGACCTGTTTAACTTTCTGATCATGAAGGTCGTATCTTGCTTGAGTGAACGACGTCAAGCCATACGAAGCAACAACCATGAGCAAAATAAAAGGAACACCGAAAAGAGCAGGGTTCCTCTTGATAGATCGGTTCAGTCGTGGAGCGGTGAGAGGACGAGACGAGAATGTCGGCATCTCTCTTCCTCTGTCTCAAGCTAGACTGATTACTCAACTCAGGTACTCGGGTATAGCCGAGAAGTTGGGATCAATTTCTGATTTCCTTGGGGAGGAGAGGAGAGAGGAAGATAATCGCAACGACTTAGTTCTGATCACTCTTTCAAACGTCACTTCCGTCGTCAGCTCTAAATATGAGCGGTATGTTCCATCGCAAAGCTTACCGATAACGCTATCCTGACTTTCCCCCTCTCAGTGACGGTCGTTCTCGGATCGCAATGGGGGGACGAAGGGAAAGGGAAACTGGTAGATATCTTATCTGCAGAAGTAGATATCTGCGCTAGATGTGCTGGTGGAAACAATGCTGGGCATACTATCGTTGTTCCCATTGGTCCTGAAAAGGTGCCAACCACTTTCGCCTTTCATCTACTTCCTAGCGGTGCGTCTCTCTATCTATCAAATCACGCTCGATCTTTGCCAAGCAAGCTTATTGATATTTTTGTTCATGAATTCAAGGCCTGGTCAACCCAGAATGTACAGGTATTATCGGTTCCGGCGTCGTGATCCATATACCTTCGTTCTTCGACGAACTAGATGCGTTGCAATCACAAGGTATAGATGGACTCATCAGCTCAACATCCTATACTCACATTCTTCTGGAAGGCCTGGACTGTACAAATCGCCTATTCATATCTGATCGTGCCCATCTCGTGTTCGACTTTCATCAGATCGTCGACGGGCTCAAGGAAGTCGAGCTCGGAGGATCCAGGTAGTTGATTCTATCTCTCTATACTCAACAAGGCTTCAATTCCTTTCGATTAGCATTGGCACAACGAAGAAAGGCATTGGCCCTGCTTATTCTGGCAAAGCTTCACGTTCTGGCCTCCGAGTACACCATCTCTTTGAGCACGACTCCTTCGAGTCCAAGTTCCGTCGTCTTGTAGAAGGCAGATACAAACGCTATGGACACTTTGAGTACGACACAGAAGGCGAAATCAAACGCTATAAAGGTCTTGCTGAACGGTTGCGCCCCTATGTTGTGGACAGCGTTGTATACATGCATAAAGCCATAGCGGCGGGCAAACGAATTCTTGTCGAAGGGGCGAACGCATTGATGCTCGACCTCGACTTTGGGACTTACCCATTTGTAACATCATCCTCTACTTCGGTGGGTGGTGTGTGCACAGGCCTTGGGATCCCTCCGAAGATGATCGGGAAGACAATCGGTGTAATGAAGGCCTATACGACACGTGTAGGCGGCGGCCCTTTCCCAACTGAGCAATTGAATGTGCGTTCGTTGGATTTTGTTGATGCAATTGATCCTGAAGATCTCTCAGGACATTGGGGTTCACTTGCAGGAAGTCGGGAGGGAGTACGGTACGACAACTGGCCGACGACGACGGTGTGGGTGGCTGGACCTTGTCGTGCTGAAACACTCCTGCTTGATCAATGGGTATGATAGCTTCAACCTTACCAAGGTAGACGTTCTGGACGAATTAGAAGAGATCAAGGTTGGGATAGCCTACAAAAAAAGCAATGGAGAAGAGCTTGAAGGATTCCCAGGTTCAGGTCAATGTTTCATAGATGGCCATTCTCTGACATGATTTTATATAGCCGACCTGGACCTCCTTGGGGAGATTCAAGTTGAGTATATCACGCTGCCTGGCTGGAAGACGTCGATTGGAAATATCAAGAGCTACGAGGAACTACCCGAGAATTGCAAGAAGTATGTGGAATTCATAGAATCGCATGTTGGGGTACCGGTTGAGTGGATTGGGGTTGGACCTGGGAGGGAAAGCATGCTGAGGAAATAAATTAGGGCAGAATAATGCACTGTATCAAATGTTACGCAATATTCACACGGTGCTGATGGGAGGATAAGTGTGGGCGGCGCGTGTGACAGGAAAGTCAACACCTTCCGTCACTAACCGTCACGATATTGTCACTGGACACCTGTTGAGGCCGTTGGGGACGTCACACCAGGAATCACCTGGGGGCTCACACAGACGAGCAGCCAACGTACGAGATAATAAAAAAAATCTGAATGGAGAACGACATGCAGACATCAACAACGGGGTCGACATCACGGAAGCGGCCCCGCGAGGGTGAAACGGACAGCCAGAGGATCAAGCGGGAAAAAGCAGCTGAGAGACAGCGGCGTAAACGAGAGCGGGACAGAAATGCAGCTGTGGGCATTATAACCTACAGTGCTGATGGGAGCCAGCAGCAGCAGGCACAACAGGCACAACAGGCACAACAACAGCAGCAGGCGCCACAACAGCAGGCACAACAGCAGCAGCAGCAGCATGCATCGCTGATAGAACAGGGAGAGATGACCCTGGAGGAAATGGCGCGACGTGAC
>Ga0153924_1000238_pt1 | contig 36836 bp, 40 predicted proteins | sample TSNJ008MetaG_FD_104709 | JGI IMG/M metagenome (GOLD analysis project Ga0153924, IMG submission 104709) | Attine ant fungus gardens microbial communities from New Jersey, USA - TSNJ008 MetaG | ecosystem: Host-associated > Fungi > Mycelium > Unclassified | place: USA: New Jersey, Wharton State...
CTGATGAAACACGAAGCAGGGATCGACTGAATAAGAGATATCTAGATCGCAAACCGAATGGAATCTTGTCTTCGCAATGATCAGGACAACTCTACCTCACTCAGAGGCAGCACGGCTATCCTTTGACTTGACGATTAGTCTCACTTCCTCTGGAAATAGTTCTTCCGTTTCTCTAGACAATTTTCCAGGACTTGTCACCATATTGGATGATTTTGCTGCAGTAGCGGGCTTCGCTGCTGAAAAGCATCAGCAGCGTGGGCGAAGAGTAGAACCTCTGACGTCAGCTAAGTAAGTTCAGGTCTCGACTTGCGTCCTCCTGAAGTCTCATTCGTCGGGTCTAGCTCCCCTATCATCGAGCGTGGCAAACAAGCTATCGATATCCTAGCACGCTTACATCGGGATAATCTAGTCCCTTTGCTTCAGTCTTCTCAGATAGATCACGATCAAGGTGAATCAAGTACAGGAACTAGATAACCTATCTTAGATGGCTAAAACGTATTGCAGGAACTTGGCGGCAGTATATTCTCCCCCTGCTCATGTCTCTCAGTCGCCAATCAGCGAACGCAGCTCGCGAAGTCCGCCACACGGCCATCACCCACTTGCAACGTGTTCTTCTAGGTCCACATCTATTTTTTGATGAGAACAATCAGAATCAAGTGGAAGATGTGTTTAATATGGTTGTATTTCCGCTTCTTGATGAGCTCCTAAAACCACAGACGTATCAACGTGACCCCCTTGGCGTACCTGAGACCCGGGTCAAGGCTTGTGCGCTCCTTTGCAAAACCTTCATGCATCTAGAAGTCAAGGAGGATGTGAAAGCAGACTTCAAGGTCTTCTGGATAAGGGTTTTAGACTTGCTAGAAGGATTGATGAACATAGATCATGGAGACCAACTGGTGAGGCCATCAGTATCTGTGTTTTCTCTTTGATCTAATTTGATGCTTTTTCAAGTACGAAGCGGTACCAGAGTCGCTCAAAAATGTGATTCTTGTGATGAACGCCACAGGGATCCTCGTGCCTCCTCCTATTGACAACGATGATGCTCGACAAGACCGCCAGCGAACTTTATGGTCAGCAACATACGAAAGGATCGAACAGTTCCTCCCTGGTTTCTTGGACGACATCGTCCCTCGCCAATCAGTCGACCCTACTCTGGCTACTTCGAATCCATGAGAAAATTGAACACACTTCAATAATATTTCGAAAGCAAAAGCAATGCAATGCAAATGACAAGCAAGCTCACAAAGACAAAACTAGAGTAAAACCACTCAGCAGATATAGTCAAAAACTAGTAAGGACCAATGCAACTGTCCATAGTTTTTTGCATTCGGCCATCTAAAAGAATCGCATTTTTGAGGTTCTGGACCAAACTTTCGTCATCTTTTTCATGGTTTAGTTAGTTCAACTTACCGAGTACGAGACCAGACACTAATGACAAGGGCTGTGGGAGCAACGGTATAAGCCAAGAGGCGGATTGATTGGCTTGTATACGTTCTTCCCCATGTAGACTGGCCACCACCCAAGTGAATGGTAAACATCCAGAGTACAAAGAGAAGATAGCCAGACAGCCTATTTTAAGTGCGAAAAAACGGACTTCAGCCGGATAACGAGAAAGCACAGCAGTTACCTGTGATACTTCCAGACAGCCTTGGCCTTCGTGCCTCCGCCGAAAAGTGACCCGCCATTCCAAACGCTTCCTGCGCCTAGGAATATCTGGATGATCATCCAAATCCAGCAAATTAGACCGAATCTCTGCCCATCCAAATTCACTGAGCCAAATCCACTTGACAAAAGTCAAAAAACTTACGGCGTGCCAAGTCAAGAAATGTGGGTATCCTTTCTCAATCTTGTACAGTACAGATGCCAAGGTTCCGAGAAAGAGAATAGGGGTTCCGAAGAAAAATATCGCTCGTTGGTGGCGGATAAATCCTGATATCTTTGTTTTTGCCTGATGGGTTGGCTGGAGAGTCATAATACCTGATCAATTTCAAGTGGGATATGTCAATGATAGGTAATGGCAATGGCAAAGTGACAAAGAACGCAGACCGTATGTGAAAAAACAAAGAGCAAGTGTTTGCAAGGGAGGATGAAAAGCGAACCAGCTATATCTGACCGGGTCATTAACCAGAGTCGCAGTCCAAGTGGTTATCACAAGCACCTGCCACGTAAATGAGAACACTGGCCCAATATTCGCTAAGATACCACTCACCACCATGCTAATCTGTCGGAGCCGCCGTCGCTCGTCATTAATACGGGAAAAATCAAACAAAAAAAGCCTGACAACAGTTAGATTCCTTGCCCACCCATCGCCTTGGCGGCCTTCAAATTTGATTTCACTCTCTTCGCTGACAACTGTGTCTCCTGCGGTGATGGAAGACAAGGCCACGCCAGGTTGTGCAGGTCCAGAGTCCTCGGGATCTGGAGTGCCATCAGGCAACAAATGTTCATGTTCAATTTGAGAGATAGCCCAGAGGCGAGAACTATGGGTCCTTGACATCGTCTGCTACTGCACAGTGTGCAGTTGAAAGTCAGCGACATTGATGGTTGATGTACATTGAGCGCCCACCAGCCTCTCGATTCTGATCAGAGTACTTCGACTAACAGCACCGGTGAGAACAATGCGCAATACTTGTTATATCAATATGTGTGTTAAGGTACGCGCAACAAGGACGGGCAAACACAAAGGCAGATACTATGGTATAGAAGTATCAAAGTTAAAACGATTAAGTATCAAACAGAGAAAACATGGAAGCAACAGGGGAGCAGATAAGGTGATAAACAAAACTGAGTCAGCTCAAATTAAGAATTAGACAGCAGCGACAAATGCAAATGAATTAGAAGGTATTCCGCCTAGTTCAAGCAGGGTTCTTTACTTTGGGATAGGCCAAGTGCGTTCGGCCTTCCATTTCTGAACAACTTCAGAAACACGCCCTTGGTTAAAAATTGGATATGAAAACTGATAGCCAGTCAGTTTCTTTAATTTCGCATTGCTGAGTGCGACAGTGTGCTTGTCAAAGGAAAATTTGTCCATGTAAGCCGAAAGTTGTTCATGAATGACTGGAGGGTTGCTGTTCTTCATCATCTCTGCCCATGTTGTTACGTGCAGATCATTAGCGTCTTCAGTATAGCCATCGTCAACCAGCTAGTCTATAGTAAGCAGTATGAAACTGATAGATGCATTTGTCAACAAACTTTCATGTAAGTAGCCGTCAGTGGATTGAAGAACTGGAAACTTGTGCCGAAAATAGGAGCAATCGTTTCACCAACACTGAGCAGGGTACTATTTGTCTCATCAGTCTACAATAAATGAGCAACATTTTTCTTTCATATAAAAGGATGCATAGTTACTAACCACATTGAAGACTGGAGCGACAACCTTCTGGCTTTTCGGAATGGCTTCATCAGTCTTGGGGGGGTCATTGGATGGGATGTGACACGGAATTTCCACACCAGCCTGGTCGTTAGCGGCCTTCCTCCCCAAAGGCGCCATCCATTTTGCGGCGGCCCAAGCAGCACCAGCGAGGTCTTTAGCGTGTACTGTGTTCATTGGGTTTTTTCCAGGTGACCACCTAAGAACCGTTCATAAGCATCGACTGTCCCTTCAACCTTGGAAACACGTACAGAGACTTGAAGGGTTTCTTGAGATATCCATAAACAGACGAGACAATGATCGCGGAAGCAACTATGCACAACCAAGATTAACGTCGGATGGGAAAGATGACAGCACAGAAACGTACTGATACCGTAATTCGTATATGGACCATACACGAAGCCAGGCCTCAGAATAACAAGATTGAGCCTGTCGAAGAAATTGTCAATCAACACTTTTTATCAGGCTAAGAAAACCAACTCTTTGATAGTTCCGATAATCCTCAACGTCTCATGCCACCAAAGACCTATAGCACCCCATGGCTCTACTCCACTTTTCTCGTCTTGAGGACCTTTACCCAGCGTTCTGTAGAACGGGTGATGAATTCGGACGTACGCCTTGACTTTTCGTCTGGCAGCCTCTTCAGCAACAAGTCTGGCTATGCGACACGTGAAACTGATAATAATCTGTGCAGGTCAAGGTTGAAAACGTTATTCCGAACCGAAAAGAGTTTATTCAGAAACGACGGCGCAAAAGGCAAATCTAGATTCACGCACCTCCTCAGAGCGATCCGGCCAAACTTCGCCCGTAAAGTCAAACACGTATTCATAACGAGGAATCCCAGCAGGAGGCTCAAAGACCCCGGAAATTCTATCTAGACAGCGCAGAACTTATCAGAAAGCAGCTAGGCTGAAACAAATAAGGAAACTGCACCAGGAACAGTCAGGTTCACTTGGCGATATTCCACCTCTGGCCTTTCTAGTACAGCAGGAAACTCTGAGCCGATATAGCTGATACGTTATGATCAAATCATAGAAGCATAAGAAAGAAGGATGGAAATGAAGAGCCGTCAATAAACTCACGTGGTAGGTGGTTTGACGGAGTACTTGTCAACGATTAGTAAGTACTATGGTTCATGGATCATCAGCACTTTTCCGAAGATCGAGTGGCGTGATTGGTAGCGCACAGAAACGAGAGGTTCACCCTGCACAGGAACGAGGAAGGAGGCAAGGGCACGCGAACAAGTGTTAAGACCGCCTGAATATTGAAGGTAGGAGCAAAGATCAGTGATTTATTGTGGCGATCGAAATGCGAGGGACAAAAACAACGACATGACGGAAAAGATATGGAAGGGGAAAGGGAGGAAAGGGTTGAGACTGACCAAAAATGATAACGCTGGGCTTTTGATTCATTACTTTGGATAAAGGTAGGAAACACAAAGGACGGGGTATTAGAGAAAGGAGGGAAGGAGATGAGATGCTTTAAGTCATTTTGTTATGTAATCGGAGTCTCAATTAACAGCCGACAAGGATCAACGACCGTCCTTGCATCTTCTCGATGCGTTGCGTTGGAAACATCCTCTCAAGGCTTCTTCTTCTCTCACCATACACCTTACTACATCTTACTTTTTCTCCCTAAGTTTCTTTGACACCTCCGACTCCGCTGGACTCACTCACCCTCACACTGGTGTCAACACACAACCACACAATCTGACTGTCAGATTGATTACATAATTACACACGTGAGGCTTACTGATTGAGAACCTGATCAAGATCGGAGATATTTATAGATACATGAGAAATCTTGCGCTGCCAATTCAGGATGCTCCTGGATTGATCTGCCATACAGTGTCTCTGCGAGTTCACCAAGAGGCAATGCACTGTTATTTTTTCTTGCAATTTCGGTTGCCAGCCCCATATCCTGCAAGTTCATTACAATCAGTCATGATGTCATCGGGAATATTGATGACATAACAGCCTACCTTGAACATAAGCGCTGTGACGAACCCGCCTTGATAATCCCTCTCACATGGTGCAGACTTATCTTCCAGAGCCCCTGGGACGGGGTTATTGACGGAGGATGCCCAGCATCTGCCAGTGCTACTATTGATGACAGAAGCCAAGACAGCTGGATCCAGACCTAGCTTTTGACCTAAAAGCATACCCTCAGCAACCACAATCTGTTGTACACCTAGGATAAGCTTCAAAAGGGAAGTGCAAGTGTCAAATAGGACAAGACGACGTATTTTGGTTACTCACGTTGTTGCAAATTTTGGCACCTAAACCGGCACCAGAAAGACCACAATGAATAATCCGTTGTCCCATCTGGGCAAGAACTGGTTGTGAAAGTTGAAACGACTGCTCTGTACCTCCTACAAGGAAAGAAAGAGTAGCTGCTTTGGCTCCACTAACACCTATAAGGATAGTTGTTAACCGAAACGGTCGTGAATGGGATAGAGACTTGCCACCAGATACGGGTGCATCGACCATCTGTGCACCAATACTACTAATATCAGTAGCAATTGCTCTGGCAACATCGACATCAAGAGTAGTTGAATTGATGCAGAGAGTTTGAGCGACATCTTGAGAGGGTAATCCCTTCAGTGCTGGGATGATGCCCTGCAAATAAACTTGCTTGACGTGTGGCGAAGAGGGGAGCATAGTAATGATAGTCTTGGAAGCCAGAGTGGCTCTAAACCCTTTCTAGATCAGCACTCTAGTACGGAAATGATCAGTGGTATGCTCACTTCTCAGGGGTATTGACGACCTCCAACTTTGCTCCAGGAAATTTAGCCAAAAATTTGTCACGAAAAGTGTGGGCATTTTCTTGCAGAGCATCACATACAACAAAGCGAGAATCTTGTGATTGGTTATATTGCTTAGAGAAAAGGTTGTATGCCATTTCGGAGCCCATTCGACCCAAGCCGATGAAACTTGTGCTTCTCAGACGAGGAACGGACCGCTCCAGTTGCTGGAGCCATTGTATGGTCGGACGCATCAAGGCTTGTGGGATGAGGCTTGCCTGTATACAGAAGATTAAGAGGACAGAATCCAGTGAGAGGAAAGGCCGGAGCTTGGCTACTGATTGCCCAAATAGATGACGTCGAATATATATTTCTAAAATACCCTGTTCAGCTCGAAAACCATGCTATAATACATCTCCAGTCTCCATAAGGACGCAGCCGAATTTCAATACCATGGAATCTTAAATGACAGGTTAGTTCGTCTCCTCAACGTATCTCCTTCGCAATTTCCATTCACTCTGCGGAAATCTTGTAGTACCCATAAAACCCAGCCTTTAGTTCTTGTACTGGAATCCACGCTTTCCGAACCATCCCTACACTCAATGGTCTACTGATGGATTGACTACCTGCCAGTACCAGTGGCATGATACGTTCAATCGGTCTCGTTATTTTCTATATGTCCAATGGGGCGTCGTCGCGTGTTTCATCCAAATGATCATTTTTTCTCACTATGATGTTTCTTTCTATCAAGCAAATTTTCAGAATCAAAGATCCAATAATACAAGACTTAATCTGTAGTAGTTAGAACAAATCTTCTGGCTACATGATCGGAACTGTCTGACTGTAAGATGATTCGATGATTCGATCTACACAGTCCTGTTCATCGACTTGCCCCTGTATCAACTTTTCCACCGCTTGCCTCACAGACACCACATTCGTACAAATAACTCCTGTGCTGAAATCCTGGACATGCTTGCAGCGGCGACATCATTCTTCGCTCGTACAAATATTTCCCAATCCTACAACATCGGTCAATCACCGAGCCCAGGCGCAAGCTCGAGCAGGCCCACTACACCAGGCGTCGCCTCATCTTCTGTTACTATAGCTTCAGGTTCTGGAGGCAATGGAGTTCTTGCGATTACGTTCACACCGACGTTTGCAGTAGGATTATGGAAAATACAGAGTGCATATCACAGAGTAACAAATAAGAGAGTCTCGGTTTGGAGTTTTGATAAACGTGGGGCAGATATTGAGAGACTGGGAGTGGCTGTTCGAGAGTCGGCGCTAAGAGTCTTGAAGGCCGAGGTGAGTGGTTGTCGTTTGTCAAAAAGACTTACATTCACTGTCCTAGTAGGCCTCTGCTTTGGGACGGTTAAGACACCCTTCAATCCTAGGTGACACAGTTTGATGGTTACAAAGTGTTCCGTTCCTCATCGAACATTTTAGAGATGGTCGAGCCCCTGGAAGAAACACGAAGCGAACTGATTTTCGCGACTGAACCGATACTCTCGAGCCTTGAGCTATCTATACCTGGATATGGCAGGCACGCGTCAATTGTTGAGCTTGATGAAGTTGAAGTGGGTATTGTCAACCGTCTAAATGCCTGGAGCAGCTACTAATGTATTTATACCATTAGATCCAGAAAGGCATTCTCCAACTTTGCAAAGGCCTTTCGTTTCTACACTCTTCGGCCCAATTGATCCACAGTAACATATGTCCAGAGAGCGTCATAATTAACACTGCTGGCGACTGGAAGATCTCTGGTCTTGGTCTGACAATTCCTCTACTAACAGATGGTCGACCTACACGCTGGGAGTTCCCGACTTATGATGGCCGAGTCCCTTCATACATTCAGCGCTCCTTCGATTACATGGGTACGTGAACGCGTATGAGATCGCTTTGCCCGCTTCCTGAAGATTGAGATTGCAGCCCCAGAATATGCATTAGACGAACAACTCCTGACAGCTTCAGACATGTATTCCCTTGGATGCCTTATTTTTGCCGTCCATTGTAAAGGAGCGCCTCCATATAAAACGCATGCGAACTTGAGTAGTTTGCGCGAGAATGCGAGAAAACCTCTTATTGGGATAGAAAGACTGGACAAAGACCTCCAAGGTAGTTATGTCTTGTGACTTCTTACAAGTCCGTCCCTCACTGTGAATCTTAGCGCTCCTGCAATCCCTCGTCAATCGCCATCCTACATCACGTCCAACTCCGTCAACATTACCTTCACATTCGTTCTTCTCTTCTCTACCTGTCTCAACACTCAACTTCTTGGATAGAAGTAATTTCACAGCTAAAACAAGGGGAGAAAAGATTTCTTTCATGAGAGGTCTGCTCGGAGTGCTGGATCGGTTCTCTGAAGGTCTCAGGGTACGAAAAATTCTTCCTTCACTTCTCGAGGAGGTTAGCTTTCTCCGTCCGTCGGGTCACCAAAGCGGTTAAATTGACATTGATAGATGAAAGATACCCACCTCCTACCTTATATCCTTCCGAATATCTTTGCGATTTCGAATGTCTTGACAGCCTCCCAATTTGCTAGTCTGGTGTTATCAAGTCTGAAACCACTCTTCGTTATCAAAGAGCCTCCGCAAAACATGCTAACGCTGTTGGATAATCTGCATTTACTCCAAGAGAAGACTGAAAGAACTGTGTTCAGAGAGCGTATGTTGACCCTTCTCTTCGTGCTACATGAGTTGATCTATCAATCAATAGAGGTTTTGCCTCTTGTTTATAATGCTCTTGAATCTGAGCATGCTGATGTGCAAGAACGGGCGCTCAAAGCCGTGCCTGATCTATGTGAAACGATTGATTATGCTGAAGTTCAAGGTGTTCTTTTTCCTCGCGTCGCTGTTCGTGCTACAATACTATCATCCTCCAGCTTTGAGTTGAACACCACCCACAGCTTGTCTTCTCAAAGACAAAGGTTTTGACAGTCAAAGTTGCCACTCTGGCCACTTTCCTTGTCATGGTCAAGACACTCGACACTGTATGTACATTTGGTCTTCCCTTTACCCTTGATTTTGGTATTCTCAATGTTTTTGTATTCAGTCAAGTCTCACTCAAAAGCTAGTCCCGCTCTTGGCCAAGACTCGGACAAATGAGCCAGCCGTGATGGTCCGTAGTTATGTTTGCCTCCGCCGTTGGTTGCGATACGACTGGTATTGTCATCTAGATGGCGACTTTATCAGTTCAAGAAGCCATGGGTTTCAAAGTCGACAAAGAAGCCGTCGCCACGCTTGTCCTCCCTCAACTATGGACAATGTCAATGGGACCTTGTATGTTGTCAATTTTTTGTTCTTTGTTGAGACTAATTACATCTCATTCCAGTACTAAACGTGGAGCAATTTAAACGCTTTATGTCTGTAATCAAGAAACTTGGTGACAGAGTAGAACGCGAGCATAATCAGTACCTTTGCGATGCTCAACGTATTGAAGATAGGTCCTCAACTACAGTCAACGATTCTGCCGGGATACTTCCGTCCGTAGCGGTTGATTTTGAGAGCCTTGTGGGAAGAGCAGATACTAATGGTTCTGGAAAGGGTCAGAATACAGACAGTAATACCTCATGGGATGATGATGATGCATGGAAGAACATTTTTCTTGATACGGTACGCTACGTATCCGTTTTATCCTTTCAGGAAAATTTACACAGCCTTCCCTATCTACTCAGTCTGTGGTCCCTCAAACACAGTCACCTCGCTTGAGAGCATCGTCTTCTGTGATATCAAGTGACCACTCTCATTTGAATTCACCCCAACCTCAACAATCGTTTAAAGTGAACTCGACAAAAGTTGCAAATTCAAGCGTCAGGTCAACAAGATCCCCACCCAACTCTCAAGACCTTTTCAGCGCCCTCGCTCAGTCGACCTCTGCACCACCTCTCTTACCTAAGCCTCTGTCCCCACCCAGTTCTGAGGTTCAATTTCAAAAGCTGAATCAACCAACTAAGCCGAATTACAATATTTCATTGGAGCCCAGATCACCGTCATACATGGGCTCTTTGGTCCCTTCCCAGCCGTCTATGCTACAACCTTTGCAGCCATCCCCTCCTTCGCTACAATCATTATCATTGGCTCAAACATCTCAAACGTCAAGCATGGGAGGTATTCTTACGCCGTCCCGACCTATGCAATCACCCTGGAGTGTAGCTAAGAAACCTTCACAAAATGATTGGGAGGGTTTCGATCCTCTAGCTTAGATAGGATATCTACCTCCCTCTATCTCCATATTAAAATACTGTCGCCTTGATGACTGTATCTGGCACCTCGGTTTGTGGTTCGACTCTTTCGTACGGTACTGTGTTTGATCGATAAACCAAGGATACCCTTTATAATGATACCAGTTCCCGTTTTCGAGGACACTCTATCTTCGCATTCTGCATGTCTGTATCGAGGTTAGTGTGGCTTGAAGAAAGTGTCGAATTATATTGTGCAACCGTCTTGACGACGATGTATCTCAAAAACACTTTGAGCTTGAGCTAAAGTTTCGCGGGCTGCATCCGCCCTGCTATAAGAGCATATCCTTGAACTGATTGCAAAATGATCACTACAGACCATAGCCAAAGCTTTTGCTACAATCCAGCTACCCTTGCCTATGGCAATATAGAAGATGAGGCTGGCACATAGGCATTTGGAAAAGTAACCAACATCTAGACAAGTACAGGCCTCTTGCGTGGTGATTCCCCCTTCATATCTTTTGAAATTAGTTTCAGAAGAGCATCTGTGCTGCGTGGATTGCCTCCATATTTGTTTGAACACAACAGGCCACGAATCTATCGTGGTACATATATCTATATCCAGAGACCACTCACAGATATATATAGTCTTGATTCCAGCTCCGACATCAATTGATTCGACGAACTAATTCCTCCGAATTCACTTAACGATACATTTATTTTCAGTGAGTTCAACAAGTTACAATCTGATTTCCCTGACTCATGCATATGTTTCCAAGTCTGTGGACGGCGGTGGCGGGTCTAGGATAATGAAAGCCTCAGCGGTCCGCCTTGTTCGAATCATCCCCCGCAAATCTCTTGACCCCACTTCGGTCAGAGTCCTCGATGCTCCAAGTCCCCAGACGCGGGATCTTCAGAAACCGACTTTCTTCCAGCTCTTACAGAACCAACGCGAGACAGCCGGCTCTGATTGGCCGGGGAACATACGGATAGAGCCTGTGGTGAAGAAGGAGGTCTATAGGCCCGTACAAGGGGAGCTTAGAACGCAACTCAAAAGAATGCTCAAGGAACGCTGAGTTCCAGCGCTACCTATTTCAAAGCTTGCTCTTCTCGACCTCTTCCTTCTTATTGCCATGACATATCAAAGAGATCATCAGTAATTGATTTACAAAGCTTAGTTTAGCAGCCCGTCATAACATAAGGCCTGGAGTAGTAGGTCAGTTCGTCAATTATAACCCACTGTCGTTTAGTTGTCGCGCAAACCATCTTGAATCACACTCAGTTGTTCTTCATCGAATTGACATTGTAACGGAACTTGACACGTAGTGTCCTGCGAGGTAATATTCTTGTCAGCATTCTGTATCATACACTTTCGATGCTATTGTACCGCTATTTATTTTGGCCCTCCTATTGTGCTTTCGAATTTACGTGGGAGCACCTCTTGGCCTCTGAACTAGTAATTGCTCTTACCTTCCAATGTAAAGATCCACATTTATCTCCAGGAGACCCCATCATCAGCGTTGAACCCATCCTCTATGTAATCCCTATAGCCGAAAGTTATCGCACCGACGACAGCGCTCCACGTCGTCTTTGTTCTTCTCGGCCAAGTTTATACCACAGGAGTAATGATCTTGTTTCTTTCTCAGCGGTGGCCTGCGAGGTTCTATTACCAGAACCCATGCCCAAGCTGTCATCTTTGGATTCATAATTGGAGCTGATCTTTTTCCACCTGCATGGTGATATTCCAAAATCTGGCCGCTATTCCCCATTTTCATGGCTATGACCTCTCTTCTACAGCTCACTATCGAACGCTCAATCCATGCTGAGTCCGGATTTGGTGCTATCCAGCTCTTCTACCATATATCCTTTGTTTGTTGGGACATACTGTTTACTCCAAAGTCGTAAACTTCCTGAAACGGGATCTCACCTTCGCCCTGCTTTCAATGGTGATTGTACAACTCTGGTTTGTTCCAGACCTCACGTAGATCTCATTTTTTTTCTTGTGGTATTTAATCGACACTCCCTTCTCTCATCCGGGCGCAGCCGCCATTAGGGCAAATTGGTGACCGTCTCCTGTAGTTAAGGAGAAGAAGATTTAGGTTGATCTATCAGGATTCATTAGGATAAACCATCAAGATACATGTAAATACATTATATGTGAACAAAGAAACAGAAGTATAACATGCAGCGCAGATCACAGATAAGAAGTACCTCATGACGGGGCCTCATCGTTTGCCAGACTTCTTGCCGTTTACCTTGGCTGAAGCCTTCTTTTTCTTTGGTCGATCATCGTTCGAGTCGTCGGAGTGGTTGCCCTTCTTCCGCTCTTCTGCACGTTTTGCATCAGATTTAGCAGCCTTACGCTCCAGCTCATCCCAGTCATCACCTGTTAAAATCTTAGAATAAATACGACAAGTTGCGCATATGAAAATACCTTCATCACTCTCACTCTCGTCGTAGGTCCCACTATCGTAACTACCATCACTCGCAGCCGAGTAGTCACTTTCATCCTCACTACTTGACTCAACGAAGCCATCCGAATCGGCCTCGAAGTTGGATGTTGAGTCAGATTGCTCAGACAGGTCGCTTTCAGCTCCCCCAGTACTACCCAGGAAAGACCATCCACCGCCTTGGAAGAACTCGTAGGGATTTTCGTTGATGTGCTTCATGATTGGACCCCAATTCAGGTTGACTGGGCCTTGACTCATCGGAATGTCAACAGAACTATGGTTATAACGACATTGTATTAACACCGGGCGCTAGCCAAATCAATGCGACTTACTCTAGCCAATTCTTCACGTCATCCATCTGTGAGCTTTGAATCGAGTTGATGTGTAAGGGCGTCTTTGTGAAGTCTTTGAATATGAGGACAAGGTCGAATTGCTTCAATCCGTATTGGACACGTTCCAGAGAGGCAATCTCAATCTCGGCGAGTGTGACAACCAAGAACGGAGGGTCCGTCAGATGAACGAGGCAATCTGTCGTCGGTTGCATACGGACACCTGTACGGAATGGTACACCCTCAAAGGAAAGTTCTCGGAATGGAATATCCAATTCGACAGTTTCACCAAGCTAATGCACAATAAGCAACTTCTGGGTGTCCAGGTAATGGATGCGTTAACTTCACTCACCGAAGTTGAGGCTGTTTCGGCAATCTTCTCAGCAAAAGACTTAACTTCCCTGTTAAGCATAGCTCTACGTTTACGCTCCTGCTGCTCCATCTCAATCTCATCTTCATCACCATAGCGGTGCTTGCGCTTTCTATTTCCAGTCTCGTCAAACTGAACATCCGTTGCTTCACGGAAGAATTGCACATCCTGAACACATTAAGTCAATGTAACTCCTCAACGATGTGTAATGTCTTACCGAAGTCTTTTTCTTTCCGATTATAATGGGAGATCTAAGATGCAAGTGGACGATGACCAGCAGCTCATGGTCACAAGGTTGGAAGAAAAGGTGTTTGATATTGCTGAAGAGAATGTCTGATAACAACAATCAGGGCCTCGTAAATCAAAACATGCCATACCACTCACCGACTTTCTGAGCGCCAACAGATTGGTAACGAATACCATTCTGGTGAATTTCGACTTCTCCGGGTAATCGCTTCCCATCCAATGCAGGACGAACGAATGTCTCTGTCATCTTGATAGGTCGCCGACCTTTCATCTCGATCAGGTTGCCTTGTTCGACGACGTCAGCCATCTCTTTTTTTTGTTGCTCTCTTTTATTTGCTTCTTTCTTCAGCTCAGTGATTTGCTTGCTGATGTTGTCAAACCGATGCGAATCAGGGGAACGGTAGGACACTGAACGGATAAATGTAGCGTCTGGGTTTTCGAATGGAGTGTCATCTTTCTTGCCCGACATTTGACCGGGGGTTTGAAAGTTGATACGAAGGTAGGTGAAGTCACCTTCGTCATTCTTGCTAACGTTCTTAATGGTGTTTATGTGGAAAGGCACAGCAAAACCGTGTATAGGAAGAATGACTGTCTGAACCTTCCTATCAACGTAGATCTATGTCGGTTTTTCAGAAATTGTCCCAAACAGGACAGAATAAAACTGACTCTAAGCTTGTCCACGTCTGGCGGTAACGCAGCTTCACCTTTGAAACTCTGGAACTTTTTCCACGTCTTCCCTTCTCGAGCTCCAATCCCAGAACCCTCTTCCGAAAAGCGCCGTAGGCCCTCTTCCTGCAATTTGTCTCGTAGTTCCTTTTGGTGCTCGATCAATCGTGTTGCGGCAGTTTGATGAACTTCGTCTTGGGCAGCTCTCCGGGATTGATTGCGAAGGACCTTTGTACCCGCCGTCTTTTTGACAGGAGAACCATTGGCACGAGGAGCTGCAAGAGGCTTGCGCTCTTTTTTTGTTTCAGCCTCATCTTCGTCATTCAGGAAGAACAAGGTATCCCTCGTTAATTTCGTTCCTTCTGTGAGCAGGGTCGACTTGTCTTGACCGATGAGAATTGTATCCGACAACTGCAAAGCATATCTGAAACCAACATATGAGCACTATCCAGATTCAAGATTGCAATATGCACTTTTGGCCATTGTCATCCAAGTCGGTGAAGCCGAGTCCAAGAATCAGGATCATATCTTTCTTTAATGGCCGACCGTTTTTAGGTGAAAGGAGGTAAGTACTGTCACGGAATTCCATGCCAGTCTGCGGAAAATGACTCTCATGAATCAACAAAAAAAATGATATGGGTTATACACACCCCGAACCCAATGCTCTTTACAAAATTTTTCTCCAAATCCGGTTTCTTATGTCGAATAAATGTCAGAGCATGCTGGTAAACGTCGCGAGCGATGACCCCATCTTTGATAAATGACATGAGGTCTACTTGCAGGGAAAGCAAGAGATTGTACTGAGCTTCTTGATCCTGTAAACAATCAGATGCTGGTCTGTGAATTTGTCATGATATCACTGACAGGTTTGGGGTCGACGATGAATGTGCGCCCAACACTAGCACAGTATGACTTGTATCGTAGCCCAACAGATACCAAAAGCACACCCTTGTGCGCAATATTATCCTCCGTTGGCTCCGCAGTGTAGCGTAGGTCGTATCCGCTCTTGCTAGAACGTGAAATGACAATAGGAGGGAAACAGAATTCCACATAAGGCCAATCCACCTGGCAAATATTGCTGCTCGTTAGACTCAGATTTAACGCTGCTCGGCATTGACCACATACCTTATCAAGGTTCTTGCCTTTACTCCAAACTTTCATATCAGGACCCTTCGCATCCTTCCCTTCTCCTGAGCCCAAACGAGTTTCAATCTGAGCAGACAGCATGTCGTGTGTGATTTTGGATTCCTTGTCCAGTATTGACTCGAGTTTGGGTGCAATGTGATACCTGAGGAGGGTAGATGTTAAAGAGCCAGCAGTCTGTGCAGCTTTCTACTTTACTTGAGTCAAATGAAAGGCCAGAAGATGTAGAGACTTACGAGCTCTTCCTCGTCTTTCACGGCCATTGCTGCCGAGATGGCAGGTGACATATCAACTAGTTCAGGTCTCTCTGACATCTCTTTGATTGATTTCTCCCATTCCGAAACCAGTTTTCCGGTATGCTGTTCCTTAAGGAACGTGCCAATACATTGAGAACGGCAATACTGTTCGATGAACTGGGGCAACGAATCATTGGAGACCTCCTTTCCCTTCGCTTGAAGAAATATTTTGATCGGTACAAGGCCATCAACCTGTTCGACTTGCATGAGGATTTTAGCTGTAGGATTACATTTACTCATCAGCCAAGTCCCATGGCAAGAGAAACACGCCCGAACCTTTGCTAGCGGAACATAGTACTGAGATCTGTTTCTTTTGAAATAACATCAATGTCGAGGGAAACTCATAACCTAATAACCATTGCTATGAGTATAGTTAGTCAAACGCAGCGACGAACGACAGTTGCACTTACCTGTAGGCATGTACTCTTTCGCATGGCTTCATCTTCGGCTACAGGATCTCCAGCAACGATAAGCAGACCATCTGCATTCGCTATGGAAGCATATTCATCATTTTCATTAGCATTCTATAAGCACAATTCGAGTCATCAAACTTCCTGAACAAGCTCAAAACTAGAAGATACCAAGTACTAACCAGCCAGCCATTATATATACGTTGTACGCGAGTACAGAATGTTTCCTTATTCAGCTCGACACGTAGAGAGGACATCCCAGGGCGGTAGGGGAAAAGGCAGAGAACGAACGCGTTGTATTATGAGGGACGCGCCTCGAAGATGGCGGAGTATGAATTATGTCATTCGCTATATATTCCGCTATTGAGAGACGAATTAGCATCAATTTAGTAGTACCACTCGATGAATTTCCGCCAATGAGTTGCACAAAGATAACCACGTTTTGGAATAGTCTGGGGCAGCCAAGAGATACATAATCGTTCAGACTCGGGAAGAAACAGTGCATCTGTCAGGAACATATCATGTCTTACAAATGCCAGGCTTGGGTCAGGGGAAATACTCAAAGGAACAGACATGGGCGCGAGCCAGCTCTGTAGCAGCTTTAATTAGAGAAACTCAGAACCCTTTCTCCTGATTAGAGGTTTTTTCATCTGCAAGACAGTAAGGTCGTTGTCTTAGGAATCACTCAAAACGGCCTTCAATGCCAATCAACTTGATATCTTTAGGAGCACCCAAGGGGTAATAGCCCCATATCTTGAGTCAATCCTCGTCTATTCCCAGTACCCCCAAGTCCTTCAGAATAAATAATGTTTCCTCCGCCCTCATCTCCAGGGCAGTTATTTTTTGCAGCTTTCCTTCCCATTCCCTGACGAGTTCCCGTTCTAGTCGGGTCAATAAAGTCTCGTCTCGACGCACGTCACTTCGTTCCCGTTTCTCCAAAACAGCTTTGACCTCTGGAGTTTCTTGTTCAGCGCGCCTCCGCATACTGATATTGTATAATGTTTTGTACACTTGCCCTAGAATTATCGAAAAGGCCTTGTGCTGATTAGCATACCTATTGACATAAATCCCTCGGTGTCTTTATGGACAACGAGCAAACCTACCAAAGGTAAAACGTGCGAGTAGGATTTCGATCCGCACTTTTGGATACTTCTTGAATGCTGATAAGTGAGTCGGCAGCAAGGGCTGCCAGAAGAGAACGGACATCCTTCCCGGGCATCATCACTACTTTTGAGATCTAGAACTTATTCATCAAACAGTATCCCAGCTATCAAAGGAGAAATGTACCTGCTTGTCATCCATTTTCCCCGTCTCCACTAGTAATCGCAAAATTCTAACACCCTCATTTCCGTGTTTTTCCCTTGTCACAGACTCCAAAATATGTCTTCGTAATCGTCTTCCTACAACGTCGAATTCTACCTGGGCTTTTGAAGAGTTGAGGGAAATGAAGGAAGCAGCCTTGCCCGCAGGCGTCGGGTTATCATTACACGACAACATTCCCAAATACTCTTTGATACAGGTAGCATTCGAGGGCCTTTTTTCATCCAGGATGAGCCCACGTGCTAGGTCCTCTTCCTCCGAAAGATGCATCACAATACTTGGAACAGACATTGGCTCTAACCAATCTTGAAGATCGGAGCTAGAGGCAAGGAAGACAGTGGACATACCTGATCGAACCTCGGAAACATTTTTTTGAGAGTTTTCTGTCATCTTAAGGAGGCTACGTAAGACAATTGCTGCCCCTTCATTATATCGCTGGCGCGCAGCGTCAATGATCAACTACAACCGATCATGAGTGTTGGGGTATATTATAAAATTATTGAAATCACGTTGTTTCGTATGTGGACGTTGAATTTATCGAAATTCACTCGAAAATATACCGTTTCCTATAAGCAAGTTTGTTATAACCAGAAATATTGTGAGGGTAGGTTGTACTCACGTCAATGGCAAAATCATCCGCTTCTTCTACTTTTCGTTTCCTACCTCGATGAACGGGTTGGTTAATGGCTTTGCGTTTCTACCACAACCCTAAGCTTTCCTATCGAAGTAGAACACACGTTATGAAGCTCACTAATCCTGTTTTTTCTCCTTCATCCTCCTCCCGCTTCAACCTTGCCTCTGCAATCTGCTTTGCTTCTCTTAACTCCCTCGCAGTGGGGAATCCAGAAATCTTTGCCTTCTCCTCACTCTCGTATTTGATCTGTTTGTCCTTTGGAGATACATGCGACAAAGCAGTGGACGGTTTCAGGTAGGTCCCACTGACCAATTTGTGTGCTGCACCTTGATAAACAGCGACAGCTAACAAATGGGTTAATTTGACTGTCAGCGGCCGAATCCTGACAATGCACCTTTGTGTTCACAAATTCCTAACAAGTTCAGGATGTCCCGTAAGCGCAACTTCCCATGATCGAGCGTAACTTGCACTATTTCTCCCTCCTATTCCAACTGAACATTGTGACCTTTGTTAAGGACTATCAAGCGGAAACTCACTGCCTGCCCAAAGAGTTGCTGTGCCAAGCAAACGACCTTCCCGAACCTCAGGCGCATGAGGCACTCGTCCACATTTACTTCAAAGACAGCCGTGCCATCGTCGCTTTTTGCGTGCCATAGAAGATTGTGCTGGACAAGAACGAGGATAGAAGCTCGTACGGTCCGAGGTTTCAGCTGAGTGTATCGAACGATTTGAGGTAAAGCAAGACGACCACGAGTGAGGAGAGTAGAAACGACTCGCTAAACAAAAGGTGCCTTAGTCTTTTTTTGATACCAGGTTGCAGGAAGATAACAAGCCATACTGCAGTTAGAGATCCAAAATGTGTGTAAATGATCTCAGAGCATAGTCGAGTGGTGTTGACATCTGCCATAAATTGTCTACCAGTTATCGAATACCAATAGGCAGATATATTTATTGTATTTTTGTGCAATACGTGATCTGATAGTTGTCGGCAATGTCCGAGTCAGGGCACGACGCAACGAGAATACATTTCAAAAAACATGAAGTAAAAAACAGAATGTTCAATAACAACATGCATCTGTAAATGAGGCTCGACTGATCCATTTTACATCCAGCTCTTCGCATCGAATGTACCTGGAAAGATTTATCATAGGACTTACCTCGCAGGGAAAAAATCAAGCGAACGTGAACAGGAAACGCGGGGAGTTTCCATAAGTAAATTAACTTAGCCTGTAATGATTTTGAGCTTGCTTCATGCGTTTTGAGGGAGTAAAAAATACTGGAGATCCTCCAGCATAAACTAGCACAGCCGAGAAGTGAGACAGTCGAAGAGACAGCAGCCTGAGATTATTCAGTTCTGACACGTTTGGAACCTGTATGCTTCTTTCAGAAAAATTGGACAGCGAGGCTGCAAGTATAGAACAAACCTGGAGATTCTGTCACAAAATCATCATCAGAATACTCAAGATCAAAATCATCAAAGCTGCGTTTGGAAGCCTTGCTTGAGAGTGTGGTCGAATTCTCGTTCGACGAGACTGGCTCATCTCCAATATCTTTATCTGTTTCCCACGTTGTATCAGGGTCGCCTTCACCATCCAACTCATCGTCCCAGGCGTCTGCATCGAAATCTTGCAATTCCTCTAAATAATGGCCCCACTAAATATACCAGGGCATAAGAGAGTAGTAAGATACTTACCGTGTGCATGCGTATCTAGTTCGGCATTCACGGAATCCAAAGATTCTCCTTCAGTGGATACACGTCCATGAGCAATGACTTCATCCAAGGACTCTGTCATCAACAAAGCAATTAGTTGAGCCAAGGATCCAAGAACGGAACTCACGTTGATCGTCAACGGTTTCCTTTGGCTGAAAAATGTTCTCCAAGACTTCGCCATTTGCTATATGTAAGGATTAAATCATTGGTATTCCAAAAATCGGATAGCCCATGTACCTTCATCAGACTGAAGTCGCAAAGCAGCCTCAGCTCCGTTTGAGTTAATACTACTCATATCTTCTTCGTGCCTGTCGCCCAGATCTTCTGACGCAATTTCCTCTGTTCGAGATGAGATTTCTTGGTTCTGATCGGTTTCTGTGGTTGGAACTTCAAAAGTTATATTATCATTGTCGTTGTCATCAAGTATTTCAGAATCATCATTTGGAGCACCGTCGAAAGCAGCGTTCTCAAGATGGGGTGCATCTGTAGACTCTATATTTAGTTCTTGTTCGGCCTCTTCCGTAGCTTCTGGGGATTCAACAAAATCAGGAAGAGTAGAAAGGTCAATTTCACCCGTTTGTTCTGTGACCTCTCCGTCCTCATCATAGTCATGCACGTGTTCACGGTCATACTGGCTGTCTTGACCTTCAGAGGTTTCGACAGAAGCCTCCTGTTCGTAAACGTCTTCGTGCAAGTGATTTCCATCGTGTTGAGAAAGATCTGAGAGAAAAGTTTGGTCAAGCAAGGAATTGATAACAGGATTGTCTTACCAGTCTCATCAAGACCCTGTGACTCATTCACATGAAGGGTAATGAGTCGTTCCTGCAGCATATGATAGCGGACGATGAACTGTGCACCAGATACATATAGCCGAAGCCGAAGAGGCCCAGGAAGATTAGCGGAAGTGTGCAATGCATAGATATCTTGAAGGCTTATTTCCCGACTGTAAATATTGTCCTAAAATTTCATAAACATCTGATGTATGTTTTGACAGAAAGCATACCTCTGTGATCATCAATTCAAGTTGATAGGCCTCTAATCCGAGTTCATTTCCAGTAATTTCAAGAACAGTGCTAACGTATTCATCTTGCCGCAATGCTTCGAATGCATTAATCACGGGTTCATAGTAAAGTGAAGCCGCCTGCTGGAAAAGAATGTGCCGTTCTTGAGTCTCGTCATCATTTGGAAGAGGCTCCGAGGGTTTGTTGAATAGACAAAGTTCGGGCTGATCGGCAGAAAATATCGAAAGAAGGATCGGTGGGGGTACTTCCTGATTCTCATCCAACGTTTCATTTAGAACTTCATTGAAAGTTTCGGCCGTCTCACCAGCCGTCTGTAAGTCGGAAGAGTCTTTTTCATATAGAACATCGCCCACTGCCTTGGGATTCGGCAATTCTTGCAAATGTCCTGAAGATATAGGTACGGGTCGCGAATCTTCATGTTCTCGATTCGCCCCGTCAGTAGCACAGTGAGGAAAGGGGACAGGCTCTACAACCTCCGAACTACGCGAAGGAGATTCAGAGCGATCACCAAAGAAGACAGGCGCTTCGGAAGGGTTCACAGTATTGGGCGCGGCATCAGATGTACTCTGCTCGAGACTCTGACCGGAGCGGTGGGAATCAACTTGATTATTGTTGTCGAAAAGATTAACTGAATCAACGGTAACATTTCTATTCTGTTGAGAAGGAATCTCTGCCGTAGGTTCAACTGGTAGCAGGGTTGCATCGGGTTGCAGTGTCGAAGATCCTTCCTGTTCGTCAATTGTATGGGGAACATCATTTCGCTCCCCAGGAGTGCCCCTCCGATGAGGCAAAGGCTCCTCCGAAAGAGGAGCAGCAACTGGAGGAAAAATTTGGACTGTATCAGGCTGAAAAGTGACGACAGACTCGGAGTTTTGATGGACAGACGCGTCTGTCGAAAATTCATGAGAGGCAGGAGCAGGTATTGGTACTGACACCTCAGCAGTCGAATATCGATCGGCCCCTAGCTGAAATTTTGAAGCCTCGATTGCTGGTGTAAGAGGTAAAGAGGTCATAGCGAATAGTGGGGACTGCACGGCAGATACATCCAGGATATCGACATCAAGCAGCTCGTCGGAAGTGAGGCGATGGACGTGAGTTTCATCTGCCATTTCATATTCAATATTCTCATCCTCTACATAATCCTCCATCTCAACATCTATAGTGGACAGTGTATCTGGTATCATTCCTTTTTGGTGAAAAGTGAGATCATCTTCCATTGAAACAAAATCCTGTAACCAGGGATCCGATGATGCGAGGTGCATTGGAACATCGTGGTCAGTTTGATAGTCAGTCATTTGGGCGTCGTATGATTCCATGATTGTTACGGTCATCATAGAATGGAAGAGAGAATGCGGACAACTTCAGAAGAGGCGCATGCAAAATAGTCAGTGTTAGTCATGATTATGTAAGATGACGCACTGACCCTTTACCTCGAACAGTCACTGTCAAGTCCAAGGATGGATAGGTATGCAACTCATGATGCAGATACAAAATTTCTTGTTCACCAGGGAATGAAAACTGGCTATCAGGCCTTTTCTATTCTTACACCCCCTGTTTACACCGCTTTCGTCCTGTTAAGGCGTGGTCGAGCCTGGTCACTCAATAGACTCCTTCGTGCGACATGGATAGGAGGCTTGACAGGTGCGTTGCTCTCAGGTTGATGTCAAGCATTCTTACACCACCCCAAATGAACAGGGACTGCTGCTGGCGGCGGAGTAGCGTACAGACGTTTTCAATCTTCTAACCAGGAATTTGTCCATCAACGTCGGGTTGAGATGACTTATGATGTAGGTACCCTATAAAATTCAAACATTGTCTCCAGTTCTTGAATCTGGAACATCATTTTGTTAGACAAATCGGATACGGTCACAGGATCACTCGATTATTGGCGCGGTACTGATGGCTCTCTTGACCCCGGCATTTTTCTGGAATAAAGCAAATATAGTGAACTGTACGGACCATCATTTTCATCTTAAATCATATTTGTCTCATTCAAGTTAGTGATTCTTGGCGGCGCTGGCCTCGGCAGCGCGGCCGGTACTTTGACGCACTACCTTCACACATCGACTGGTGACCCGCCTGAGAAGATGGCTGTGGTTGTGGTTGAAGAAAAGGAGATACAATGAAAATTAACTCCCGCCTTCAATTGTCCAGTCACCAGAGGGCCGTATGCTTGACAATGTTTGTCCATTACACTTCAACCCTATCTCGACAGTCTACTATCCATTACGGGACTAAGTCTCCTTCAGAACGACTAAGCAAGCTTCTAGTCCCCTGCAGAGCACAGATCTAGAAAGGATCCAGATGCTTCGTCGCTGTAATATTGAGGGCCTTCCGGCAATGTCTCTAAGACTCAGTACGTTACGATCCTGGTACCCCCAGAATGCCCGTATATCAAGTTCCCAAAAAATCCTACAGCAATGTCACAAAGACACAACCTTCGGTGGTAATATTACAAGTTATCCTAAACCACCATGTGTAGAACACATGTTCAAGATATTATGTAGTAATAGCCTTCTGGTCAAATATCATTCCTGTTATCAATAAAAGCTCGGCCTCATAGGGGCCTGAAGCAATATTCTCATTGTGTGCTAACGCGTTAAAAGGATTGAGAAATTGTTCCTGTTTCCTGATCGAAGGACACTCTTCCTCAAAAATCTCTCGAAATCCTGTGGCTGGTATTCCCGGTACTTCTGAAAAAGCCAGTATGCCATTTTACCCCCTTTCTTCCATCTCCGCTTGAGCTCGACGAATCCAAGGGTTTTCATGAGGAGATCAAAATGGTCAAATGTCATATAACGTGAATTGGCGATACAGGGCAAGGGAAGCTGTCAAAGTCAATATTGAACAACAGAAAGGAAGAAAGGACGAACTGCGATAAAGAGATATCCGGAATCCTTGATGATAGTGTTAGCAAGGAGCAACATACGTCCTTTGTGTTATTGAGTAGGTTGAGTCTGCATTGATCGCTCTGCTCTGCTCACCTCTGTCTCTTGGCTCTGGTACGAAATTCAACACAAGACTGAGACTAACAGCACTCCACTTTTTCTTATTTCCGCTTGGGTCCAAAAGTAGGAAGTCCTGTTCTTTGATGTCAGGATGCCGTGAATGCAGGTCGATCGGTGTATTGTGTATCCAAGAAGTGCAAAACTTGTAGTTGTCAGGTTTCAAGGCACCGACTTCCAGCAACCTGGAGCCACACGGTAAGCCAAGATCCTGTGTGGTAAGTCACAGGAAGCCCGGAATACGTACTGCAGCGCCTCTTGCTTTCCTTCATGGACTTGAAGCTCTTTCAACCACTCGATGAAAAATTTCTCACTGCCTCCTCCTCGGTCATTGCCCTGACCAGCAACTGACATCTGTTGATACCATTCCAGCCCTCCCAACCGTTGAATTTCATCGTTGATTTTATCAAGCTCTTCCGCTTCAGAGACAGTAAAAGAGTTTTTATTCTTGAGCTTTTCTTGACCCTTGATCAGAATATGAAATCTACGAATGACGTTTCGACTGGTTTTCTGCTTGCTCGATGAAGTGTTTGCCCTGGCTATATTTGATATCGGCACCTTTCGTCTCTTCACCTTGACCATTAAATTGCATCAGCGCAAATACAAACAAATGTGGTAGGATGTGAAGAACAGAAAACAAAGATGTCTGAAAGACGTCCTAAAATAGAATCAACTCAGGCTGGTACCACGATTCAGGAATGAGCATGTCTTCTTTCGTCTAATTTCTTGGAATAGCAGAATTACACAGACTCTATCTAAATCCAGAGTACAAAGCCGTTGGTAGTCACTGACTAACCTAGAAGACAACAATCTTGCATAATGAGAATAAAGAGCGACCATCAATAACGATCTTCTGCGCTAGTTGAATTTGAATTATACAAAGCCTTTGCCTCCCCGCTTCACATCAATCCTTTTAAACCGTTCGGCCTCGTGCCTCTGTACATTCCGTCAGCTACCAAGTGAGAATAAATTTCAAAGGGTTACCAACCTTCTTGATCACACATAATGTGGCTAGCAACAGGCACAGAACAATTGCCATGAAACCATAGATGGTTCTAAATCACAATGTTAGCTTTTTATTGTATTTATTTCTTGTGTGAACCCACGTAAAGATATCATTCAGAGTTGTATCTGCAAAGGCAGTGATTGGAGTTACACAGAAATTGCTGAGCACGGTCGTGTTGAGCTGGTCGATGGAATTCTGGTCGACACAAAAGTTGCTAATCTCAGCCGAATCGTTTCCAGCAAAATATCCACAACATTGGAACTAAGTAAAGAATGAGAAACTTCTAGATGACAAGGATTGATGATATCTACCTGGTCTTGGAGTTGTTGACGATCTTGTGGGGTAGCAGCAAGCCACAAAGTGTGGAAATTGGCGCGTTCCCTGAGAGTGAAGAACCAAACGAAGGATCCAATAACAAGGACACCAATGGCATCAGCCAAAAGTACATAATTGGTTATTACAAGGCCAATAGTGACGTGGTTGCGCTGTATAACCCCAACTATGGCAATGAAGAACGTCACGACGAATCCAACTCCCATGATAGAACCAGCTGTAGGAAATATAAGACTCGAAACCCAAGTACAATCCACAAAAGATACCAGTTAAATCCGCTGTTGATAGCACCATGTTCATCAAGATATTGGGTCTACGCCAGACAATAGAAAGTGCAAGCGAAACTATGCCAGCGGCAAGCAATAAGAAACTAAAAGTGGCCCAAACACCCATCAGTACTCTGGAAACCATGTTGCTTGGTTATTGAACAGGTGAAGCGCGCGAAAACGAGTTTGTTTCAAAGATAATGTGAGCGGGGTGACTCCCTTGCTGAGAAAACGTAGAAGACTTGTAGTGACGATACAACGGGCTCCAAGAAATCCAGGTCAAAGAAACACAAAAGAAAGGCAAGCAAATGAGGAAAGACGAGCGCACTGCACTCGATAAAATAAAATAAAAACAGAAGAGAAAAAAGGAGTTGGTGGAAGAACGAAAGAAAGACGGTAGTCATGGAACGACCAATGCGTACAATTATCTGTCAAGTAATCCGGCATCAAGTGATGTGTCATGAGTGACACGTTACATTTGGATTTGTCACCCTCTTCCCAGAAGCGGATCCTGGCTGTAATATATCATTTTCAGAGGCAGAACTGTAGCCATGAGTAAGAAACTACCATGCTAGATGTACCACAGCTTGTCCGCTGCGCAATGAATAAATCATGTGCATTCCTTCAATGACATCATTCTTGTCAGGGCTATTGTCATGACCACTGTCGTGATAAACCCATAAATATGGCCAGCCAGATCCTGTCCAGCTTTTCTCGCTGCTTCACCGGCTGACATAAGTATAGACGGCTGGTATACACCGATGGTTTGGAACATAACAAAGTACTAGTGGGTCACCCATTTAGATTTTCAATCACGTGTCCACTATCGCTGACTAGTCGTTGATGGGAACGTTGAGTCAAGGGTGCTGTGACACGTCACGTTAACATGTATATTAATTTTCTTTAACGCCCATCTCCTTTTCACCTGAACCATGTACAACGACCCAGAATCTCACATTGTAATTGGTTACAATAAGCGCACAGCCAAAGTTGCCAGGAGAGAATCCGAGTTGAATGGTACGTCTTTCAACTTTGTCGAAATTATTATCTTGTGCCAAGCTCATCCCCCCTCAGCTGTAGGTGAAATCTTCTAAACATGCCCATCCACATCATTAATGCCTACTAGGCCCGTCGCTCCGGCACAGTAGTGTCAGTCGATAAAAAAATGACTGCCGGGAGCAACAAGGCTCATCAGGGTATGATATTACTATAGTTTCATTATCACTCTAAGGCCTGTCATAGGAACTGACCATCAACGCATTGCGAAACTCGATCGTGAGAACGAAGTTGCTCCTCCAGCAAAGATCTCCCCTAGTGTTGGGCGAGTAAGTCGACAGTTCCTTGTCAGTATTCCAAGCAAAGTCTTTCATCCGTAGGCCATCCAATCTGCCCGACAGGAACTCCAACTTTCGCAGAAAGACTTAGCGCAAAAGATTAACGAGAAACCCTCTGTGCTACAGGATTATGAGTCAGGCAAGGCCATACCCAATTCCCAGATCCTGGGCAAGCTTGAGAGGAACCTCAAGGTAAAGCTCAGGGGTGAGTCTTTCACTACCATTCATTCCAGGACGATGGCGTCTTAGCCATTGTTCTCAGGTACAGATATTGGGAAGAAACTAGAGGGGCCGAAGAAAACTTAAGCAATTCGTCCTCGCTTCCTCCATATATCCCGTTACTGTCATTTTGATTTGACATATTAATGCATGAGTTTTGGAACAAAAATACACTATTACGATAAGTCGCACAAGATATCTTGCCAAAACCTACCCAACTACTATGCTCCCATGTCACCTTCAGCGCCACCCTGCGGTTCGGTCATAAGAACACCCGCAATGTGAAGTTTAAATACGCACATACGATATGTAATCCACACTCTCACAAGCTTTGTATTCCTTGAGAAGTTCTTCGCATGTCGCCCTTGAACGTATACTAAATTAGAATCAATGTTGCAGTCAGTGAGCAAGGCCAAATACCGGGCATCATCAAACTCCTCCAAGCCATTCTCAAACATTCTTTGTCTCTTATATTGTTCCAAAAATGCGTTCCTTCTACGAAGGCGATCGAATTGGTCTAGCATTCTTTTGAACAACTATCAAAAATCAGCTGAGCATCTCGCATGTTTGGGGAGAAAAACTTACTGAGGCGATGCTAGTATGATTGGCCAGCATTAATCCGCTGACGCGATGGTTTGTTGTGATATAAGGAGACCTGCGTGTCAAAGCGACTTGTATTGATGCAGGTCCCCATGGAATAAAATTTGCCAACTGCCTTTCACGGATGCGAAGAAGTGATTGATGCACCTAAAATATAGACATCACAATCAATGGAGAAACATGACACTAGAAGAGAACTCGAACATCTGTGGGATCAACATCACCTTGAATGATGTTCAGAATAGATATATAACATGCAGTCTTGCTAGGTGTTGTCGACACCATTCGATTCTTAGGTTGTAGCAGTCTACGCATTACGTCGAGGACGGTTGTTCTGCGAATGGTTTTGACCTTACCACAAGCCAATTCAGTATGTTGACAAGTCAGTTAGAAAGAAATTCCCTACTTGGTCAATTTGATCACTGGTGAAGGGGGTATAGGATGTCATCAGAAAATGGCAGCGAGGTGTTGGTATCAACGATGCGATAATTCCAACAAGATCATTGTTCATATATCCAGGGTACCTCAAGGTCTGCGTACTTGCAGCCATCACCGTTGAGACCTACAAACCCGGCCAGATGAATGACTGAACAAGAGAATCAAGAACAAAAGATCAGCCACACACACCAACTGATTTGTCTGATCAAATGACGGTGTCTGTATGTGTAATCTGTCCGCTGCTATCCGTGCCAGAGCTCCGTTATCTAACACTACCACCGAGTCCGCATGGTTCACCAGTCGCTTGAGCGTAAGCAGAGAGTTATACGGTTGCACAACGACGTCACCCTCCTGTGCATTGGGAAATACACTATACGTTTGTATCAGCTTCTTTGGGAATTTGTCGTTCAGTCTCTCAAGTAGAAAGGATCCCAGACCCGATCCTGTGCCGCCTGCGATGGAATGCATAAGCATAAACCCCTGTTAAATGGAGAGGGAAGAAGTAAATCAATGGTTTCAGGTGCACGATGGACAAATAAATTGGAATGCACAGCGCTGAAGGGGCGTTCAGATCAATGTACGTACCTCAAGAGTGTCACTACCCTCTGCCTCACGATCTACCATCTCCATAATTTCTTCATAAATTTTCTCCCCTGATGAGTATCCTTGTGCCCAGTTGTTACCAGCACCTCCTCCATCCGTGGATAAAAAAATATTTTCAGGGTTGTAAAGGCTCGCATATGGTGATGTTAGGATGTTGTTGATCACCTAAAAACGCTTCTCAAGTAGATATCTCATTGCCGGATTGATGAACCATACTCGGGGCTCAAGATCCACTAGGATAGCTCTTGGAATATAATGCTCATCATCTGCCTGATAGAAAAATACGTCTTTGCGGTCTCCGCCCTCCGTCGCCCATTCTTCAAGTATACCTTCTTTGCTAATCCCGTGCTCGGCACAGAGCCGCTGCCAAAAAACAGAACCCACTGCATGAGAAGATCAGTGTACAAGTTATAGACTTCAACAAGACAGAATTTATCCTGACTTTGGTTCCCACATTGTCCTAGTTGAACTGTCACTACTTCTCTTGGCATAATGAAGACACAGGGTATGTATGGGCGTGTTATCGTCACACCACATGCCCACGGCAATTAAGCTCTCACGACTGATCACCCTCAAATCAGAACATCAAACCGATGCACTTCAGACGTTGCGTCAAGGCGGATTCATAACGTATACATCGAAAGATACTGAGCTGTCCATCGCCCGAAGACCCTTTGAATATGGAACCCTACCAGACACTTTTATAGCAGGGACATCGATCCCTGTACAACTTCTGGGCTGACCAACGGCTATCAGTCAAGACAAACTTGTCGATAGGTATGTCAACGGCTGTTGAGGGTTGTGTAGTTGAAAGATGTGATGAATATGTTCAGACATACATCAGGAGTCCAAGCAAGTATCTGATGGTTAGAAGCTTTTATGAAGACGACCAGTTGTAGCAGGAATCAACTTGAAGACGGTCCTCAGTTTTGACTTAACTGGTATCTTCCCTTTCCTTCGATTTCTCATTTGTTGCACAGATTTGCCTCAGCATAGGGTAATTCTCGTTCCAGCCAAGTTTCTAGGTTTGAACTGTTCTCACACTATCTCCTTCAACAGACACCCCATTCGCCCTCCTAGAATCTGACGAACGAAATGGTATACATTAGGTTAGCTACCGAAGACCAGGTGAAAACAGGCACACTCTATTTCCATTTCATGAGTGTATAGGAAGCCCATCAAAGAATGTAAGTGGATGAAAGCAAGATGAGTGGTTGGAAAAATAATAGAAGCACAGACAAGGAAAATGATTTCGCGGAACTATCTTCGGTACTCCTATTTCCTGCGAATTGGGCGAGACTATTACCACAGAGTCCTGAGCCCTGCAAGAAATCTGTCGGTAATAGGATAACAGGCACTCCACCCTTTGTGTATTCTACGTCCATGAAGCCCTTTGAGCCTACCACCCACTGCTGGCACGTCAGGACGCTGAGCAATAATATGAAATAAGGAAATAAGACGAGTCAAACGGAGATGCTTACTTGATCATCCCCATACCAGACTGGTAAGGTGATTGAAAAGCAATGTGGGTACCATTCTGGGGCTATTTAGTTTGGATGATCAGCATCAAGTGCTTACCGAACGGCAAAGACATACAGGGGAACCGATGTTAGTGGCAATGGTGATCACTTGTCCCTTCATTACGGCTATGCTAGCAGGACTAGTCGCCAGGATGCGAGATTCTTGTCTCAGCCAGTCCGTCTTCACCAGAAAATTGCGGAACTACGTCGGTTGATTTTCTAGTCAAGCTAGTTATCAGACCTAATTCTACCTACCTGGTTTAGTGTCTTGATGAACTTATAAGCATCAGTCTCTTGATAACCTGATGTCCAGAGGGGTTCACGGTTAAACTGTTTTCATTTATTGCAAGGACAGTCCTCGATACAATAAAATGCTTACTGGGTCAGCGGATCCCGAAAATGATTGCTCTTGTCCGTAATATACAATCGGGATACCATCGATAAACCAATTCAGTACCATCGCATTGCTATGGATCACTATTCAACATTCGCTTTTGTCTAGAAGGGAAACTTACTATAGACTCTGAGGATCAACAGACCGACTGTGCCACCGGGAAACGTCCTGATTTTCCAAGAAATTTCCGAGGAGGCCGGTATCCTATGACGGTATCGTGACGTCTCGAATCAGGATTCAACGCTTCGAACGGTAATTACCCTGAATTTTGTTTTTGAGTCCTCAAACACGCTCTGAACTGCTGTTATATTCTGCGGACCAGGAATTCTGAAGGCCTCCGTCAACGCAGAATACATGGGGAAATTGAGTACGGAGTCAAGTGCATGAGGTCCTTGGTATTGGGCTATTGGACTGAGCATATGAAAGACTGGTCAATCGCTAGATGAAGAGAAGTCACTTACTCGACCTCGAGGCCACCAAATACTTCTCCCATGCAAAATACGCCTGCTTTGGCACAAAAATGAGGCCAGAAGCTTATCTGGACATGTCTGAATGGAGAAAAAAAGGCAATTTTAGAGACGTATGAAACAGCGCCTGAAGTCTACGCACTTCGCAGCTAGGACACCAAAGGCATGACGGAATTTACATGACAATGTAGCTTGAAAAACGCACCATCAATTCTGAGACCATCTATGTCGTATTCCTGGATCAAATTCTGGATCCATTCTCCATATTCCTCAATGACGGTTGGGTTTGTTGTGTCAACGTCCGGAAGCGGCACATTCTGGTCCCCCAGCCAACAGGATTGTTCGCTGGTGATGTTTCCCCACTGAATGGAACAATAAGGATGGTAAAAGGACTTGAGAAGGTAAGGAAACTGGAGATGAGAAATAGTGAGTCCACACACGGCATTTTTGAAGAAATACTGAGAATAGTCGGGTTTAGTTGATGTGGCCATGACATTATTAACGACAACATCAATCATGATGTACCTATAACCATTAGAATCACACAAAATGCTTGAATAATTGATAACGACTCACATGTCCCTTTCATGGAGCTCTGCGATCAGAGCTTTGAGATCGCCTGCTGTGCCAAAGCGGTCGTCGAGTTTGCTGACGTCTTGCACCCAGTAGCCGTGATACGGATCGCCATATACAGTACGGGGACCCTGATAATTCTGATTTATAGGACCGATCCATACTGTCAAGACCATTCAAAATACAGCCTATCTCAAAAGCTAATGAACTCACTAGCTGTGAAGCCAGCATTCTGTATGTAGTCGAGGTTCTCACGGATACTGTTACAATGAAGAAGGATGATTAAATTTGCAGAAATATGACAGCGGGAACAGACAGACGTGTTCCATGTACCTCCACAAAATGATCTCTTCCCTGGATCGCAAACAGTGTGGTCAGTTCCGTTGGGGAGGGCGAAGCGGTCGGTGATTAGCCTGCCAGTAGAAGGCAAGTGTAAGGTCAGTATTTCTGAGCCCTAAAAAATGCACGGACTGATAAATAGAACGGCTGCGCCATTGCTCTGCAGTTGCGGCGCAAGCAGCGTAGAACAAAGTACACAGAGCGAAAACAAAGGTAAGGGAAAATATGGACATCAAGAACGAGGATAGGAGTAAATTCTCACTTGAGCACAAAGGATGGGGGAGAAGAACAGCGGAACGAAGCAATGAAGCCTTGCATGTTTAGCTGCCTTCAAATTGGACTTTGCCTCATCAAGGCAAAAGAATTACCGTAAATAGCGTACGGAGAATCTCAGATTTGTCGGATATTGCCGATAGTCTGCAGTCACATGTCTACATCTTCAAGTTCCTCGGGATAAATAGCTGCTTACATCTCTACCACCAAATCTGGGTTCATGCCTACACTTGGGACCATCAATGGAGAGGCATTCACGACATATGGATGGCTACTGTGTTTCTGGGTTCTGGTTATCCCTTTTCAGGTAACCTTTCCCGTTTCGTTCCGCATCATGCAAGGTTCTAATCTCACCAAAATGAGTATGGTTATCATATATCAGCACTGAACCAAATTAAAGCCGTTTTGACGTGCGAGGATAACCGTGGACAGCTTCCGGCTGGCAGTGACTTGTATACAACGTGCATACCTATGTCCAACTTCGTCTTTTCTTTCGTCACCGCCATCTTTACGGTTGGCGGGCTTGTCGGCAGTCTTATAGCCAACATGTTACTTAATAGTTATGGGCGCAAAGGGGCTTCGCGAACAACTGCCCTTCTGGTGGCCATTGGTGCAGGGTTTATGAGTGTCAGTGGGTCTATTGCTACTCTGAGCTTTGGCAGGTAAGACCACGCGCAGAAACATACGAAAATAAACTACAGCTTCTATCTAGATTTCTAGTGGGTGTTGGGTCAGGTATTGGAATATGTGTTGGGCCAATATACGTTGCGGAAATTGCCCCTTCCACAATAAGTGGAAATGTTGGTTTGTCGTGATTTCTTTCACGTCACCGTTCAATCTGAATTTTGTTCTAGGTGTGCTGACCCAGCTCGGAATTGTACTGGGTATCATGGTTACACAGGTCGCCGGTTTCTGGTTTGCTACTCCATCACAGTGGCGTCTCGTACTCTTTCTCTCTTCAGTGATAGGAGTATTCCAGTTCCTTGTTGGGTATTTCGTTGTTGAGACTCCTACCTATCTAAGGATCAAGGGCCGCCAAGATGAGATGCAGTCAGTTTCCAGGCGATTATGGAATACAAAAGTCATTCAGGATGGTAAGCCAACCTAATTGATCAATTCAACTAATAGGACACTTTATCAGCTCCTAGGCTTGACGATGAAGATCCCGTGGTGGACACACCGGAAGTACGGAGACTAGATTCATATACTAGTACGACGACAGTGGCACAGTTGTTCCTTTCGCGAAGTATTCGAAAGCCTTTGATGGTTGTTTGTTTTGCAATGCTATCACAACAAGTTTCGGGTCCGTGTCTTCTTCAACCGTTTATGGTGCCCTCACTAATTCAAACTCAGGTATTAATGCAGGTGAGAATTTTTTGCCACTGCAATATTTCTATCCAACTTTAGGCACAAAGTTCTCTACTATAGCAACGAGATTTTGTCCAAATCATTGCCCGAATGGGGGCCTTATGTCTCGCTCGGGATCACAATTGTGAATGTCATCATGACGTTCCCACCCATCATTTTGATAGAGGTATCCTCGTATTAAAAGACTTAGTTAAGACCACTGATCAACAACCCAGCGGGTTGGTCGGAAATCTCTCCTTGTTCTTTCAACTTTTGGAGCAGTTGTCTCCCTTGTTGCGGTCGGCTATGGTCTTGACTCCGGGTTCCATACCACCGCCAGCGTCGCGACACTCACTTTTGTAATGTATGTCGTCCCGTCTTCAATGTTCGCCCATGTTCGCCCATATCTCTGACAGATAGACTCCTTCTTAGGTCCTTTGCTATCGGCCTAGGTCCGATTCCTTTCGTAATGATTCCTGAAGTTTCCCCGCCATCAGTTAGAATGTCCAAGCCCAAGTGAGATTGGTATGCTGACTCTGGTTCTAGGCTGTCTCTGCCCTGTCTTCAGTAGCACTCTCATTGAACTGTATGTCGTCATCTTCCTCTCTTTTTCTCTGTTCAAAATTATGTCGCAGGGGTTGCCAACTTTCTCGTTGGCCTAATCTTCCTTCCTCTTCGGAGTTTCCTGTCTGATGATGACCCCACAAAACAAGGACGTGTATTCTACGTGTTTGCCGGGGTGCTGTTAGCAGCGACTTTTTCTTTATTTAAAGTATACAAGCACGACTGAAAACGCACCAGATATATAATCAATGTGTATTTGTTTAACTCATCGATTTGAGATCGATCTGAATTGTCGGAGCTTCAAGTCTAGTTTCGGAGTTTTAACATGTTGAGGTTGAAGGGAGTTATTGCCACTACACCGTGTTGGAGGCGGTCTCTGCCTCTTTCTCTTGATTTCAACCCCCATAAAATTATTCAAAACGGCGACCGGACCTGGAAGCGTTACGCGGCGTTCGGTGACCCCCTCCAGGTCGTCCCACATGGACAACTCGCCGTCCACAAATATTCATACCATTGTCAAGGCTCAAATCGTCTTCTTGCTCTCAACACTCACAGAGGAGAACTTCGAGAGAAATCAGCTTGAAATACGCTCGGTATGCTCCTATGACTCTGAAGTAGTGATTGGATATGAGATGGTCCTGATGCATTACCTCTAGCTCTCTGAACAACACGGCGTAGAAACTTATTTGCACTTCATACGCCGTCTTATCTACCATTCTCAACAACGTCTCACTTCTGGCTCCGGGTTTGGCGGTTCAGATGCTCTTACCTTTAGACTTCTTGTTTCGGAAACTCAACGCATCGGTCGAGACCCGATCCTTGCAGACCGATTTCGAGAGGCAATCGACAGGGGAGAGGGAGATACACTCCGTTTCTTTGATCTCATTCGATTTGTGGATCGCGTGGGACTGCGTCCATTAGAACGATTTATCGTTGCTGCGGCATTCATTTCTAATTCTAATACAAGAAAAGAACTCGTGAACCAGGCTGTTAATCTCATCCACATCGAGTTTGAGGGCGCGGTTCTTTCCCTTTGCCACACTCCTTGCTTCGAAAATGCAGATCTGAACTTTCATCAGTTCGCGAAAGTCATGGCTAAAGTCCTTTCCGAACTGCCATCTGACTCGCCTGTCTTGGACGCGCAACAACGTCAAGCCCTGGTTCTAGCTGCGCAGACGAAATATGGTAAAGAAGCCATTTCGCCAGTTCTGCGACGCATCTTCACGCATTTCAGGTAATAGTCAACTCAAGTTCAGCAGACAGTACATGTTATGCTTACTTCTTTGATAGTCTCCCCCCTGGTACTTCTCTTGTTGAAGTCCTCGTACAGCTCGGCCCAGAAATCACCAGTGACCCCGACCTCGTGTGCGCTTTATTGGAACGTTTCGGTATCATGGAACAGAATCCCCCGCGCGAAGCTCAAGTTATCGAAATAATCTCAGCCCTGGGAAGGCTTGCTGCTGAGGGGACTCCGTTGTGTGATGTGGGAGCTTTGATTCGCACATTGGCGAGTTTTGTAGGTGGTATCGAATTTCATCTATGGCTTGATTAAATACTTTCTACAGCATGTCAAACTCAATTGGCCAGGTGTTGTCAAATCGTTTGATTGGCCAGATCGTCATGGTGTAGATACGGCGACATTGAAACTTCTAATCTCAATTCTTCTCAATGCACCTCGCGATGTAGAACCCCATGCCGTGACTGGGTTTTGGGAAACATGGAATAATCCTTTGTACCAGCTACGCCTCCTTGATGCCTTACTTTCATTACCAGCGGATACTTTCAATTTTGTCGCTCTCCCTGGCCGCAGGATCGTCACAGTTGATGATGTCACAATCGCGAGCCCCACTATCAGGGCACTTGCTGCAAACGTTCAGAATCACACTTGGAACTCTCTTGAATTGTTCCAGGTTCTGGTGCGCCTCGCAGGTTCAGATTCGATGGAGATACGTAGTTGTATTCGTGACATGTTGGACAAAGCCATCAAAATTAGCGCAGAATTAGTTCATATGGGATTACTACAAGTTCCGGTATGTTCATTGGCTATTTTATCTTTGATGTTTCTACTGAAGCTGATGGATCTTCTTAGGACCCCAAATGGAATGATATACGTCGAGAGTACTCTCGGAAGCTGCTCTCTATGTTTCTTGCTGGCCATCCAAATCACCAGCTAGTTTTTATGAGGATTTGGCAGATTGACTCGAATTATCTGACTACCGCCTTCCGTGACTTTTATGACGAAAATAACTTAAATATCACTCGCATTCTAGACGTCGCTCAGGATTTGAAAGTGAGTAATCCTGAAGTTCGGCCCAGAACCCAGTCGAACGTTTACAAGTTTCTGCAGATTTTGGAAGCTCTTCTCGAGGTTCGCCCTTTCACGTTTGCTCTCGATGTCGCCGCTCTAGCATCACGTCGAGAATACTTGAATCTTGATAAATGGCTTCAAGACCATGCCAATCGATACCACGAAGAGTTCTTGCACTCTGTGGTCGTCTTCCTAGCGGCTAAGATGGATAGCGAGAAAACTTGTCGTCTTTCGGAGGCACCCATTGAGAGTAGGACCATGCCCCTCAATGCCCACGTCGTCACTGTCATTCTCAGGTTTTTACGGAGCAGGTCAGCACGATGTAACTCTTTCAAGAACAATTATGCTCATTTGACAGTA
>Ga0153924_1000239_pt1 | contig 36814 bp, 36 predicted proteins | sample TSNJ008MetaG_FD_104709 | JGI IMG/M metagenome (GOLD analysis project Ga0153924, IMG submission 104709) | Attine ant fungus gardens microbial communities from New Jersey, USA - TSNJ008 MetaG | ecosystem: Host-associated > Fungi > Mycelium > Unclassified | place: USA: New Jersey, Wharton State...
ATCGATCTCGATGTGCTTGAGAATGCTTGCCATGGGTGCATAGTAGCACCCATGGCTTTCAGAGGGCTATCGAAATCTTGCGCAGTTCGCAGGGCACGGACCCGAAATGCTTGCGGAAGGCTGAAGTGAAGTGGCTGTGGTGCGCGAAGCCGCAGTCAACGGCAACGCGAGCCAGCGATTCGCCGGCGGCCGCGCGCTCTAACCCGGATTGCAGGCGCAGTTGCATCCGGTAGGCGTGCAGCGACATACCCGTCGCGCGCCGGAAGCGTCGCGTGAGGTAGTACGGTGAAGCGCCGACGTCGCTTGCGATCTGCGCGAGCGAGCGATCGCCGAACGGATCTTGTGCGATCGCCGCTTTAGCACGTTCGACCAGATAGTGCGCCGCGGGCCGGCCGATGTGCGTTTGCAGCGCGCCTGCACAGGCCAACGCATGCTCTTCGACGGCGAGCGCGCTCGCGTTCCCCAGCGCGGCGGTGCGAGCGAGACGAGCAGAAAAGGCCGCGCGCGAGGGCATGGTCACGGCGCCGCGCAGATGTTCGAGCGGGCGCTCGTCCACAAATTCGAAGACCGTACAGCAATCGCCGCCGTCGATCGGATGGCTGACTTTGAATTCCATTTGCGGATGCAGTGCGATAGCAGTGTTTGCGTCGGCAACAACCTCTTCGCGCGTGGTAAAGTGGTACGCAAACGCTCCCTGGCGAGGCAGAACCAGGCGTGGCGTCGTCTCCTGCTCGACCTCGCCGCAGCCGCTCTTGCGCGAACGGCAACGCACCTCACTGATCCGCACGATGGGACCGGAAAAAATCGTGGTGTGCTCGAGCATCGACCTCCGGCCTCTTGCGCGCTACTCTGTCAGTGCGAGCTTGATGACACGCTCCTGTTCGACCGCGTGCGCGCCGGGATAGCCTTCCGACGGCGAAGCGCGATAACCGCGCCCGGCGTACCCGATGTCGAGCGGCTTGTGCAGACGCTCGAGAAGTCGTCTGCGCGCGTAGGCGCGCGCACCCATGTTCTTCGGTTCTTCCTGAACCCAGACGAGCGATTTGAGATTCGGATACGTATCGAGCAACGCGTTGATGACGTCGGCCGGCATCGGCGAGAGCAGCTCGATGCGCACGATCGCCGTTTTCTTCATCTTCGCGTAGAGCTCGGATGCAATCAAATCGTAATAGATCTTACCCGAGCAGAGCAGAATGCGCTCGATTTTCTTCTTGTCGGTAACGCTCGGATCGTCGAGCACCGGTTTGAACGAGCCGGCGGCCATGTCGTCGATCGAGCCTGATGCGGCTTCCGCACGCAGCAACGATTTAGGCGTCATCACCACCAGCGGCACGGGATTGTGCGAAGCCGCCTGTTCGCGCAATAGATGATAGTAATTTCCCGCGGTGGACGGATAGGCGACGCGCAAGTTCCCTTCGGCCGCAAGTTGGAGGAAGCGCTCGAGCCGCGCGCTCGAGTGTTCGGGACCCTGACCCTCGTAGCCGTGCGGTAAAAGCAGCGTCAAGCGCGAGGTTTGTCCCCACTTCGCCTGGCCCGCAGCGATGAATTGATCGATGACGATCTGTGCGCCGTTTACGAAGTCGCCGAATTGCGCTTCCCACAGGACGAGCGCCTTCGGCACCGCCGCCGCATAGCCGTATTCAAACCCAAGACATGCGTATTCCGACAGGGGGCTGTTATGAATCTCGAAGCTCGCGCTGGCTTCCTTGAGATGCTGTAGCGGAATGTACTCGGCGTTGCTCGACGGATCGTGCAGCACCGCATGTCGGTGGCTGAACGTTCCGCGCTCAGTATCCTGGCCGCTGATGCGAACGGGAACGCCGGATGAGAGCAGAGATGCAAACGCAAGTGCTTCCGCCATGCCCCAATCGACCAATCCCTTTTGGGCGATCGTCGCTTTGCGGCGCTCGAACTGGGTGGCCAGCTTCTTGTTCACGGTGAATCCGGCGGGAACCGCAATCAGATCGTCCGACCACTCGAGCAGCTGTGCCTTGTCAACCGGCGCGAGCGTCGCCGTCGGCAACGGCGCTGACTGCGAGATCTTCTCGATCATGCTGCCGCCGTGCGATTCTTTGACGTTGTGATACGCTTCCTGCAGGCGCGCCGTCGCATCGGCAATCATCTCGTTCGCCTGTTCGGTCGTGATCGTGCCCTGCGCGATCAATTTGTTCGCGAACAGTTCGCGTGCCGTCGGATGGGTCTTGATCCGCTCGTACATCGCGGGCTGGGTGTATGCGGGCTCGTCTTGCTCGTTGTGACCGAAGCGGCGATATCCAATCAGATCGATGACCGCGTCGCGCCCGAAGCGGCTGCGGAACTCCTCTGCCAAATGCACGGCGGAAATACATGCATCGACGTCGTCGGCGTTCACGTGAATGATCGGTACGTCGAAGCCCTTGGCGAGATCGGACGCGTAACGCGTCGATCGCGAATCCCGTGTGTCCGTCGTGAAGCCGATTTGATTGTTGGCGATGATGTGCAAGGTGCCGCCTGTTGCGTAACCCGGCAGCGATTGCAGGTTGAAGACTTCGGCGATGATGCCTTGCCCGGTGAACGCGGCATCGCCGTGGATCAAGATCGGCGCGGCGGCGCGCACGTCGAGCGAAGGCAGCGGCCCGGCGTGATTGGTTTGCAATGCACGCGTACGGCCCTCAACCACGGGATCGACCGCTTCGAGGTGGCTCGGATTGTGCTGCAGCGTCACCATGATCTGCTTGCCGCCGGTCGTGGTGTACACGCCGGTTGCGCCGTGGTGGTATTTCACGTCGCCGGTCACGTCGTCGTCGCTGCTGACTTCACCGCGCTGGTGCGCGGCTTCGAATTCGCCGAGCAATTCCTCGTAGGGCATGTTCACGACGTGCGCGATCACGCTCAAGCGTCCGCGATGCGCCATGCCAAGGACCGCGTTGGGCGTATTCTCCTCGGCCAGCATCTCCAGCGTCTCCTCGAGCATCGGCACCATCACGTCGAGGCCTTCGCCCGAGAAGCTCTTCTGCCCCAAAAACGTCTTGCGGACGTACCGCTCGAACGTCTCCACTTTGGTCAGGCGTTGCAGCACTCTGATCTGTCGCTTCTTCGAAAGCGAAACCTTGTGCGCGCCGCTCTCGATCGCTTCGCGCAGCCAGCGGCGCTGCTCGGTATTCGAGATGTGCTCGAACTCGTACGCGATCGTCGAGCTATAGATGTCGCGCAGCTTTGGCAGAATCTCGGCCAGCGTCGCGCCCGGCACGTGCACGTTGAGCACCGACGCCGGAATTGCCGATTGCAGCGCGGGCTCCAGTCCGTACGTGGCGGGATCGAGCTTGGGATCGCCAAGCGGCTCAGATCCAAGCGGATCGAGATGCGCGGCAAGATGTCCGTGCGTGCGATATCCGGAAACGATTGCCATCCCCGCCGCCACCGCACGCAACATCTCGTCACTGGGCACAGCGGCCTCACCGAACGTTAAAGATTCGGCTTTAGCCGGCTCCGCGTCACCCTGAGCTTGTCGAAGGGCCGCTTTCAATCCGAGTTGCGCGAAGAGCGTTTCGTAGAATTCGTCGGTGCCTTGCAGCAATTGATCGACGCGACGCAAGTACTCACCCGACTGCGCACCTTGGATCACGCGGTGATCGTAGGTACTGGTCATCTGCATGACTTTGGCGACGCCGAGCGAGCGCAGCGCAGATTCCGATGTGCTCTGGAATCCCGGGGGATAGCCGATCGCGCCGGTTGCGAGAATCGCGCCTTGCCCCGCCATCAAGCGCGGTATGGATGCCACCGTGCCGATCCCACCCGGATTGGTCAGCGTAAACGACGCACCTTGCAAATCGTCGGTGGTGAGTTTGTTGTCGCGTGCCCGCTCGACCAGCTCTTGATACTTCGCATAGAAACCGGCAAAATCGAGCGCACCCGCATTCTTGATCACCGGCACGATCAAGAAGCGCGATCCATCCTTGCGTTGCGAGTCGACGGCAAGGCCAAGATGAATTCCAGGCTCGAGACGCTGCGGTGCGCCGCTGTCATCGCGCCGGAAGCTGTAGGTGATAAACGGCATCTCGACCGCTGCGCGCACGAGCGCGTAGGCAACGATATGCGTGAACGATACCTTCTCGCTGCGGCCCGCGGCTTTGAGCGCGTTGTTGAGCTCCTTGCGCCGCGCATCGAGCACATCGACAGGCAACGTGCGAAAGCTCGTCGCCGTTGGAATTGTCAGCGACTGCTCCATGTAACCGGTGAGCGCGGCAGCCGGACCTTTGAGCGGCGTCAGCTTCGCACCGGCGGGCGGCGCGGGCAGCGGCGGCAGATTCGAAACCGCAGCGGTAGGGCGCTTGCGAGCACCGTCGGCTTGCGCGGCAACGTCGGCACGCAGAATCAAACCATTCGGTCCCGAGCCGCGAATTGAACCCAAATCGAGCTCGAGCTTGCGCGCGATACGCTGCGCGCGCGCCGATGCAACGGCTTCGCCGGTTTTTGCTGCGCTCGGCGTTGCCGGCGCAATCGTGGTCGCGGGCGCGCTCTCTTTGGGTTTAGCAGGAGCCGCGGACCGCGCGGCATTCGCATCGATTTCGGCGAGCTTTGCGCCGACGGCGATCGTGTCGCCCTCTTTGCCGAAGAGTTGCGTAACCACACCGGATGCCGGAGCCGGCACTTCAACGTCAACCTTGTCGGTGGTGACGTCCGCGATCGGGTCGCCTTCGTTCACCGACTGACCCGGCTTCACGCGAAACGCGACGATCGATCCCTCGGTCACCGATTCGCCCATCTCCGGCGAAGTGACGGCGACGATCTGCGATTTCTTTGCTTTGCCGTTGGTCGTCGTCGGTGCGGGCGCGGCGGTTACAGCGCCGTTCTTTGACGTGTCGATCTCGGCAAGGGGTGCTCCCACGGCAACCGTGTCGCCCTCTTTGCCGAAGAGCTGCGTGATCACGCCTGCGGCGGTGGCCGGCACTTCGACGTCGACTTTGTCGGTCGTCACGTCGACGAGCGTGTCGCCTTCGTTGACCGCGTCGCCGACCCGCTTGCGCCATTCGACGATGGAGCCTTCGGTGACCGACTCGCCCATCTCGGGAAGGGTCACTTTGACTACCGCGTCCGCCACGTTTGTTGGTACTCCGTCCTGCAGGTGTGTTTTAAAATCCGGGCGGCCGCCCGGAGACTGGTTTTCATTAGACTCCCGCCATTCTAACCCCGCCCCCGCCCGCCGGGATACGACCAGGGGCGCCTAGCCGAGGTGCGCGGCGCGAGCAATTGCTAAACTCGAGCACGCGATAGCGATCCACAGGATCGCCCCCAGCGCGAGCGGGCGGAACCCAGCGTCGCGAATCTTCTCGAAATCCGTACCGAGTCCGACGCCTGCCAGCGCGACGGCAATCGCAAAGAGCGCTAACTCTTGCAACGGTGATTGCAGTGCCGCGGGAATCAAGCCGAACGAATTCAACGCCGCTGCAAGCAGAAACCACAAAATGAACCACGGCACGATCGCGCGCCAATCGATGCCCCGCTCGCCGCCGCGTGCCCACTGCAAGCGTCGCCAGCCGTAGAACACAACGATCGGAACGATCAGCGTCGTGCGCGTGAGCTTCACGATCACCGCAGCGTTTCCGGCCGCACGGCCGTAAGCGAACGACGCAGCTACGACCGAGGACGTGTCGTTGATCGCCGTGCCAGCCCAAAGTCCGAACGCGTGCTGTGAGAGATGCATCACGTGGCCGAGCGCAGGAAATACGAGCACCGCCACGACGTTGAACAAGAATACTGCGCCCAGCGCATAGGCGACGTCGGCTTGATCGGCTTCGATCACGCTCGCAACTGCCGCGATCGCGGATCCGCCGCAAATCGCGGTACCGACGCCGAGCAGCCGGCGGAGATCGCGATCCAGTCCAAGAACGCGTCCCACAACATACGCAAGCGTAAGGACGATGACGAGCGAGCCGAGCATGACCGGCAGCGACCTCGCGCCGCCGAGCACGATCTCCGCCAGGCTCAAATGTGCACCAAGCAGCACGATCGACCATTGCAAGAGCTGCCTGCCGGCAAACGCAATGCCCGGACGTAAACGCTCGCCGGGCGGACGCACCGCAGCGACGAGCGCTCCCAGGACGATTGCAAAAACCGGCGCGCCGACGATCGGCACGCGATTTCCCAAGACCGTGGCAACGATCGCCACGGCGAGAGCCAGTACGAACCCGTACATCCGTGTTACGCGATCACGGCGCTAGAAGAACTTTGCGGGCTCCGGTGGTTGCGAGATCAAACGCGAGCGTATGAAATGCGGCCGTTGGTGGCTGAGCACCCAGCCGGCGATGTCGTACGCCTGCTGCAGTGAGAGCGAGCCTGGGGCGTTCTGCGGCATGTTGTAAAGCACGAACCCGGTCATCCGATCGATGTGCGCCATGCCCGCCCCGTTATTGAACGACGTCGGTCCCCACAGCGGCGGAAAGGTTCCGTGAACGCCGGCGCCACTGGTTTGATGGCATACCGAACACTTTTGCATGTAGAGCGCATGACCCCCAGCCAGATCCGGCGACGACGTCGGCAGAGGGACGATGTACCCGTCGCTTCGCGGTTGCGAGGCACCGGTCGGCACATTGCGCGATAGATAAGCGATATACGCAACTACTCCCACCATGATCTTGCTCGTATAGGCGGGTGGCTTGCCGTTCATGCTGTAGAGAAAGCATTCGGCGATCCGGTCTTGGAGCGTGATCACGCGACGCGAGCGTTTGCTCCATTGCGGAAAACGGCCGTAGACGCCGACGAAGCTTCCGCCGCGCGGCTGCGTTCCTGCGCCCAGATGACACGCGGCACAATTCATGTCGGCAGTAACGTCGTGCGGCGCAACGCGTTGCGTTGCGGCGATCGCGTCGTGACCGAGTGCAATCGAAGCGCCGAGCGGACCGCTCGGCAACGCATGCGGATCGTAAAGCGGCGAGCTCGGGCGGGGTGCGCTTGCGCAGGCGGCGAGCGCCGCCGCTGCGATGACCCAGAGAAGACTAATACGTAAGCGCAACATACGTGTATCCGTACACCTTCTGAAGCACGGCTACCGTCGCGACCATCGACGGATTGACGAGCGTTCCCACAATCAAGTGCGTAAGGATGTCGTCGGCTACGTCTTGCGCCGTCATGCCGGCGGGCGCGAAGCCCGCCTTGACGAGCGCTTGTGACTGCTCCTCGACGGCGGTGTGACACGTAAGCATGATCAAGCCACGTCTCTGAAGGGTCTCGATCGAGGTGTCTTGATACATTCCATGCGGGTCACCGGGTGCGGCGGCGGTGTTGTACGGGCTGGTTGCCTTCAACCAAGTATTGCTTGCAATCGTCGCGCCCTGCGCGTCGGCGATCTTGAAGAATTCACCGATGCGGTATTTCTGCCACACGTAGTCGCTGTAACCGTACGCCGCCGACGGACCATGACCGGCGACCGCGATGGCAATTTCGTCGGGTGCGTGGCCGTATCCGAATTGCAAACCGTTGAACGAGTTCTTCACATTGTTCCAGAGCCCCGGCTTGAATGCGACCGCTTCAAAAAGCTGGCGAATCTTCGCTGGCCGTCCAACAACCGCGTCGAACGCCCCGGCGTCGAATTGCGCTCGAGTCTCCACCAGTTCCGAGCCTCCGGGAATAGCCGTCGCGGCGGCTGACGGCGCGGCGGCCCCGGCGACCAGCGTAGCGGAAGCCGTGAGAAAGCGGCTGCGGTTGATCATGGATCCTCCTTCGGCGGGGAGATTTCTCGCGCGGGACGCAGCATCGACCGCGGCGGCGACAGCGGCGATTCCGGTCGTTATCGTACCCGAAGACGACCCGGCGATCACGGTCGATCGGCCGAATCTCCGTCGCCCCGGGCCCGCATCTGCTCTCGCGCGCGCCGAGCCGCAAACTTGGCATCGCCGGATTTTCCATCGGTGGACATCTCGCTCTGGTCCAAGCGTCGACAATGGCGATCTCTTCACTGCAGCTGCGCCGTTCTTCGGCGCTATCACCGACATCGATCCTGCGGAGATTCACATTCCGGTTTGCCGCACGCGCGCATCTGGCGCAGTGCCCTGCGCGTACCGAACGACGTGCGCATCTGCGGCTCCGCCGGGCATGCATTTTTCGACGAGACGAGAAACTCATATGTAGTTTGCGCTGCCGAAGACGCGTGGAAGCGCGTTTTGGCGTTCTTTAAGGATCAACTCGGACTGCTCACATGAACGCACTCGTCGACCTCCTTTTTCTCCTGACCGGAATCGCGCTGGGCGCATTCGTGATGCAGGCTCGCCAGCGCGGAGAACGTTCGGCGCTGGAAGCCTTGCTCGAACGCGCAAAAACCGATCTGCGCGAATCAACCACGAAACAGGCCGGCGAGCGTGTCGGTCAGGCAGTCGCGCCGATCGCCGAGCGCCTCGGTGAATTCGATCGCCTGATGCGCGAGCTCGAGAGTAAGCGCAACGAAGACACCGGAGCGCTCAAGGAACAGCTCGCGCATCTGCTGCGCCGGGCCGACAAGATCGAAACCGCCGCGAACGCGCTCTCGAATCAAACTTCGACGCTCGTGACTGCGCTGCGCAGTCCGACGACGCGTGGAAAATGGGGCGAATTCCAGCTTCGCAACGTGGTCGAAAAAGCGGGGATGCTCGAATTCTGCGACTTCGACGAGCAGCAAACGATTGCGTTCGAGTCGGGACGCGGACGTCCCGACATGACGATCAAGCTTCCGGGGAATCGCCGCATCTTCGTCGACGCGAAAGCGCCGACCGACGCATTGCAGGCAGCCTTCGAATCGGCCGACGACGATGCGCGCCGGGAGCTCGTGAAGCGACACGCTCGCGCGCTGCAAGATCACATCGACTCACTCTCGCGGCGCAACTATCAATCCGGCGAAGGGTCGGCGGATTTCGTCGTGATGTTCGTGCCGGGCGAGGCATTTCTCAGCGCGGCGTGCACCGAGAACCCGATGCTGATCGAATACGCGCTGGATCGCAACGTGCTCGTCGCCGGTCCCCTCTCACTCATCAGCCTCTTGCGTTCGTTCGCGATGGGCTGGCAAGCCGTCAAGCAAGAAGAAAACGCGAAACGCATCGCCGCGCTCGGTCGAGAGCTGTACGAGCGCACCGCACGTTTTGCCGAGCGGCTGGTCAACCTCGGTCGCAATCTCGAGCGCTCCGTTGGTGCGTTCAACGAGGCGGTCGGAACGTACGAGTCACGGCTCTTGCCACAAGGCCGCAAACTCAAAGAGGAAGCGGCGTTAGGCGGTGAGGAGCTGCCCGAACCCGGAGTAATCGATCTGGCGCCGCGAGCGATCACCGCGCTCGACGCAGAGCCGCGCGACCGGCGTCACGCCGGTTAGCGAATCGCGGCTCGCTCGATCACTCGCGCGCCTTCGCGCAGTTCGATCAACGGCTCGGGGACGCGTGTGTTGACGAATAGCGTGCTCGCCGAACCGCTCGGATGTAGTTGGCCGAGCTTTCTGGCGGATAATGCTCCGACGGCGTACACGTCGTAGGTATCGCTACCGCGAGCAATCACGAACACCCAGCTGCGATTCCGAGCGTAGATCGCCTTTGCAGACGGAGCGGCTCCCGTCCCCACTGGAGCAAACTGCGCGTGCTCGAAGTGGCTCTGCACCATCGCGACGAGCGCGGGCTGCAGGTCTTGTGCATGCCGACTCGCCGCAAACATCGAGAGCACGCCCAGGACCAGACCCGCCGCGAGCGCCGCGCCCAATTGGACGAGTCGCGGAACGCGCGATTGGTGCGGCGCCGTCAGATGCAGCTCTCGCATTCTCGGCGGAGTCTGTGCGGTGACGCCGGATTCGAGTGCAAGTATCGTCTCTTCAGCCTCGCCGACGCGCCGCCGACATACGGCGCAGCCGGCAACGTGCGCCTCGACTTGCGCGCGTTCGTCCTCATCGAGCAGGCCAAGGGCGTGGAGTTCGGCGAGTTCGCCGATGTGCGGTTCAGCCATCCGAAACCTCCACCAGCGAATGACGCAGCGCGCGCAGAGCGGCCGAAATGCGGCTCTTCACCGTTCCAATCGGCTCGCCTAAATCATGCGCGATCTCCGCGTGCGTATAGCCGCCATAATAAGCCAGGCCAATCATCTTTGCCTGTACGGGCGCCAGCGCTGCGACTGCCCGCGCAATGCGATCGCGCTCGATTGGATCGGGCGGAAGTTCGTCGGGCACGACTTGCAATCCGGCGCGCCGCGCAACGTCGGTTTGGCGTCCGCTCCGGCGAAATTGTTCGAGTGCGCTGTTGCGCGAGCACGTCACGAGGAACGCCTCGAGCGATCCCCGGTCGTCTCGATACGCGTCGCCGCGGCGCCACAGATGCAACATCACCTCGTGCACGCAGTCTTGGGAGCCGTCGCGATCGTGCAGAATCCGCAGTGCAGCAGTGTACATGCGCGAGCCGAAACGGCGGTACGCCGCTTCGTACGCCCAGGATTGACGCTCTGCGAACGCGCGTTCCAGCGCCGGGTCTCGCAACTACGCTCCGGCGCCGAGGGAGTGGTCCTGGAAGTCCGCATCACCGCGATCGACCTGCACGTTGCGATAGCCGATCGCATGCAGCAAACCGTCGTGCGGCAACGCTAGGGGTCCGGGCTTGGGTGCCGTGCCGGGAGCCGGCTGCGGGTACGCGGTCGACATTGCAGACGCAAAGTGCAAGTTGCCGTCGACGTGCGTGACGATCTGGTGAATGTGGCCGTAGAGCACGGTCACGTGGTCGAATGGACGCAATAGCGCAAGCGCGTTCGCGCCGTCCTGCGTCGTCCAGCCCCACGACGGGAAGAGCGCGTAGAGCGGCACGTGCGTGAAAACGACGATCGGCGTGGACGGCGGCCGCGCGGCAAGATCGCGCCGGAGCCAATCCAGCTGATCGTTCCCGATTAAACCCATCGTTTCGAAACTAAAGACATTGAGCAGCACCACGTAATGCACGCCGCCGGCATCCCACGACGCCCAACCGCCGTCCGTCGCGCCTTTGATCTTGAAGTTCGAAAGGTACGGTTTGAAGTCGTTGCCGAGCACGTCGTGCTCCCCCGGCAGCGCGATCAGCGGCGCGCGCAGCGTGTGCAGGATCGCGTGCGCATCGTCAAACTGCTGCGGCGTGGAGAGATGCGTGATGTCGCCGGTATGAACGACGAAATCCGGCTGCTCGGGCAACGCATTGATGGCCGAGACGCACGACTGGAGTGTCGCAGTAACGTCGGGGTTGGCCGCCTGATGAAAGCCGATGTGGCTGTCGCTAATCTGCACGAACCTCGCCGCGGCGCCAGGTTCGCCGAGGGCCCGGCCCACAGCAAGTCCCTGCGCGGAGATCGTATACGCGATGCCGGCGCCGGTCCACGCGACGTGGCTCAAGAAATCGCCGCGCCGCATTAGGTTGCATCCTTGACGATGATGGTTCCCTTCATGAAGGGATGAATTTGACAGAAATAGGTGTACGTTCCGGCCTTGGTAAACGTGTGCTTCCAGGTTTGATGCGTATCGAGTCCTTTGGAATCAAAAGACATGTCGGTCGCCGTCACCGTGTGCGCATCGTCGTCGTCGTTCACGAATAGTATCGTGTCGCCCGTTTGGATCGTCACGGTCGCAGGGACGAATGCGTCGTTGCGAAGATGCACGGTCGCCGTCGTTGGGGTCGGCGCCGCCGGCGCAACCGCCGTGCCGATTGCCAGAAGCGCGAGGCAAAGGAGAATGCGTTTCATACCACCTCTATGCCGCAGGGGGCGTTTTGGTTCGGCGTTAGGTTAACGCCGGGAAAAGTGCGACGAAGGACGCGCCGGTCTCGAGCTCGTCGAGCGAGAGCGTGCCCTCGTGCGCGCGCGCGACCCATTGCGCGATCGCCAGACCCAAGCCGCTTCCGCCGTGTGCGCCGCTCACGAAGCGCTCGAAGACGCGCGAGCGAAGGTCCGGCTCGACGCCGGGACCGTCGTCGCTGACGCGCAGGAATGCCCGGCCGTCCTCGACGCCGGTGGTTACGGAGATGCGCGCCGCCGCATGCTTGAGCGCATTGTCGAGCAGGTTGCGCAGCAGCTCGCGCAGCCGCCGCGCGTCCCCGTCCACGATCGCCGGCTCGAGACGCACCTCGAGCTCGACGTTCGCTTCGCGCGCACGCAGCTCAAATTCGCGCGTGCAGGCGCCGGCAACCGCCGCCAGATCGACCGGCTCGCGTTGCAGCAGGCCGGGCTGTGGTGCGCGCGCGAGCGTCAGGAGATCGCCCACCAGCGCGCTTGCGTCCATCGCCGCTTTTGCGATTGTTTCGAACGACTCGCGCAAGCGGTTCTCGTCGTGCTCGCCGCGCGCGGCCTGCGCAACGCTTGCAATCGACGCCATGGGTGAACGCAGCTCGTGCGCCGCGTCGGCGATGAATTCACGCTCGCGCGCTCGCGAAGCCAAGAGCGGCGCCAGCGAAAGCCGCGCGAGCGCCCACGACGCCAGGCCCACGAGTACGAGCAGCGGGAGGTCGGCGGCAACGATTTCGATCGCAACCTTGCGCATCGTCTGCGCGTACACCGACGCGCCTTCAGGCGTGGAGAGCGCGGGCTGAAGTAAACTGTGATATTGCGCGCCGAGAAGCAGATAGAGCGCTACCGACGCGGCAGCGAGCACGACGGTGAAGATGCCGACGTACGCGCCGACCAGCCGCGCAATCACGTTACGAACTTATACCCGACGCCCCACACGGTTGCGATGACCTCGCCGGCGCCGGCCTTTTTTAACTTGCGCCGTAGCTGACTGACATACACGTCCACGATGTTGCTCGATCCTTCAAAGTCATAATCCCAAATGCGTTCGAGCAGATCCGCACGCGAAAACGTGATGCCGCCATTTCGCACCAGAAATTCGAGGAGCCGAAACTCCGTCGCACCGAGCTGGATCGTTCGTCCGTTGTACGATGCATTTCGCGCAGCGCAATCCACCAACAGCCCTCCGGCCTGGACCCGGTCCAAGATCGGCGCGCGCACGCGGCGCGCGATGGCACGGACGCGAGCAACGAGCTCTTCTTCCGCAAACGGCTTGACCAGATAGTCGTCGGCTCCACAATCCAAACCCGTTACGCGATCTTCGACACCGTCACGAGCCGTCAGCATCAGGATCGGCGTGAGGACGTTCATCTTGCGGGCGCGCCGCGCGATCTCGAAGCCGTCGCACTTTGGCAATCCGACGTCGAGGATCGCGGCATCGTACGAATCGCGCAACAGGTAATCCAGGCCGCGCTCGCCGTCAGTGACGAGGTCGACCGCATACTTACGGCGTTCCAGCATCGCACGAACGGCGTTCGCGACCGGGAGACTGTCCTCGACGACCAGGATACGCATCAGCAATCTAGAGTTTCGCCGGCCAGGGGAAACCTACTGTCAGCGCACCGCCGAGGTTCGAGGTCCCGTTGATGTTGTGCACTTCCTGGAGCAAGACACGCGCATGCCGATTCAGCATAAATGCGCCATAGTAGACGACGTCGCGCGTGATGATCGGATTCTCGTAGGCGTCGTAACGCACGCCAAGGTACGCGTGGTGCGTAACGTAGTATTTGAGGCGCAGGTATCCGCCGCTGCTGCCGACCAGCGTCCCGAACCCGTCGGCGTTGTGATCTTGACCCCACCACTGCTCGCCCTGCAGGTCGAACGCACCGCGCGTCCAATCGGCCCACACGCCACGCCGATCGTACGCGTCGTCGAACGGAGTTTTTCCGGTCAGCACGATGCGCCGCGTTCCGGAGAGCCCCTCAACACCCGCCGTCAGAGACGAGGTGAGCGGCGCATGCACAAACAGGCCGACTTCGGGCGTTTCCGCCGACGTCGTTTCGCCGGTCGGAACCGGCGCACCGCCGTACGGCGCCCCCTTGAACTCACCCAAATCCATGACCGCATCGACGACTGCGCTGCCGATCGTCCGCTCGACCTGCGCGCCCCAACGCGGCGCTGCAAGCGTGAGATCGTCAAGCCCCACATGCGCGCCGTAGTATCCGTATTGCTGTAAATCGTCAAGACGCTGCCCCGGCGATTGCGGCAGCGGTAATTCGAACAATCCCGCCCGATACAACGTCTGTGTATGCGCGTCGTAGGTCGCGAGATAACCGAGATACAATCCCGCCGGTCCGCCGCCTGCACCCAAATTGTAGTGGATGAACGCGCTGATCTTTCCAACGTCCCAATTGCTCAGCAACACGCCCCCGGGAGAAAAGCGCCGCATATCGACCGGGTTTTCTTCCCATTCCAGTTGATACCGGATCGCAACGCCCGTCGTGCCGTGACGCGGTAGCGGCAATTGATAGCCGTGTGCGCGAAAGTATTTCCCGAACGTGTTCAGCTCCGGAATTACCGTGTGGCACTGCTCGCACTGAAAATGGTAACGCTGTGCAAACAGCGGTATCGCCCGCGCCGGAATTGGAAACGCGATCGACAAGAAAAAAACCGCCGCGATCGCGCCGAGCTTGCTACTTTGCACCGATGACTCCTCTCATGCCTCCGCTGTAGTGAAAGAAGCAGCCGTAGAGATACTCACCGGGCTGATCGATGAGGAAGACCGCCGAAGCTTGTCCCGGTTGGAGCACCCCCGCTCCCCAATTACCCGAAATGTCGTCAGTTGCGCCGGGCTGCGTCGCTGCAAACGTGAACGGCGACTGCGCGGGAAACGTACTGGCTCCCGGAATCGCCGTCGCAGTGTGCGAGGTGTTGTCGACATTGACGAAACGAACGCCGGAACCGACCGCTACCGTAACGGCGTCGGGCGAATAGCCGAGCCCCGTTCCGGCGGGCGTCGACCGCGCTCCGAACGCAGCGATGCTCACGTCGATCGTCGTAACGCTCGACACCGATGCGCCGCTTCCGGTGCCGCTGTTGATACCGCCGGCCGTGCAGCCACTGAGCAACAATGCGGTTGCGATTGCAGCAGATCGTGCGTTCATGTGTTCTCCTCGTGCACCAGTTGCTGCCAGAGCCGTGCCGACGCAAGTAAAACCGCGTTGACACTCCCGTCCGAGCGTAAGATCGTAACAAATGTCGAGTGTGCGTCGGCATATCCGTCGCCACCGCGCGCGGTGACGACGCCGAATTCATGCATTACGCGATGCACGTCGGATACATTTCCGCCAGCGATCAGCCAATACGCGGGATCGGCATCGAACGTGCGTGCCACGCGCACAAGATCGGCGTGGGAGTCGCGTTCGGGATCGAGCGTGATCGTTAGGAAGCGCAGCGATCCGTGTACCGAACGCTCGTACTGGGCAGCGCGTGCAATCTGGGCTTCGATCAGCGGACAGACGTCGTGGCAATGCGCTGAGACGAAGGTAACGGCCAGCGGGCGTCCGCGCAATTGTGCGAGTGTGAATCGCTCACCGCGCTGATCGACGAGCAGCGGCGCGCGCGCTCCGTAGCCGCGCGCCGCACCGATGATCAAGAGTGCGGCCGCGGCGGCAAGGATCCTACGCATGGATTGATCCCTAATGCCGGATGTAGGGATTGCTGGTGGGGGAGCTGGTGGCGGAGGTGGTGGGTGAAGCGGTTGCGGTCCCCGACGGCCGCGCAGTGCTCCAGAGGCCGCCGTATTCATTGAGGCCTTGGCCGTTGTCTTGTCCCGCGGCCGTGTCACCGGCGTACTCGTAGAGTGGTTGGCTATTGTAGGTCCACTGCAGCGTCCCGTCGCTGCGGGTGATGATACCGAAGCTCGTGCCCGACGGCGCCTTAGTGCCGGCCGGCGCAGCGTACGGCGGCCAGAAAGTGGTGCAGCCGTTCGACGAGTTGCAGTTCGAAACGTTTGGGGTGTCGGCGCTGAAGACGTAGAGCGTGTGTCCGTTCGATCCGACGAACGCCGTGCTTCCGGCGACCGTCGCCTCTTGAGGTGTGCTTGCCGGCGTCGATGCGGTTGTGGGCGCGGTTGTCGGAACGGTCGTCGGCATCGATCCGGACGATCCGCTACCGCCGCCGCCGCACGCGGCGAGCGTCAGCGCAATCGCCGATGCCGTAAGAAATGGTGCACGTTGCATGTAGGAAGAGCCTCCGATAGTTCGTGTAGAGGCTCACAACGTAACGAGAACTTCTGAAGAAAGTGTAAAGCGCTGTTATGGCGTTGCGATTGCGTCGCGCATCGAGATCGCCAGACCGCGCAGTGTGGGGTCGTCTGACGCATCGGCGGCAGCGCGCTCGAAGGACGCGCGCGCTCCGGCGCGATCGCCTTGATGCAGCAGCACGGTTCCAAGCGCGAATCGCGCCCGCGCGTATCCGGGTGCGAAATCGAGTGCCGTCTGCAATTCGCGTTGGGACTCGTCGTAGTGACCTTCGCGAGCTTCGATGATGCCGAGATCGTAGTGCGCAACGGCGTATTGCGGATCGTTGTGAAGTAATGTTGAAAAATCCGAGCGCGCCGTCGCAAGGTCGCCCGTCTGGAGCGCGACCAAGCCGCGCGCATACAGGGCGCGCGCCGAATCCGGTGCACGCGCAACGAATCGGTCCGCTACCCGGCGCGCTCCGGCTAGATCCCCACGCGATACGTCGACCGCGATCAGGTTTGCCATCGCCGCCAGGAAACCGGGATCGAGCGCAATCGCGCGTTCGAACGATTGCGCCGCCTCGTCAAACCGGCCGCTCTGAGCGAGGGCGATACCCAGATCGTACGCTGCGGTCGAACCCTGCGGCTCCGCCGGGTGCAAATCGAGAATGCGCGTGAATTCCGCTTGCGCATCGCTCCAGCGATGTGTTTCAAGTGCAGCAAGTCCGATATGAAATCGTTCGACGATCTCGCGCGCAATTGCCTGATCGTGCAGCGTCGCCGCCGCAGTGCTGTGTGGCGCGGGCGTCGTGGCATACATTTGCGCCACGGCAGGTGCAGCTGCGCACACAAACGCGACGGCGAGCGCAAGGCAGTGCCGGCGCATCTGCAGCTAGGGCCGCAATTCCGCGGGCAACTCCGCCGCTTTCGCCGACTTGGCCGAAGCCGCGACCTCGGGGCGGCACAACCATCCCGTACGGCCGTGTTCGTCGATCGGTCCCAACAGCGGGGCTTGGGCTGAAGGCACGAGCTCGCTCGCCTGCGTTGCGGTCAGAACTCCGGCATCGACGCATGCGTAGCGCAGGCTTAGCGCTCCCAAGAGCAGTAGACCCGCGAGGCTCAACCGTGCGATGAGGCGGCTCGACATCACGACCAGTATAGTCCAAAAGCTAAGGAATCGATGAATCGGGCCTGCCTAGCAGTGCCGGCGCTCCTGCTTTTGGGTGCCGCTCCCGCCCAGCTCGTGGTTGGAAGCGTGCACGATCAGCACGGCTCACCGATTGCGGGAGCCCATGTCCGGCTGATCGGGTCCCTGGTCGGCTCGCCCGCGACCGCGCTGACCGCAAATGATGGAACGTTTGCAATTCCGGGTGAAGCGACTTCGGTTGAAATTCGTTGTGCGTACTGCCGTACGACCGACGTGCCGGTAGCTTCAGATGGAACTGCGATCGCAATCGTCGTGCGCTACGACGCCGTTCGCCTCGAGGGACCGAGCTCCGACGATCTGATCCACTTACCGTATGCGCGAGCCGAATCCGACGTTGCACTCACGCCGTTCGTCGTGCTCGAGGAGAGCTCGCAGCCCCTCGCGGGCCCCTCGTTGCATGACCGCAGCATTTCGACCGCCGGCGGATTGCTCGTGCTCGATGGTGTTCCCGACTATAACAACGCGACTGGGACGACGACGTTCAACACGATTCCTTACGACGCAGCGAGCGCGGTAAGCGTCGAGCGTTCGTCGCAAGGCTATCCGTATGGCAGCGTCGCAAGCAGCGGTACGTTTTCGGTTGATACGATCGAAGGATCGTCGTCGGTCGCCGCCGGCGCGAACGCAATCGCGACCTTATCTTCGAACGGGTTCGCGGCCGGGTATTCGTCGGGCGACGGAGATCGCCGCGACCGCGCGACGGCCGACGTCTTAATTCCCGCGCCCGACACGTCGGTACAACTCGCGCTCTCTAGCGGTGAAGGGAGCCTTACCGGTAACGCTGCAAACACGTTGCAAAGCGCATTTTCATCGATCGATCTCTCGGCCGAGCGTACCCAAGGCGCCGACGCGTATGCCGATCTGATTGCCGACCGCGGCAGCGATGGATACACCTCGCCTGATTACGATGAGAATGACGTGTGGTCGAACCTCGACGTGGTCGCCGGTGTGCGCTCGCACGCCGTCGTTGCGCCGTTCGCGCAAATCGAAGTGCGCCAAAGCAACGGGTGGTTCTGGACTCCCTCCGACGCACCGTACATTGCGGGAACGATCGGCCAGAAACGCGCTTACGCCGGCGTCACCGCCAATTTGCCGTGGTACACGGCAAGTCTCGTTTACGGCCTGGACGCAGTGCGTTTCGTCGAAACATTCCCGGCGCTGCCCGGCACGTCGGCCACGGGTCACGATGCGGCGGCGACGATCGATGTGCATCCCGTCGCCGGTTGGGATCTTGCCGCTAGCGCAAGTTCGGGATATCTGTTGCAAACCGCGCTCGGTTACTACGAGGCAAACGAGGGCGGCTATCCGCCAATCGATACGCAAAGCTCGGACGAAATCGATCTGTGGTATCGCGATCTGCGCCGCCTTCGCATCGGGCTTACATCGTTCTCGACGCGCACGGCTTCCGGCATCGACGATAGCAGTTCGGGCGCTGAACTTGCCTGGCAAATTGCGCCAACCGTCAGCTTACGCACGTGGTGGCTGCAGGTGCATCCGCGCACGAGCACGCCGCAGAGCGTTGGATCGGCGTGGCTCACCGCGCAATCCGGAACGATTCGTCTCGACGTCATCTGGCGCCGCGATCTCTACGACCTTGCGGGCGATGCTCACCTGGACGGCGCGCTTTCGGGCCCGCTTTACCGGCACACGGGATGGTTCGTGCGCAGCGAACGCTTCGCGCGCCGCCGCTCCGTGAATGCCGGACTCTCGTTTTAGCTCGCCGGATTACTGACCCTTGTTTTCGAGCGTCTTGAGGGCTGCCAGCGTGTTCGCGACGTGCTGGTCGGGCTTGAGCGAAGTGTAGCTGTAGACAATCGTGCCGTCCTGCGCAATGACGTACGAAGTTCGGTTCGCGTATTGCGGGGCCGCAGCTAAGATCGCGTCATATGCTTTTTCGACGGTTTGATCGGTATCGGCCGCGACGGGAAACTTGCTGCGGCATTCGCTCACCGAAAACTTCTGCAGCTTATCGAGCGGATCGTGCGAAACGCCGATCACCGTTGCGTGAAGCGCCTTGTACTGATCGATCGCGTCGGCAAAATCATGAGCTTCAATCGTGCATCCCGGTGTGAACGCCGCCGGATAGAAATAGAGGACGACCGGCCCCTGCTTGAGGGCGTCGGCGAGATGGAACGAAAACACCGTTCCGCCTTGCGTCGCTTGCAACGTGAAATCGGGCGCCTTCGTCCCGTTGGAGAGCGCCGCAAAAACGGGTGCGCTCGCAAGCGCGGCGAGCGCAAGAGTGACGAGTATGCGTCGAATCATCGATGCCTCCAAGTTTCTTTGATGCAATTACAATCCCATTAATCGCGCGATGACCAGTCGCTGCACTTCATTCGTGCCTTCGCCGATCTCGTTGATTTTTTGGTCCCGGTACATGCGCGAGACCGGATATTCATCCATAAACCCGTAGCCGCCGTGAATTTGCAGCGCTTCGTTCACCACGCGGCGCGACACTTCACCGGCATATAGTTTGGCCAAGCTCGCCGTGCGCACGTAATCCCGGCCCAGGTCTTTTTCCCACGCCGCCTTCATGACCATCAAGCGAGCGTGCTCGATTTCGCACAACATGTCGACCAACTTGAACTGGATTGCCTGGAACTTGCTGATGGGTTTTCCAAACTGGACGCGATCGCGTGAGTATTGCAGAGCCTCGTCGTACGCGCCCATTGCCAATCCCACGGAAAGCGCCGCTACCGAGATGCGTCCGCCGTCGAGAATCTCCAGGAATTGCTTGTAGCCCTCGCCTCGAGGGCCGAGCAGGTTCTCTTGCGGGACCTTTGCGTCGTTGAAGCTGAGCTCGCGGGTGTCCGAGGCGCGCCAGCCCATCTTCTTATATTTCTTGCTGCGCGTGAAGCCGGGCGTGTCCTGCGGGACGATGAGGTTCGAGATCTCGGATTTCCCGTCGGGGCGTGTCCCGGTTACGGCGGTAATCGTCGTGCCCCCGGTGATCGTCGTGCCCGAATTAGTAATGAAGGCCTTGGTTCCGTTGATAACCCACTGGCCGTCCTCCAGCCGCGCTTTGGTCTGGCAATTGCCTGCGTCGCTGCCCGCACCCGGCTCGGTCAGGCCGAACCCCCAGAGCATTTTGCCCTGTGCGAGCGGTACCAGATACTGTTCTTTTTGGGCTTTCGTGCCGAAAAGATAAAACGGCGTCGCTCCCAGCGAGATATGCGCCGCCATGGTAATCGCGGTCGAAGCATCGATTCGCGCGATCTCCATGACGGCGAGTGCATAACTGACCGTGTCGGCGCCGGCGCCACCGTACTCTTCCGGAAACGGCAATCCCATGAACCCGAGCTCCGCCATCTTTGAGACCAGCTCGTATGGGAAAGCTTCTTCCCGATCCATCTCCTCGGCACGCGGACGCACCTCGTTACGAGCGAAGTCGCGTGCAAGCCGTTGGATCGCCTGTTGGTCGTCGGTCAGGTCGAAGTTCATAGCCCGGAGGTATAGGTCACGACTTCAGGAAAAACCCTTTTGCAGCAATGATTTCCCTGCGCAACGTTTCGCTGATCTATCAGAACGGCGTACGAGCCCTGGACAACGTTACTCTCGAGATCGCTAAGGGCGACTTTGTCTTCCTCGTGGGGCACTCCGGGACGGGGAAATCGAGCCTGCTGCGCCTGCTCTATCGCGAGAACCTCCCCTCGAACGGCGAAATCATCGTCGACGGCATACGCGTCGACCGTCTCCGTCACGGTCGCGTTCCCGCACTGCGCCGCCATCTCGGCGTCGTCTTCCAAGATTTCAAGCTGCTGAGCAACAAAACGGTTTGGGAGAACGTCGCGTTTGCGATGCAAGTGACCGGCGCACACACCAAAGACGTGATGCGCCAGGTGCCGCGCGCGCTCGACCTAGTCGGCTTATCGCATAAGAGCCGTATGTATCCGGGAGAACTTTCCGGCGGCGAGCAGCAGCGTACGGCGATCGCGCGCGCGCTCGTCAATAATCCGAAGATCTTGCTCTGTGACGAACCGAGCGGAAATCTCGATCCGTCGAACACGACCGAGATCATGGAACTTTTGTTGCGCATCAACCTCAAAGGCACGACCGTGCTCGTTGCTACGCACAATCAAGCCGTCGTCGACCGGATGCGCCGCCGCGTGGTGCGACTGGAAGACGGCAGGATCGTTACCGACGAAGAACGGGGCTACTACTATCTTGGACTCGGGCAAGGTCAAATTCTTTCTGGGTGAGGTGTTGCGCAATTTTACGCGCAACGCCGGCATGCAAGCGACGGCAATCGGTACGGTCGCAATCACCATCGTTCTACTCGGTGCGTTTCTCTTCGTTCGCTCCACGCTCGCGGACGTCGGTAAGGACCTGCTCGATCAGATCGAGATCTCAGTGTATTTCTCGAGCAATGCGACGACCGCGCAGGAAGACGCGCTCCGTTCGATCCTGGTACACGACCGCCGCATCGCGTCGATTCAGTTCGTTCCGAAAAAAGCCGGCCTGGCCGAATTGAGCGCCCAGACGCACGGCGTGATCGACACATCGCTGCTAACCGAGAATCCGCTGCCGGATAAGTTGCGCGTGCGCGTGAACGACGCGCAACTCGTTCCTGCCATCGCGCAGGCGCTGCGCAAGCATCCGGGCGTTGCGAACGTGGTGTTTCCGCAAACCGTTGTCGAACGGCTGCTCCAGCTCGGCTACGTGCTGCGTCGTGTCGGCATGGGCGTAATCGCGCTCTTCTTGGTCGTCGCCGGCGTGATTATTTCAAACACGATTCGTCTGACGGTGTTCGCACGGAGGCGCGAGATTTCGATCATGCAGTTGGTCGGCGCAACAAACATGTACATTCGCGCGCCTTTCATCTGCGAGGGATTGCTCGACGGTGTCGTCGGATCGCTAGTCGCAGTTCTGATTTTGATCGCGGCGCGTTACGCGCTCTGGCCCAAGCTCATACTTGCTCTTCCCTGGATCCAATTGAACGCCGGAGCCGTCAACGGCCCCGTTCTGATCGCGCAGTTACTGTTAGCGGGCAGCGCCATCGGCGTCGTCTCCTCGTGGATCTCGGTTGGACGTCACCTGCGAGCCTAGTATTTCAATGACGCACGTCCGCATCGATCTCGACTTCGATGCGCTCTCCCGGTGGGTATCGGACGGTATCGCATTTGTCGGTCTCGACGAGGTTGTCACGGCGTGGAGCAGCGGCGCCTGCGCGATAACCGGCATCCAGCCATCCGCCGCGGTCGGGCGCCCGCTGGATAAAATCTTTGCACGCGTTGAACCCGCGCTCGGTCTAGCGGTCGTGCCGCAACCGATCGAACTGTGGTCGAACGACGAGCGCCGCCGCGTCCTAGGCGCAACGATTCTCTCGGTCGACGGCGGCTGGCTCCTCTCTTTCGGCCGCGAATCGCAATTCGCGGCGATCGAGCAGCTCAAGAACGAGATCGTCGCGGCCGTTTCGCACGAACTCAAGACACCGATAGCGACGATCAAAGCCTTCGCAACGACGATGCGCCACAATCCCGATGCGCTGGCGAACGATCGCGGCGACTTTCTCGCTACGATCGAAGAGCAAGCCGATCGTCTCGCGCGCGCCGTCGAGGACTTGCTGCTGGTGGGGCGCGTCGATGCGAAGCATCTGCTTTCGACGCGAGAGACCGTTGCTCTCGACCGGCTCATCGACGAAGCCGCCGCGCGTTTGGGGCCAACGCTAGCCGCTCGTATCGAGCGCCGCTCAACCGGCCTCGGAGTCAGCGGCGATCCGGAACTGCTCGGCGCGGCGCTCTACCATCTGATCGAGAATGCGCTCAAATTCTCGCCCGACGGCGCGCCGGTCGCGGTCGAAGGCGAAGGCAACGGCGGCTCGGTCGCCGTGCACGTACGCGACAGCGGTATCGGCATCGGTAAGGAGCACATTCCGTATATCTTCGAGCGCTTTTATCGCGTCGATCGCAACCTCACCGCAACGGCGGGCGGCAGCGGGCTAGGATTGACCATCGTGCGCGAAATCGCGCAAGCACACGGCGGCACCGTTGCCGTCGAGAGCACGCCGTCTGCGGGCACGACGGTAACGCTGGTGTTGCCGGTCCGCGACGCGCGCGCAGGCGGGACGTGAAGGACCCCGTGCAGTCCGCCGGTCACCGCGTGCTCGTCGTCGACGACGATCGCAACTTGCGCAAGATCATCTCGACCAACCTCGAGTTGGCCGGATTTTTGGTCGAGTCTGCCTCCGACGGACAAGAGGCCCTCGACGTGATCGAACAAGCGCAGCCCGACATCGTGCTGCTCGACCTGATGATGCCGCACATGGACGGATACGACGTCGCGCGCACGATTCGAAAGCATCCCAATCCCTCGGTGGCAAACGTGCCAATCATCATCCTTACCGCAAAGGGCGAAACCGACGATAAGTTGCGCGGTTTCGAAGCGGGCGCCGACGACTACATTACCAAGCCCTTCGGACCGCAGGAGCTGCTCGCGCGTGTGCGCGCGAAGATCCGTCGCGTCGAGGTCGATTCGTCGCTCTCTCCGCTCACGCGCCTGCCCGGAAATCTCGCGATCGAAAACGAGCTGCGCCGTCGCATCGATACCGGCGAACCCTTCGCAGTCATTTACCTCGATCTGGATCACTTCAAGGCATTCAACGACGTCTACGGCTTCACGCATGGCGACGAAGCGATTCAGATGCTCGCACGCATCACCGTCGACGTGGTTCGCCGCCGTGGAACGCCCGGCGATTTCATCGGCCACATCGGCGGCGACGATTTCATCGTCGTCACGCAAGACGATCCGGCCGAAGAGATTGCAAAAGAGATCATCGCCGGGTTCGACAAAAACATCCGCAATCTCTATTCGGCCAAGGATCTGCGGGCCGGATACATCGAGACGCGCGACCGGCGCGGTGCGCTCAACCGCTTTCCGATCATGACGCTTTCAATGGCACTGGTCAGCAACGATCGCAGCAGTCTCACCAACTACGCGCAAGTGGGCGAAGCCGCCGCGGAGCTCAAGCGGTACGCCAAATCGATCGCCGGCTCCGTCTACGTAAAGGACAAGCGACGCCAATGAAGACTCGCCGATTGCTCTGCGCTCTCATGATGCTCGTGCTGGTTCCCGCCGGCGTCCATGCAAAGGGCACGACTCTGCAACAGCGCATCGATGCGCAACGGCACAAAACTGCGCTTTTGCAAGCGAAGCTCCACGCCAAGCGCGCGCAGCTCAACGCGGCAACGGTACAGGTGCGGGGATTGCAATCGCAGCTCGAACAAACCAATGCGGCGATCGGGAACGTCAACGCCCGAATCGACGACTTGAGCACGCAAGAACGCTCGACGCAGCGCAAGGTCGATTGGAACACCGTCCAGCTGAACGCAGCGCAACGCTCGCTCAAACTTCACGACGCCGCGTTGCAACGGCGCTTGGTCGACATTTACGAGAACGGCGATCTGAGCTACGCTGCCGTGCTGCTATCGGCGCATTCGTTTACCGAATTCGTCGAACGCTGGGAAGATCTTCGATTGCTGATCAATGCGAACGAAACTGCCGTGCGCGACCGACGCGCTGCCGAGCAGCGCGTTGCGTACGTACAGGCCGCGTTGCAACGCACGCAGATGGAACTGGAGGACGAGGAAGCCGATCAGCAGCGGGCTCGCAATCAGCTCAGCGCACTCGCCGACGAACGGCGCAACCTCGTCGCCCTTGCCGATCAGCAGCGCCGACATGTAGCCGGCGAGGTGGCCGAGATGGAAGATCTTTCCGCCACCGAGGAAGCGAACTTGGAAACGATGATCCAAGAGCGTGCTCGCGAACTAGAAGCGCAGCGTCGAGCCGAGGGCATCGCCGGCGAGTTTCCGACCGGCTCACCGGGAACGTTCGCCTGGCCGGTCTCCGGAACGATCACCTCGCCGTTCGGCTGGCGCTCGAACCCGTTCGGCGGCGCACCCGAATTTCATCAGGGCCTCGACATAGCCGCACCGACGGGGACCACAATCCAGGCGTCGGCCGGCGGCACCGTGCTTCTGGCACAGTGGTATGGCGGCTACGGCAATTACATCTTGATCGACGACGGCGGCGGCTATTCGACCGGCTACGGACACCTCTCTGCCATCTACGTGTCGGTCGGGCAGCAAATCAAGCAGGGCCAAGCCATCGGAGCGGTCGGCTGCACGGGCGAGTGCACCGGCCCGCACGTGCACTTCGAGATCCGCATCAACGGCAAGCCGGTCGATCCGGCGCCACGCTTGCACCCCTAAAGGGCCGGAAACGGAAAGTGGCCCACCCGTCGTTAAGCTAGGCGGGTATGATCGATCCCATGACCGGCAGATTCCGCGTGCTCCTAGCAGCCCTCGTTGTCATCATCGCCTCGTTCGCGGGCGCGCTCTACGTTCGCGCGCACAGTCAGCGCCCGATCGTGGCGCAGCGCGCGCTCAGTCTGGTGCCGGTTCCGTACGCAGTTGACGTCGGAAACGACTCGGGCGATCAGAACGTTGCGCCGGCCGATCTTCTGGACAAAGCGCTGACGCGACTCGACACGGAATACTACATGCCGTTCGCTCCGCAAACGCCGTTCCGCGGCGAAGCGCAAGCCCTCACGACGTACTTACATTTAAAACACGTCGCGCATCCGTCACTGCCGGTGGAATATGCGACCGGCGATCCCGACCAGGATTCGCAACGGCTTGCGGATGTCGTCACGTATGCCGAGCAAGAATATGGCGCGCGCCTTGGACCCCGAGCGCCGACCGATCTCACCGAGACTGCGCTCAGCGGCGTGATGGATTCGGTGGGCGATCCCTACACCGTGTACCTCACGCCCAAGGAGATTCAAAGCCTCAACGAGACGCTGCAAGGCGGTGACTTCGGCGGCATCGGCGTGTACATTTTGCAGCTGAAAGACGGCGAAGTCGTGCTCGATCCGATCGAAGGCGCGCCGGCGGCGCTCGCCGGGATGAAGCCCGGCACGATCGTCGACACCGTCGACGGGCGTAAGGTGCGCGGCGTGCCGCTTGACGTCATCGAGCGCTGGATTCGCGGCGAATCGGGGTCGCGCGTCGTGCTGACCACGCATATCTACAAGACGACGACGCAAAAACGCTTCGACATCGTACGCGCCATCATTCACGTGCCGACCGTGACCAAGAAGATGGAGGACGGCTACGACTACATTCACCTCTCCGATTTTGGCTCGACCTCGCCCGACGAGATTCGTGACGCGCTGATCTACGGCAAGCAGCGCAACGCCAAGGGCTACATTCTCGACCTGCGCTACAACGGCGGCGGCCTGGTCGATTCGGCGATCAAGATTTCCAGCTACTTTATCCCGCAGGGCACGATCGTCTCGACGATCGACCGCCAGGGACATCGCCAGGTGCAGGAGGTGCTGGGCGATGCGCTCGGCGGCCTGCAACCGCTCGTTGTCTTAGTCAACAAGTATACGGCCAGCGCATCCGAGATCACGACGGGCGCGTTACAGGATTATCATCTCGCCACGGTCATAGGTACCAAGACCTTCGGAAAGGGCGTTATTCAAAGCATTTACGACATGCCGGACGGCGGCGCGCTCAAGATCACGACCGCGCGCTACGTCACGCCGCTTGGCCGCGAGATTCAGCACAAAGGCATCACACCTGATATCACGGTCTCGCAAAGCGACGACGTGATCATCGATACCCCAGCCGATAAACAGCTCGCCGCTGCTAAGGCCGAACTCAAGATTCTTCTGAAATAGGCACTACATGAAGCGATTTCTCTCCCTCGTTCTGGCCGGCGGCATCGGCGCGGCCCTTCTTGGTCTCCCGGCCGCCATGGCAGCGACGACCGCGCAAACCACTCTCGACGCCACGCAGACAGGCGAAATCGCGACGAGCTACCACGATCTCACGACGGAATTCTACAAGCACGTCGACGAGCAGAACATTCTCGACGGCGCGCGCTTGAGCGTCCAAATATCGTTGCAGAAGCATCACGTGAAGAAGACGCTCCCGGCGCTGCACGCGCAGAGCGACGAAGCAAACGTTCGTGCGATCGATCTCGAGGTTGAAAACGCCGCACGCGCCGCCGGGAAGCGCGTCTCCACAACGGATCTGACGTACGCTGCGATAACCGGCATGCTCGATTCGGTGCACGACCGCTACACCGTGTTTCTCGATCCGAAGGATTATGCACAGCTCAACACCGGACTGGACGGATCGGACTTCGGCGGCACTGGGATCGTGATCCAGCAGGACGATCAAAGTAAGCTCATCGCCGTGAGCGATGTCGTGCCGGGAGGGCCGGCCGATAAAGCCGGCATCCAGCAGGACGACCTCATCACTGCAATCGACGGTCAGTCGGTCAAGGGCTGGTCGGTCGATCGGGCCAGCGCGCATCTGCGCGGCAAGGAGGGCACGAAGGTCACGATCACCGTACTGCGCGACGGCAAAACGCTTCCGCCGTTCGCCCTCACGCGCGCGAAAATCCATCAGCTCAGTGTCTTCGAGAAGCTTCTCCCCGGCAACATCGGCTACGTTGCATTGACGGTGTTCGGCAAAGACACCGCGAGCGAACTTTCAGCCGCGCTCGACCGCTTGCAGAAGAAAGGCGCGCGCGCGTTCATCATGGATCTGCGCAACAACGGCGGCGGATATCTGAACGCGGCCGTCGGCGTGAGCTCGATGTTTATCTCGTCGGGTCCGATCGTTTCGGTTGAGTCACGCGGCTCGAATATTACAACGCTCGAGGCTAATGGCTTGGCGATCGCCCCGATGCCGCTTGCGGTGCTGGTCAATCAATACACGGCGTCGGCGTCGGAAATCACCTCCGGCGCGATCCAGGATAGCGGGGTGGGCACGCTGATCGGTACGAAGACGTTCGGCAAGGGCGTCGTGCAGACGATCTATCCCCTTCCTGACGGCTCGGCGGTGAAGATCACCACGGCGCGCTACCTCACGCCGCACAACCGCGACATCAACCATCTGGGCATTCAGCCCGATATCGTAGTGGCGGAGCCGCGCTCGGCTCGATTCGGCGATCCGAAAACCGATCCGCAGTTGCGGCGCGCAATGCAATTCATCGACGACCGCATCGCGCACCTGAGCGAAATTAACGGCTCAGGCGTGTAGGAGGGTTGACCGTGCGCAAGCGTGTCTGGGCGTACGTGATTTCGATGGGTGGGGAATTGCGTAGCGTCTGGTAGACGACGCAGTAGCGTTCGGTTAGGCGTAGCAGCGTGGCGAGTTGTTCTTCTGAGGCCGATGTGTCGAGGTCAAAGGAGAGACGGATCGCTTTGAAGCCTACCGGTGCGTCTTTTGTTACTGCGAGGGTGCCGCGAAAGTCGAGGTCGCCTTCGGTTTTGATCGTTGCGTCGTTTAGTTCGATGCCGAGCGCGGTGGCGACGGCGCGTAAGGTAACGCCGGCGCACGCAACGAGCGCTTCGAGCAGCATGTCGCCGGAGCACGCCGCGAGGCCGTCGCCCCCGGTCGCGGGATGAAGGCCTGCCTCGACGAGCGCCTTACCGGTCTCTACCTTACAACTAATGCCTTCGCCGATCCGGCCCTCGGCGTGGAGGGTGACGACGGCAGCCTGTGCATCGCTGCGATAGCGTTCTTTAAGCGGCTCCTGAAGAGCCCGCAGTTCTTCTGTTTTCATCGTCCTCTGTGGGCCGCGTGTGTACGTACGCGCGACGCTTTGAGAGACCTTGGCGGCTCAATGGTAGAAGAATGGATCGAGGACGCTGACCTCGACGATGCTATCCACGGGAATGCCGTTGCGTTCGGCGGACTGACGGATGGCATTCTCGTTCGGGCCGTCGTAGATGCAATACGTCTTCTTATGATCCTTTGATACAAAGGACTGCAACCATGTTGCGCCAGCGTCGGTGTTGTTGGCAATTATCGTGTTGCAGACTTTTTCGCCTTGGGCTGTCACCGGGATGGATAAACCATCCTTAAACGTGCGTTCGACCACATAACGCGGCATGGCAATCCTCCATTCACTTCTCCGAGAGTGAATCGGAATTCGTATATCGTGCGAAAGCCCCTTTTCAAGTGTCATCGTCATGGCCAGGTCTATCCCGCGGCTCATCGAAGTCGACGAGCGTGACCCGTGGAGCCAAGAGCGAGCCGACCGGGGGATCACTGCCTTCCGGCACGCTGACGTTTCTCTTCTCCGACATCGTGGGCAGCGCGCGACGTTGGGAAGGTAGCCTTGAGGCTATGGGGCACGCGATCGAACGGCATGAGGCGCTTATGCGTTCGGCGATCGAGCGGCATCGAGGTTACGTCTTCAAAACTGTTGGTGATGCCTTCTGTTGCGCCTTCGCGAGCGCATCCGACGCACTGCACGCGGCACTGGATGCTCAACTCGCCCACAACAGCGAAGACTTTTCTGCCGTTGACGGGCTTAACGTCCGGATCGGACTTCACACCGGCTACGCTCAAGAGCGCGACGGCGACTACTTCGGTCCCGCCGTTAACCGTGTTGCGCGGCTAATGTCGATCGGCCACGGCGGCCAGGTACTCGTGTCGAACGCTACGCACGAACTCGTGATGGACAACGTTCCGCGCGAGGTGAGCTTCACCGATCTCGGGTCACACCTGCTCAAGGACCTTGCTCAACCAGAGCGCGTTTGGCAGGCGAACAGCGCCGGTATCGCCGGAGATTTTCCGCCGCTCCGATCGGTCGCCGCGTTTCCCAATAACCTCCCGCTTCAGGTCACGAGCTTCCACGGTCGTGAGGACGACATACGTGAGATCAAGGGCCTGGTCCCCGATTGCCCGTTGGTAACGATTCTCGGCGCTGGCGGCGTTGGGAAGACGCGCCTAGCGATACAGTCCGGAGCCGAGTTACTAGACCAGTTCGACGATGGTGTGTGGATCGCCGATCTTGCACCTATCAACGCGCAGCAATCGGTGGTGAAAGTGGTCGCGCAAGCATTGGGAGTGAACCAGTCCGAGGGATTGTTGGACGATGATTCGACCGCGCGCTGGCTCAAGCGTAAGCGATTGCTATTGATTCTCGATAACTGCGAGCATCTGCTCGATCCGGTGGCTCGGCTCGTCGATGCCATCGATCGCCAATGTTCGCAGGTGCGGATAATAGTAACGTCGCGTCAAGCGTTGGGCGTGAGCGGAGAGAGAGTGTTCCGTCTACCTTCGCTCGCCGTACCGGAGCCGCCAAGAGATCGCATTCCCGATGCCGCGATCCTGTTTGGCGCCGTTGCGCTCTTTGTCGACCGTGCGTGCTTGGCAGATCGTGCCTTCAGGCTCCACCAAGAGAACACACCCGTCGTCGCGGCGATCTGCCGGCGGCTCGACGGCATTCCACTTGCCATCGAACTCGCGGCAGCGCGCCTGAGGATGATGAGCGTTTCAAGTCTGGCGCGGCATCTAGGCGAACGTTTCAAGATCCTCACTGGAGGTAGTCGAACCGCCCTTCCTCGACAGCAAACGCTGAGAGCGCTGATCGATTGGAGCTACGATCTTCTGCAAAACGAGGAACGAACTCTATTCGAGCGGTTAGCGGTCTTTGTCGGCACATTTACACCCGACGCTGTAGCGCGCGTTTGCACAGGCGACGGAATCGAGGCCGCAGACATCTGGAATTTGCTCTGCTCTCTAGCGGATAAGTCACTGGTTGTCATCGAGACGCAAAGCGACGAGGAACGATACTATCTTCTGGAAACAACTCGGGACTACGCTTGTGAAAAACTGACAACGATTGGGTCATCCGAAGATTACAAGCGCCGCTATGCCGAGTACTATCTTCACATGGCGAACGATTTTGAACGCCGTTCGGCGACGATGGAACTTGGTACCTGGCTGACGCAAGTCGCGCGTGAATTGCAGCACTTCCGGGCCGTATTGGAATGGTCTGTTATTGAGCGCAATGATATCGTGCTCGGCGCGTCGCTCGCCGCTGCGCTTGAAACGTTCTGGTGGCATGGGGGCGTTGAGGCCGAGGGGCGGTATTGGATCGACACCGCCTTTGCGGGATTGGATGCCACGGCTTATCCGGAGGTTTCGGCGCGACTCGCGCAAGCGCATGCGCGTCTCACCTCACGCGTCCTGTTCTCCTAGTAGCCTTTCGCGCACGTCGTCGAACGACGTAAACGAAACGAACGCGATGCCGCGCTCGCGCAGATACAGTTCGAGCGCGCGTCCGCTTTTCGCAAAGCGCTCGTGTGCGGCCAGTGCTGCATCAAAATCCGACGCGCCGTGGCTCACGTAGACCGTATGCGCGCCCGCTTCGCGCGCTTTGCGCACCGCTGCCGCCTTATCGTGACCGTTCTCGGAATCGTCGCGAAATTCGAAGCGCCATCCCTGCGGCGAGATGACGATCTCATTGGCAATCACGCGAACGCGCGAGAGGCCGTTGCGCGCGAAGGCACGATCGATTAGCGGCTGCACGCCCGAGGAAAGCACGGTGAGGTCGACGCCGCGCTCCTCACACCTTGTGACGAAGCGGGCAAAGCTCGGGTCGAAACGCGTTTCGCGCGCTAGCAGCTCGTCGGCCTCGTCGAGAGACGCGGTGATCGCGGCGGCCTGTGCGCTCAGCACGTCGCGCAGCGTCATCGATCCCGCCACAAGCCGATCATCCATTTCTTGCCAAAAGTGCGCACCCGCGTAGGTGCGCACCAGCACGTCGAACGTATCCAGATCCGTGATCGTGCCGTCGTAGTCGACGAAGACACGATCCGCGATCACGTCGTCTTTTTCTTACGCGTGCGCGTGGCCGTTGCCGAAGTTTTCTTGCGTGTCGCGGTTTTCTTCACGCCGCCCTCCGCTGCATCGGCAACCGCCGTCGCTTTCTTCGCGCGCGTGCGTTTGGGTTTCTCACCGCCCGGCGCAGGCAGCGCGCGCACCTGTGTGGTTTCGAGCTCTCCCGTGACGCCGCCGGATTGGGTGGTTCGCCGGCGTCGCGCGGGCTTGGCGCGACGCGGTTCCTCTTGCGCGGGCAGCGTGAGGTGCGGCGGCGGCGCTTCGACTGCGGGCGGCTTGGCGTTGCGAACCGGAGCGATCGCACGTGAGGGCTCGCGCGGCGCCGTCATGCCGGTCGGTTGAGCTTTACCGTCGGAATCGACGCGGAAGACATGGCGATCCGGTACCGATGGACTGCGCGGCAGCGTGCCCGTCAATCCCTCAACCTCGCGCGCAACGCCGTTGCCGCCGCGGCCGCGCCGGCGTCGGCGCCGGCGGCGCTTGCCGTGTCCGTCACCGTTGGCAGTGGCGGCGGCCGCCGCCGGCACGCGCTCTTCGTCCTCTTCGATGTCGGCCTGCGCGGCTGCGCTCTCGGGCATGATGCCAACTTGCGCGGCCGCTTCGAAGCGGTGATCGCCTCCGTGTCCGCCACGTCCGCGTCTGCGGCGCCGGCGGCGACGTTTGCCGCCGCGCTCGGCTTCGGGCGCAGCAGTCTCGCCTTCACCGATGATGATCGCGTCGGGTTGATGCTCGCCTTTGACCTCGGCGACCAGCGCCGGATCTTCCGCCTCTTCCTCTTCGGTAACCGTGGTGATGCCGATCGGCGGGCGCCCCTGCTGCTGCGAGGCCGCCTCTTGCGCGAGCTCGCGCAGCTGCGCGGTTTGCTCGGCTGCCGTGAGCGGCGCTTTGCGCTTTCCGCGGCGACGTTTCTTTTTGCCTTCGGCTACGCCGGCTGCGACGAGCTCGGCCAGCACGTAGTCGTCGCTATCCTCCACGTCGAGAATTCGAATCTTCGCGCTGTTGCCGGCGTTGTTGGCGGCGTTCTCGACCTCGACGATCTGATCCCCGACGACGGCCGCAGCAGACGTGGGATTCGGCAAGCGTCCGGGAAGCAGCTCGACGTCGAAATCATCCCCCACGCGAATCGGACGCAGCCGCTCGATGGGCTTGGTGACCCGCTCAACGCGCGAGCGCTCGGGATGAATCAGCGGATCGACGCGCACGTGAATCTTCGTATCGAGATCCTTGGCCAGCTCGACCACCTCGTCGTCGTACCAAAACTCCAGTTGCGCCGCAACCGACGGTGCGGCGTGCACCAGAATCGGATGATGATCCCGGTCGTGATGGCCCGCACCGCGAACGTGACGAAGCGTATCGATCGCAACCGATTGCGACGAGAGCACCGAACCCAGGCCATTGCATGTCGGACACGCGCCGCGCAGCTGCGCGCCCAGATCTTTGCCGACGCGTTTGCGGGTGAACTCGAGCAAACCGAGGTTCGAGAACGACTGAATCGTCGCGCGGGTGCGATCGCGGCGCAGGCCGTCTTCGAGCGACTTAATGACCTTGCTGCGCGCCGCTTCGGAGTTCATGTCGATGAAATCGACCACGATGATGCCGCCGATGTCGCGCAGGCGCACCTGACGCGCGATCTCCGCTGCGGCCTCGATGTTCGTCTTGAGGATCGTGTCCTCGAGATTGCGACCGCCGGTGAACTTGCCCGAATTGACGTCGATGACGGTGAGCGCTTCGGTCGACTCGATGACGATCGATCCGCCTGAGGGCAGGTTGATCTTCGGCTTCATCAGGCGCTGCAGCTCGTCGGTGATCTTATAGTCTTCGAAGAGGCTGCGGCCGTGATCGTAGTGCTGGACGCGGTCGAGGTACTGCGGCCCAAGCAATTGCAGGAACTCGCGAACCTTGCGGTACTCTTCCTCGTCGTCGATGAGCACGCGCTCGACGTCGGCGTTGATGAAGTCACGTGCTGCTTTGTACACCAGGTTCATGTCCCGATGTAAGAGCGAGGGTGAGGGTGCGCGCTTGAACGTTTCCAGAATGCCGTGCCACATGCGAATCAACACGCCCAGATCCGCAATGAGCTCCGCTTCGCTCACGCCGGCGGCTGCCGTGCGCACGACGGTCGCCATTCCTTCGGGACGAATGCGCTTCATCACGGCCTTGAGGCGATTGCGTTCGTCGGCGGAGTCGATCTTGCGCGACACGCCCGAGTACTTGCCCGTCGGCATGAGGATCAAGTAGCGGCCCGGCAACGAGATGTTCGTCGAGATGCGCGCGCCCTTGAGGCCGCGCGGTTCCTTGACGATCTGCACCAGCACGTCATCGCCCTTCTTCACCTTTTCGCTGATGGTGAAGCCGGAATGTCCGTGCGTGATCTCCACGTCGCCGATGTTCAGCGGCTGTTTGTTAATGTCGTCGACATAAAGGAACGCGTTGCGTCCCAGACCGATGTCGACGAACGCGGCGCCCATGCCGGGCAAAACGTTTTGAACTTTTCCTTTGTAAATCGAGCCGATGACTTTTTCTTCGCGCTCGATGTAGAGTTCGGCGAGGACGCCGTCCTCAATTATGGCGACCCGATTCTCCCAAGGATCGCTCGAGATGAGAATCTCGCTTGGCAAATTGTCCTCTATTGTCTAGGAGCGCCTTCGCTGGGACGCAGTCTCCACGTCGAAACGGCGGCTCGGCGGCCACCACCATGCGTGCGGGCACTCCTGATAGAAATCTTAAAATCGCAATCGGACTTCCTGAGATGCCGCGAGCGGACCTGCACGGACGCCCCCGCGTGCCAAGAGAGAGGGCGTACCTTTACACGTTGGGGCCCTCGGGCACTCGACAGTCGCGGGCAATTTGACGATGATCACTATGAATGACACTCGTGCCCTTCGACGGCCGAGCCGTTCGGCTGTGACGAGCACCTGATGTCGTCACCGTCCAATCGCCGGCTGTTCTACCGTCAACCCATGTACGTGCGAATCAATTTGCGCGTAGCAGGCGTTCGCGTTCCTGTGCCCGCAACGCTGGTCGACCTTTCCGGCGGCGGCGGCATGATCACGGCGCGCACGATGCTCAAGCCACAGCTCGCGGTGGAATTCGACCTGCCGCGCGAAGGTCAGCCGTTTCTGCGTCTAGCGGGCAAGATTCGCAAGGTGACGTACTCGCCCTCCGATCGTACGTTCAAGTATGCGATCGAATTCGACGCGCTGCGCGAAGACGATCGCGAAAATCTGCTGCGCTTCATCATCGAAGAGCAACGCCGCACGATCAACGTTTCCCGCCGCGCCGATGAATACCTGACCAAACCCAAGGTCGTGATGCGTCTGCAAGAGCAGCGCGCCCATCGCCGCATCGAAGTGAATATTCCCGTGACACTCACGATCGTCGACTCGGGCGTGGTGTGCGAGGCGACGGCCACCGACGTAAGTACCGGGGGTTCGCGCATTATCATAGACAACGTGCTGCGCCAAGAGTGGGTGGTGACGATGCGCTTTACGCTGCCGAACGAAATTCTGCGCGCGCTGCAGCAGATGCGCGGCTCGCGCGCACATTCGGCGCCGCCGTTTGAAGAAATCCGCGTCAACGCGCGCGCGCTTCCCGGCGTCAAACAATTGCGCGGCCGTTTTATCCAGAGTTTGGTGTGGGTCGATCCCGATCCCAAAGCCACAGAAGAAATTAGCCGTTTCGTACAGGCGGCGCAATTGATGGCGCTGGGCAAGTAGCTACCACGTCGAACGGCCAGGGGTAAGCCCAATTCGCGCGGCGATAGAGTTCGACGTTCTTGCGCCGTCCGCCGATATCGACTTCGGCTCGAAGCAGGTTCGGCATATCGAGCAACGGCATGACGTCTCCGAGGGCGATTTGCCAGAATTCCAGCATCTCGAGTTGCTCGAGCGAACGCCACTGCGCGATCGCAGCGATGCCGCGCACGTCGCGCAAACATTCAAGCGACAACGCCCGCAGCCGCAACTTCGTGAGGGCTTCGAGATCGATACGCGCATTCAGCCGCGCGAGTCGCAGCGCGAGCACCGGAAGCAACGCCAACGTACCCGCAGATGCAAGGTCGACGTCGGAAAGGTCCAGCGCCTCGAGCGAACCAAACGCGACGAGCGCACGCGCGTCGACGCGAAACCGTCCCGCGATTCGCAGGTGCCGCAGGTTTGGAAACGCTTCGGCAACGGCGCGAAGATTGACCTCGCCGGCAACGATCGCATAGTCGAGCGGCGTACCTTGCAATGCAGCCAGGTCCTGCGCATCACGAATGCACGGGTATTCCGCTGAAAAAACCCCTTCGCGCACGCGCAGCGGCGGCTGCACGAGTTCACCCAATCCCACACGCGACGCAACGACCCGCTCCGCCAGCGCCGCACCAATCCACCGCCCTTTGCCAACGCGAGCCCTTCGACTTCGCTCAGGACAAGCTCCGTGAAGCGTACTTGAGGGGCACCCATTATGCCCATCGCGGCGCCACCGATGCAACACGAGCGCACGATCGCTAACCGTGAGCTCTACGATCTCTCGGGCAGCGGCATTGCCCACCACGATATCGACCACGTGATGCGAGCACGCGACGATTTGCGCGGGAAACAGCCGCCCGTCGCCAATCGGCAACGCAAATGAGTCGCCCACACGATAGGGAAGCTTCACGGGTGTCCAAGTCGCAGCGCAGCGGCGGCCGCCAATTCGATCACCATTACGGTGTTACCACGCATGCCGTCCTGTTCCTCACCGATCTCGATCCCGATTCCGCCGGCGATGCGGGCGCACACGCGACGCACTACGAAGCTGTGCCCGTCAGCGACTTCAAGGCGCTGCTCGAACTCGTTCCGCGTGACGCGATCCCCGGCGCAACGTTCGTCGATGTCGGCGCCGGCATGGGCCGCGCGATGATTCTCGCCGCAGAGCATCCGTTCAAGCAAATCTGCGGCATCGAGATTTCGCCCGGATTGTACGAGGTCGCAAGAGAAAACCTCAAAATTGCGCGATCGCGCGCGCTACGCTGTC